>OJIL01000012.1_pt1 | contig 34258 bp, 36 predicted proteins | sample 1595731 | NCBI WGS metagenome assembly OJIL01 (sample SAMN05416787, study PRJEB24817) | seawater metagenome | isolation source: Sea water | place: Canada:Atlantic | collected 2013-11
GCCCGATGATGGACAGCCCGGCGTGGCTGGTGAGGGTGCGGCGACTGGCGCGGAATTTGACGTTGGGCATGGCACTGTCTGGGTGAATGGTGATATTCGCTATATTGCCATGCAGTTCAGTAGGTTAGAAGCATTCCTGGGGGGCGATCTCACGGATTCAGGTAATACTATTCGGCAATAGTATAATGGCACCTTAATAATTGACGCTAAGACAAAACGAATATCATTAAAGTTACTATTACCTAAAAGATTAATTTCCTAAAAAAACATGCTATTGCCTTAAGAAGAACTACTTTCGTTCGTTTTTATAAAGTATTGCGGCGCAATAGAGGCTGGTAAGATAATCCAGTTTTTACACTACTCCTAATAACTTAACGATGAGGATAATCGTCACATGCCTATCTTGTGCCAGCCCTCTTGCCAGCCACGATTATATCGTCGCTGGCTTTTTTTGTTAGCGGCCTTACTATTTAGCGTCAGCCCCAATGCGTTTGCGGTAACAGGTGATTTAGATTTAACCACCTCGGCCGTTGGCTTCTTTGCAGTGGCTATTTTCGTTCTTGCCTACGCCTTAGTCATGGCGGAAGAAAAGATCCATATGCGTAAGTCTAAACCGGTATTAGTGGCCGCTGGTATCATCTGGAGCCTCATCGGCTGGGTGTATGTTCAAAACGGTATGTCGGAAGCGTCTGAGTACGCTTTCCGCGTCACGCTTTTGGAGTTCACCGAGCTGATGCTGTTCTTGCTGGTGGCCATGACTTACATCAACGCCATGGAAGAGCGCCGCGTGTTCGATGCACTGCGCTCCTGGATGCTCCGCAAAGGGTTCAACTACCGAACACTCTTTTGGCTAACCGGGGGGTTGGCTTTTGTCCTATCCCCGATTGCCGACAACCTCACCACGGCGCTGCTGATGTGCGCCGTGGTGACAAAAGTGGCGGAAGGCGACCAGCGTTTTATTAACGTTGCCTGTATCAATATCGTGGTGGCGGCCAATGCGGGGGGCGCGTTTAGCCCCTTCGGCGACATCACCACGTTGATGGTATGGCAAGCGGGCATGGTCGCCTTTCAGGAATTCTTCATCTTGTTTTTCCCCGCCTTGGTCAACTTCCTCATTCCGGCGGCGATCATGAGTGCGTTTATCAAAGATGAAAAACCTGCCAGCGTTTATGAGGACGTTTGGATGAAGCGTGGTGCACGTCGCATTGTCGTGCTGTTTTTATTGACCATTATTACCGCAGTGCTGTGTCACGTGGTGCTTCACCTACCGCCCGTCCTGGGCATGATGACCGGCTTGGGCTATTTACAGTTCTTCGGCTATTACCTGCGCCGCAGCTTACCCCGCTCATTGGAACGCAAGCGCGAACGCTATAGTCGCCAAGGGGATAACCGTAAGCTTGAGCAGTTGGGTAGTGTGGTGCCGTTTGATGTCTTTAACCGCGTGGCGCGTGCCGAGTGGGACACCTTGCTGTTCTTCTACGGGGTGGTGATGTGCGTGGGCGGGCTCGGCTTTATGGGCTATCTCGGCTTGCTGTCCGAGGCACTGTACACCGGTTGGAACGCGACGGCGGCGAACATTACGCTCGGCATCGTATCGGCGGTAATCGACAACATTCCCGTGATGTTTGCAGTGCTGACGATGGAGCCCGATATGTCGCACGGCCAATGGCTGCTGATTACCTTAACCGCTGGCGTTGGCGGCAGCTTGCTGTCGATTGGTTCAGCGGCGGGGGTAGCCGTCATGGGGCAGGCAAGGGGTTCCTATACCTTTATGGGTCACTTGCGCTGGTCGCCGGTTATTCTGCTTGGCTACATCGCCAGTATTCTGGTTCACATGTGGCTTAACGCTGAGAGCTTTGCGCTTTTCAGTTAAGTCAGCGACGGACAACCTGTGGGTTGCCCCCCCTTTCCAAGCCTTTGGAAAGGGGGGGCATAACGGCTTAATAGCTCTCGAAAAGATATTCAATCGGCGTGGGGCGTCCAAAAAGATAGCCCTGATAGCGGTAACAGCCGTGGCCTCTTAGCCAATCCAACTGCTCTTTTTTCTCTACCCCTTCCGCGACGACGGTTAAGCCTAAACTGACAGCGAGCAAAATCGTGGTATCCACAATCGCTGCGTCCGTTTTGTCTGTCAGCAGCTCGCTAACAAACGATTGGTCAATTTTCAATTCATCGAGCGGCAAGCGTTTTAGATAACTAAGCGATGAGTAACCGGTGCCAAAGTCATCCAGCGCAAAGCGAATTCCCTTGGCACGCAGTTGTAACATGGTATTGCGCACCCGAATGGGCTCGCGCATCAACAGGCTTTCGGTTACTTCCAGCACCAGCCGACTCGGCGGTGCTTGCGTATCGGCTAACAGCGCCTCGACATCACTGACGAAGTCCGATTGCTGAAACTGCACCGAACTCACGTTAACGGAAATGCTTAAAGAGGCATAAGCTGCCTGGTGCGACCACTTGGCTAATTGTTCACAGGCCGACCGAAGCACCCAATAACCGATCGGTACAATCAGCCGGTTCTCCTCCGCCAGCGGAATGAAAGTCGCCGGTGAGACCCAGCCACGCTCGGGGTGATACCACCGCAACAAGGCTTCCACACCAATGGTCACGCCCTGGTGGTCAACCTGAACTTGGTAGTGCAGCGCCAGCTCGTTGCGCTCAAGCGCCTTATGCAGATCAGCTTCGAGGCTGGCTCGTTCCAAAACGCTGGTCTGCATATCGGTGTTAAAAAAGCACAGCGTGTTGCCCCCGCCGCTCTTGGCCTGCTGCAAGGCCATGTCGGCCTGCTGCAGCACGTTATCCATACTATGTTCACGACCGGTGAACAGGGAAACACCAATGCTGGCGCTAATGGGTAACGAGTGGCCGCTTCTTACTTGGGCAATCGTTTCCAATAGCTGGCGCGACACACGCTCCGCTTTTAGGGCGGCCTCTGTCTGCTGTTCGCCCAAGTTGTTCATCAGTACCACAAACTCATCGCTGCTAAAGCGCGCTAATGTAGAGTTTTCCTCAAGCCGCTGGCGAAGCTGGTCGGCCACATTGATCAATAGTTGATCGCCACTCTCATGACCCTGAATATCGTTGACCAGCCGAAAGTTATCCAAATCGATCACCAGCACGGCGCTATACGAAGCTGCCCACTCGTCATGGTCAATGGCGGCCGTTAAGGAGTCCATCAGCAGTCGACGGTTTGGCAACCCTGTCAGCGAGTCATAGAAGGCCAGGTAGTGAGTACGCGACTGCATTTCCAGATAGTCAGTCAGTTCAGTCGAAATTCCACACAGCGAGGCAGGAGCACCGGGAGACATCGAGAGCGGCATTTTAATCGACAAGAACGTTCTTACACGGCTCTCTCCCTTGAGAACATTACTCTCTTCAACCGTGACTTTTTTACTCGACGCCAAGACATTGAGATCGACCTGCTCCATTTCGGCGGCGCTGCCCGCATCAAAAAACTCAGCATCGCGCTTACCAATGATTTTATCGGCTGGCAGGCCAAAGAGATCGCTGATACGGCGATTAACGTATTGGTACTCTAAGGTCGGCGACTTGATATAAATAAAGGCATCAACGCTATCTAAAATAGTCGCTAACATCTCTTTATTGGTTTGCAGCAACGCTCGGTTATGCTGCACACGGCGTTTTAATAGCAGGTTGGCTAACAGCGCTAGCAGTAAAAAAACCACTAATAAGACAATGCCCCAACGCCCTAAGTAATCATCAGCACGGCGTAGCACATCAATAGGAACCGTCGCCGTAGAGGCTAATAAGACAGTATCGGCAAGCGTGTCGGCGTAGCCTAACCAATTCACCTGAAGTTCAACGCCACTGAACGTCGAGCGTTCAGTGAGATTGAAAACGGCGATGTCCTGGCTAGCCTTTGCGAAACCATTAGGCGCGCATAAACACGTCACTAACAGAAACCCTACTCCCGCTTTCAAGCTGCCACTCCGGCCAGGCGTAACAGCCTTTTTAAACCATTGGCGGCTATTATTGACAGCAACCGAATAACGCATAGCGGCTGTTCACTGGCCAGGCAAAGTAAGCGGACCAGCACGCTCCACCACTCGCTGCCACGCGGGGTCTTGTTCAATACGCGCCACAAACGCCGCAATGGCAGAGTAGTGCTCTAGCGATTGAACAGCCGCCACGGCTTGAAGGGGAAAGCTCATCTGAATATCCGCACCGCTAGGCCATGGCCCCGCAAAGTTACCTTTTGCTGATAAGTGCTGATTAATAAAGGTAAGGTGCTGTTTTAGCTGCGGCGCTAAAAACCGTTTTCTCACCGTATCGCTAATGCCTTTCGCCAGCGGTTTGATTAGCCAAGGCGACTGCTTGGGGATTTGACTAAACACCAACTGCATCACTAGCAACGGCATCAGTGAGCCTTCGGCGTAATGCAGCCAGTAGCGGTAATCCACCCAGTCATGCAACTCATCGGATGCCGGCTGGCAGCGTCCCTCACCATAACGATGCAGCAGATAATCAATAATCGCGCCTGACTCAGCCACGGTAATATCACCATCGGTAATCACCGGTGATTTACCAAGCGGGTGGATTTTTTTCAGCGAGTCGGGGGCTTGCTGAGTTTTACCATCGCGTTGATAAACGACCAGCTCATAGTCCAGTTCTAACGTCTCTAATAACCATAGAATTCGATGCGAACGGGACTTTTCCAGATGGTGAACGTGAATCATAAATACTCCATGAGCTGAGTTATGCGCCAGCATTGCACTGGCAACAGTAATCCTTTCCTGCTGGCACATTCAGCTTAGTACCATAAAGACCATCATCATAGGATCAATAGATTAAGATTAGCACCAACACAGCGTTGAACCCATGAAAGCATCGAACTAACGAAAATTAACGGTTACCGAGGCGCATGACGCCACCGTGCTAACAGATCGAGCGGTGACCACTTGCCTTGCAGCCAGGGCGCTAATAAGCGCATTGAGAGGGGAATAAATACAAACACCATGACTGGCGTTAGCATCATGGTGCTAACCACTACCCGCGGCACCAACGCCCAGTCGGCCAATACACCACCAAATACCCATTGAAAAAGCAGCGAGATAGGAAAGAAGGCCAGCCAAACGGCCACCGCCTGTTTCCAACGTGGCGGCGCACTGCTACCACCGTTTTGAAACCAGGTGTCTAAACCCATGGCACGATGTTCTTGAGGCGCTTCATACAAGCCTTTACCGCGCGCCAACCACGCATGGCGTGAAGCAGAGTGCTCCCAGGCGGCTAACGTTTCGCTACTGCTAAAACGGAATATAATCTGATACTCATCGTCATCAGCAGGGGGCGCTAAAACACCCGAACCCAGGTAGCCCATAAAATCAGCCGCTAGCTCACGGCCTTCGTTCAGCCAACGGTTAAAATCAGCATAGCGGCCGTGCTCGACGCGACGAGCCACCATCAATGTGACAGGTGAGGCAGACATGGTATATCTCCTAATGTGTCGACAGCCAAGGCTGGGTAAGCCGGCTGTTTGCTTTCAAGCGGGTGAGCCCGAAAGTCCAAGTGCACATTATACAAGCAATGTTGATGCCATGCTGTGACTGTTTAGCTTATATCAGTTTGCGAGGCGTAGAGCCCAACCCCGGCACTGGGTGGGGGCGTTCACCGCGCTGAAACGCACAGACATGACGGTAGATTTCTACCGCCCCCAGAATGGCATCCGCTTCCTGCTTATCCGGCGCTACCACGGGCCCTTTATGCTCGCCCTCGCTGCGCAATACGGCGTCTACTTCGTCTCGGTAACGGCTAAGCAAATGTTCCAGATTGAGTCTTATACGGTGAACTTCCAAGCTAAAAGCTTGGCGCTGATCAGTGCGTTTCAGAATGTCCAACGGATTATTGGCGGCATCGATCAAGCTTTCCAAGGTCGAAAAGACTAACTTTTCAGCACTGTTTAAATTGGGAATAATGGAATAAATCAGCTCATTGATCGTTATCGTTGTTTCATCGTGGTGCATAGGCAACTCAACGTCCGGTTAATGCAACAATGCTGATAAATCGGCCATGTTCAGAAAAACTTAACCGATAAATACCGTGCACACCGTCACGCCCGACCACACGGCGAATGGCGTCGGCAGGAAATATGACCCAACGCCCATCGACGCTGCGGGTGCGCACGTTCGCAATGCGCCCTTCGTAATGGGCCAAGCACTCGTCATAACTCAGATTAATGGCAACGTCGATAGTGGGCATAGGAGTGTGGGAATGGAGTGTGGGGACCGTTGGAAAGGATCAGGATAGCGAAGCGTGATAGTCAAAACGTTGACGATTCATCGATAAAACCCATAGCGCTCACTTGCACTGTCTGCATCGCTCGCTAATACTTCATGGTATCCCAACTCGTACTTTGTCGGTAACTATCTATGGCCATGGCTTCCATCAGCACTTCTTCGCTCACGGCGTGGGCCAACCCATCAGTGGCCTCGCACTCACCGCGTGTCGAGCAAGCACCGAAAGATAGCGCTGTTAACAAAGACACGGCTTCTACCGACGCTTCCAGCACCAGTGAAGAAAACAGCAGTGAAACAGCAGGCCTAAAACGGGCTGATGGCACCCCGATGGCGCCGGAAGAGATCCAACAACTAGAACAGCTTAAGCAGACCGACCGCGAAGTACGCCAGCACGAGATGGCTCACCAAGTGGCCGGCGGTGCTTATACCGGTGGCGCCAGCTACGATTATGAAGTGGGCCCTGATGGTAAGCGCTACGCAGTCGCTGGCGAAGTGCCGATTGATTACGGCCCGGTGCCTAATGACCCCCAAGCGACGATCGAAAAAATGCAGACCGTGATCGCCGCCGCCATGGCCCCTGCCGACCCCTCGCCGAAAGATCATCAGGTGGCCGCTCAAGCACGGCAGTATTTACTCGAAGCCAAGCTGGACGCCGCCATGCAACGCAGTGAAATGGAGCAAGCTCGCAGCGCCGGTGCTACTGAAGTAAAGGATGACGAGGCGGCGCCAGACAGTGAGAGCCCCGCGACGAATTCATCCACCACTATGGCTTCAGCAACGCCCGACGCCTCCGCTGAGCAGCAGGCTGCTTAACGGCCTCATTTCCCAAGGGAGTTCCAATCTGCCCGCGTTGGCCAGGCCGCCAGCCAAGCTGGCAATGCCTTGGCGGGCATGGGACGCGCAATCCCGTAGCCCTGCGCTAGCTCACACCCCAGCCCTATGAGCGCTTTCGCATGGGCAAGGGTTTCCACCCCTTCTGCCAGCATGGGCCGCTTAAAGCGATTCGCCATGTAAATAACGCTCTCTACGATCGCCATATCGTCTTGGTCGCTAAGCATATCGCGCACAAAACTCTGGTCAATTTTGATCAAATTGACCGGCAGCTGGCGCAAATGGGTGAGTGACGAAAACCCGGTGCCAAAATCATCAATGGCAAAGCTCACGCCAAGCACCTGACAGCGCGACATATTTTGCAGCGCGGCCTGCGTGTCGTGCATGGCGGCACTCTCCAGCACTTCGAGTTTTAACATCGAAGGCGACACGTCAGGATGACGTGCCAACAATTCAGCGAGGCGTTGACTAAAATTACTGGCGAGTAGATGCGTCGGGCTTATGTTCACGTTGATGGGCAACGCGATACCTTGGGTGTGCCACTCCGCCAACTGGCAGAGCGCCCGTTCGATGACCCACTCGCCAAGGTCTACTTCTAGCGGCGTAGCATCGATAATGGGAAGGAACTGACCAGGCGCAAGCAATCCCTGCTCCGGGTGCTGCCAACGAATCAATGCCTCGACCCCTACTACCTTGCCACTGCGCATATCCACCTGCGGCTGATAGTAAAGACACAGCTCGTCATTATTGAGAGCATCGACAAAGCGCTGGCGCTGTTCGTGACGTACTTGCAGCAAGCGGTCGTGGTTAGGATCGAATATGTGAAACGTATCGCGGCCACGCTGCTTTGCACGGTACATCGCCTGATTGGCATGGCGTAACAGCACATCGCCTTGAACGCGGTCATTCGGGTAAAGCGTGACCCCTAAGCTGGCCGTCAGATGGATGCTCTGCCCATCGACCATCAGCGGTTGGCGAATGGAGGCTAACAACTGCTCAAAAAAATCATCGTCGACGCCGTGGTGCAGCAACAGCACGAATTCGTCACCGCCTACCCGCGCCAACACGTCATCACCGAACAGCAGATGGCTAATGCGCTGTGAAAACGAGGAGAGCAGCGCATCACCCACCGGCGCGCCTAATCGATCATTAATGTTTTTGAAGAAATCGATATCCAATGAGCATACCGCCAACGGTAGCTGCTTGGCCTCTGCATGCTGCATCGACTCCTGAATCAACTGGGTTAGCAGTTGCAGGTTGGGCAACCCCGTCAAGGCATCAAAATAGACTTCCCGGTTGAGGTGACGTGCATGCGCGGGGATGGCCGAGAGATCCGCCAGCACAATGACATGGTGATTGATGACCGCCTGCTCGTCGCGAACACGGTTAATCGACATCATCCCCGGGTAAAACTGACCGTCGTGGCTACGATAACTCACTTGGCTTTTACTGCGGTCACGCAACTGTAATTCTTCGCGCATCACGCGCGTCGTGCGGCTGTCATTCAGCGGCAATATACTAAACGCTTCTGGCGTTTTGCCTTGCACATCGCCCAGCGTCATCCCCGTTAACTCACAAAAGGCAGGGTTCACGTCCACTACCCGGTTTTCCGCATCGGTAATGATGATCGCCTCGTTGGCGTAGCAAAAAACCGTTTCAGCAAGCGAGGCTGAATAGCTAATGGCCGATCTTGGCATCAGCGTTGAGCGAGACAGTAAGGATATTGGCTGGGTGGATAGCTGAGACAAAGACTGTTCCTTCGATAAATTCAAGGATTCATACATACGTCTTTGCTCTCCTTGTTGTTGTAGGCCCTTAAAGACTGACCTTTCGTTATCGACCCCTACGGGTAGGGCCGGACACGTATGGCGCCGTTATCCAATCGGCTGCGCTATGAAGCAACACACCTATTCACATTGTGTTACCGCTTAGGTTTATTCAAAGCCACAGTAGGTTATCGGCCCCGATCGCAATAACTTAAGGCGCGGGACTCGCGGCCCCCAAAAAGCGCGCCTGCCAGTAGTCGATTTCTAACGGCACGCTGACCACGGCGCGGCCATTGCCGGGTGCATGAATCATTTGGCCATCACCACGGTAAATGCCAACGTGGGTGGCTTTACGGCGGTCACCAAAAAAGAGCAGGTCGCCTGGACGCGGCGATGCGATGGAAGGCAGCGCTCGAAACTGCTCATCGGCGGTGCGTGGCACACGTATCCCCGCCGCTCGGTAGGTCATCTCTACCAGTCCTGAACAGTCCAACCCTTCCGGCGTATTGCCACCGAAGCGGTAAGGCGTGCCAATGGCCTGCTGGGCGTGGGAAAGGATCAGTGCACGCTCCATAGAGAGCCCGGCGCGATTGGGAGGCGCCTCGGTAGGGGTAAGGTTGCGGCTTGCGCAGCCCGCCAGTAACAGCATTAACAAGCAGGCAAACAGCCACCTACTCATTGCTATAGAACCGCAAGGTAAAGACAACAGACGAGCCAAGCACATGGGCAGCCGCTCCGGTAAACCTACTTGCCCCCATCATCGCGCAAAGCCTGCCTAGCCGCCAATGGTTAACGGCCTATCCACTCGACAAACGTTGTCTCACCCAGGGGGTGTCGCTCATGACGCACCCGGCTCAGCGCAGCGTAAGGCAGGTCCATCGCCAATATCCGCGACAGCGGTTGCGCTATTACTTGGCGCAGCAGGCCATTGCAGACAAAAAGATGCGCCACGACGAGCACATGCTTTCCCGGAGGATTGGCAAGCAGTTGCTGCCACACCTCCGCTAGGCGCGCATCAAAGGCCTGGATAGTTTCACCACCCGGCGGCGATACCGTGGCCGGATCGTACCAAAACGCATTCATTCGCTCGGCGCCTTCTTCTGCAAACACTTGGGCATGCGTCTTAGCTTCCCACTGCCCCAAATGCAGCTCGGCTAGGTCGTCCTCCACCTGAACGGGCAAATCAAACTCTTCACCCAGCCACAGCGCAAACTCACGACAGCGCATGAGGGGCGAAGTGACAATCGCGTCATAAGGCAGGTGGCCTTCGACCGTATGGCGCATAACGGCATCGGTCATCTGCTGCCAGCCCGTCTCGCTCAGCGGATGATCGGTGGCGCCACGCAGCATACGCCCGCCTACCGGCTCACCGTGGCGCAACAAATCAATGGTGGTGATCTCCGCATCGGGAAAACGCATACTCAGCCCTCGCTTATTGATGCCGCTGTCGATTAAATAATCGCGTGACGCACACGCGCGGAAACCCACTCGGACACCAGTACGGTGGCGAAAATCATGATAAAAATGACGCTGACCTGGTCCCAGGCGAGGCTGTTGATCGAGGCATTTAGCTGCAAACCGATCCCGCCTGCACCCACCAACCCTAACACCGTCGATTCGCGGATATTGATATCCCAGCGATAGACGCTAATACCGGCAAAGGCAGGCATGACTTGCGGCAGCACGCCATAGTTCATCACCTGCAGGCGGCTTGCCCCGGTCGCGCTTATCGCCTCGACGGGCGTCGGGTGGATCTCTTCAATCGCCTCATAAAGCAGCTTGCCGACAAAGCCAATCGAGCGCAGGGCGATGGCGATAATCCCCGCCAATACACCCGGGCCAAGAATAGTAACTAGCAGCATCGCCCAGATCAGCGAGTTGATCGAGCGGGATGAGACAATGATCATCAGCGCCAGACTACGCACCAGCGGGTGCGGCGTGGTATTACGTGCCGCCATAAACGCCACGGGAAACGCCATCATAATGCCAATGGCGGTGCCCAGGGTGGCGATGTTAATGGTGTCCCACATGGGCTTCCAGAGCACATTGGCGTAGCCCCACTCCGGCGGCGTCATGCGGCTGATCAGGTCTGCCCCTTGACGGCCTGCGTCCTCGACAAATACCCACATGGTATTGTCGGAAATCATCTTCCAGCAGAGCAGAAAGAGACTGACACCCGCCAGCCAAGCCAGGTACTGCAGCCATTGGGCGCGGGTGGTGCGCCGCCGCCAAACCGGCAGACCCTGGGGGTTAGTAGATACTGGCATCGCGATTCTCCAAATATAACAGGCCAGGGGCGGCTAATAAGCGTTTACTGGGTCCAGCGGCGGACATGGCTCGAGCTGTACTCGCACAGCAACACAATGGCGATAATGATCAGCAAAATAGCGGCAGAGGTATCGTACTCATAGCGACTCAGCGAGGTGTTCAGCGTGGCGCCAATGCCGCCCGCGCCCACAATGCCAATCACCGACGACTCACGAAAATTGATATCCAGCCGGTAAACCGAAAGCCCAATCAAGCGCGGCATAACCTGGGGCTGAACCGCATGGTTCATGGTTTGCCACCAGCTTGCCCCCGTTGCCCGCACGGCTTCCACCTGGCGCCAGTCCAGGTCTTCGATATCTTCCGCTAACAGCTTGGCCATAAAGCCAATCGTCGCAAAGGCCAAGGTGATCATCCCGGCTAGCAGCCCAAAGCCAAACATGACCACAAACAGAATCGCGATAATGATTTCTTGAAACGTCCGCGAAACGGCAATGATCGCGCGACATATAAAGTAGATCGGTAGCGGCGAAATGTTCCTCGCGGCGCCCAGGCCCACCGGGATCGCCAACAGCACGCCCAGTACCGTGGAGGTCAGCGTCATGGTCAAACTTTCCAGCAGCCCGGCAACGATGTCGTCGTAGCGGCTAACAAAATCAGGCTGCATAAAGGCGCCCAAGAAGTTAACCGCCCGCCCCGCGCCTTCGGCTACCCGCGCCCAGTTCACTTCGACCGAGGCGAGCGCCAGCACTACGTAAATCACCGCACCTACGGCCAACCCCCAACGCAAGCGCGGGCTTTCAATCAACGGCAGGCGCCGCCACTGGCCCCGCTGGGCCGCCTGCTGACGTGCTTGCCCCTGTGTTAGCTGTGTCTCTGCCCGTTCGCTCATCGAGCACTCCCGGCTGCCATCGTCGGCAGTTCGCGCTGGTATGAAGTCGTTTCCGAGTCATCGGCCTCGTCATCCAGCGGCTCGGGGGTGGTATCCCAATCCTCTTCGCCATAAATGGTCGTGAGCATTTCGCTAGTGAGTTCACTCGGCAGGCCGTCGAAGACGATTTGCCCAGCGCGCAGGCCGACAATACGGTCGGCAAATTGCTGCGCCAAGGCCACATCGTGAATATTGATGATTGCCGCCAAGTCGCGCTCAGCGCATAGCTCGCGAATCAGGCGCATGATCTGGCGCGAGGTTTTCGGGTCGAGGCTGGCGGTTGGTTCATCCACCAGCAGTAGCTTGGGGCTTTGTAAAAGCGCCCGGGCGATGCCCACGCGCTGGCGCTGGCCGCCGGAAAGCGCATCAGCGCGCTTATCGATGGCGTGAGGCAGCCCTACCCGCTCGAGTAGTCGAAAGGCTTCGACGACCGCTTCCTGTGGGTAGCGACGTAAAACACTGCGCCAAAAACCCACATAGCCGAGCTGGCCGGAGAGTACGTTTTCCATCACCGTGAGCCGGTCTACCAGGGCATACTCCTGGAAAATCATCCCCATTGAGCGGCGCGCCTGACGAAGCTTCTGCCCTGACAGCTTGGTCAGCTCCGTGCCTTCCAGGCGAATACTGCCCTGGGTGGGCTCCACTAACCGATTCACGCAGCGAATGAGGGTGCTTTTACCCGCGCCGGATGGCCCAATCAGCGCCATTACCTGGCCTTTGGGCAGCGTGAGTTCAATGTCCGTCAGCGCCCGGTCCCCGGTGGGGTAACGCTTGCCAACGCCGCTTAGTGTCAACATTTTTCCCGCCTCGTCTGTATAGCGAAACGGCCAGAAAGGGATGCCTTCCTGGCCGTGCAGTACCGTTTACCTTAACGATCAGTCACAGTCATAAGTCACACCGTTAGCATCGGCAATGGTGCGAATGACCGACCAGTTTTCCTGGTAGGTAATCGGAATGAACTGCGCTTCACCAGAGTTGGCAAATTCCGCTTCCAGCGGGGTACCTGCCCAGTCATAGCTGAAGAACGCGTCTTGAATTTTTTCGGCAAGCTCAGGGTTCAGATTGTTTGCCAACCCGTACGCCGTGGTCGGGAAAGTTTCTGAGGTGAAGATAATCTCGTAATCGCCCTCATTCACGACGCCACGGGACATCATCCGCTTGCCCACGGAGTTAGCGATGGCGGCCGCGTCGTAATCTTCGTTCACCACGCCCAGGATGGAATTGTCGTGGGAGCCTGAGAAAGCGGTTTCAAAATCTTCGCCCGCTTCCATGCCGTACTCGGAGCGCAGCAGTGCGGAGGGCGCGCGGAAACCAGAGTTAGAGGTCTCTGAGGTAAAGGCTAGCTGGCGACCTTCCAGGTCTTCAACGGTCTCAATGCCGCTGCCAGGATAGGTGATGATCTCCATTTCGTAGCCAAAGCTACCGTCTTCGGCCGCCATCATGGCAAACGGGCGGAAACCACCGCAGTTCACTGCCACCGGCACACCGCCAGTATTAAAACCGGCCACGTGCAAACGGCCAGCGCGCAGCGCTTCCTGTTGAGCAGCGTTGGACTGCACGGGGAAGAACTGCACTTCTTTACCGGTTGCTTCGCTTAGGTGCTCCAGGAAGTCAGACCATACATCGGCGTAAACCGCGGGGTCTTCCACCGGCGTGTAGGCAAACACGAGCGTATCAGGATCGACCCACTGAGACTCATCGCTCGGTGCATCGGCGATCATATCGCCGTCGTTATCGACATAGCGCGATGAGAGGTCCGCTGAAGCGTTCACGGCCGCTAAAGCGAAGGCGCTGGCAACGGCGGCGCTGATCAACGTGCGGGAGAGAGATAACGTCTGCATGGGTCACCTAAAGCGTTGTTAGAAGATAGCGACAATCCTGACCACTTCAGATGACAACGGCGCGGCATTTATATGACCGCTTGGTGACGTTTTAGCGAACGCCATATGACAGGCACATTTTATAAGCTAACACAGTGACCGCGTCGCTCAACAAACAGGCTGTTACCGGGAATTTTTTTGGCTTGGTGTTTCAATTCAGACAATTCCGCGGCGATATCCAGCGCTCGACAGGTCGCCGTCTCGGTGATGGGCTTTACCGCAATCGAGACGCTAACAAAGGGAAAAAAGGTGACACTGTTTTGGCGGTTTTCAATCTGAATCCCCCCTCTCAGCCGATCGGCATCGTCATAGAAACCAGGCGTCATCACTTCGAAAGAACGTAGGATTTGGCCGCAGACGCTCTCCCAGTGATTCAGCGATAGCAGCATCATAAAATCATCGCCGCCTATATGACCGATAAAGCCACCCGCGCTCTCCACTTGCGCCTGAAGCAACCGCGCTAGCGAAATGATCACCTGGTCGCCCCGGGCATAACCGTAAGCGTCGTTAAAGGCTTTAAAATTATCCAAATCGACATACGCAGCGGCAAAGCCTTGCTCTGCGGCAAGGTACGTCATCAAGGTTTCATTGATCAGAATATTACCCGGCAGGCCGGTCAACGGGTTGGCATGACGCGCTTGGCGTACCTGTATTGCGGTGATTTCACGCAGCAGGTCAACGATATTGCCCATGCCCAGGTATTCGCCTGCGTCATTGGTAATCACAAAGTCTTCCTGCTCGATATCGTGGCTATCGGTCAGCTGCTGACTCAATATCTCCAGCGGGGTATCTGCCTCGGCGACCAGCATGCGCGCATCCGCCACATCCAACACGCGGCGCTTGGCATACAGCGCATGGCTATAAGGATTCGTAAACAGAGTTAAAAAAGCATTGCGACGCACCACTGCCAAGGGTTTACCGTTCTCCAACACCGCCACACAGCGCAAGTGGGGCTGGCGGCGAAACCGCTCGGAGATGAGCGGCACCGCGCAGTCGATAGTAATCGGTTCGATCGTGCGCAGAATAGAGCGCGCGGTGCGGCCCGCCGGGGTTTTTAACTGGGTCGTCGAGGGCAGCATCATATCGAGCTGCAAAGGCGGATGCTGGCTGGGGCGGGCGAAGTAGAAACCTTGCAACAGCGCAAGCCCACGGTCGAGTTCCCATAGGCAAAGATGTTCCGCCGCGGTCTCCACGCCTTCGGCAATCAGTTGACAATCCAGGCTACGCGCCACGTCGAGAATCGAGCGGAGAAATTCGCGCTTGGCAGGCTCCCGATCAATGCCAGAGATAAAGTGCCGGTCAAGCTTGACGAAATCAGGGCGCAGTTCCGACCAGTGGCGCAGGCTTGAATGCCCTGCCCCCAGGTCGTCCAGTGCGACCTGAAAGCCCATGTCGCGATAGTGGGCTACCGCTTGGCGCATTAAGTCGTAGTCATGAATCGGCACATGCTCGGTGAGCTCGATCACCACCCTTTCAGGGGGCAGGCCGCTCTCACGAATGAAGCCCAGCGTTAAGCCTTCGCGAAAATCGCGTTCGACGATGGTCAGCGGCATGACATTGAGAAACAGCAGACCGGGCAGTTCCAGCTCTGCAAAGCGCTGAATTGCCAAACGTCGGCAGAGTAAATCCAACTCCACCAGCAGGCCTGCTTGGGTGGCCACGTCAAACAACCGTAGCGGAGAGTGCAGCGGCGACGTTTTGGGGCCACGAATCAACGCTTCGTAGCCATAAATCGATTGCTGGGTGGCATCCACAATGGGCTGGAATAATACATGCAGCTCTTCAGCCACAATGATCTGGTTAAGCCACTGCGCTTCTTGTGCGGTCATTTGCCTACTGTCCTATTCATCAGCCCCGGCATTTCACCTCACAAAGGCTGCCGGGTACTGATGTGCAACCGTCCCTGGCGGTGATTGGGAGGTAGCAATCGTGCGTCATTTTCGTGACGCTATCATGACAGTCGGCGCGTCAGCGCAGCGTACTCAAGACGTGCTCAACCACTGCAGTCCCTTAGTTAAGGGGCTTTTCGGACGGCGGAAAGACCACATCGCTGCCATCGGCATCGAGCTGGCGAATATCGATCGGATGGCCTTTCTCGTCCAGTGTTACCAGACCAATGCCGCTGGCATTCCAGAGCCGCTCGCCAGCGCTGGCGCGATCAGGGTCACGGGGGTGGACACTCAGCTTACGACGCTTCGTAAACCAGTTGAGGGGCGACATCGGCGCATAAAGCCAGCGATTCAAGCGATCGAACGTATTCAGCAGTGTGGCAGGGAAGGTGTTTTTAATGCCGCTTGAGGTGATCTGCCACAGGTGCGGCGAGCGCCGCTGATGGCGCACCACGATGTCATAGACAAACGAGTAGTGCACATCGCCTGACAAAATGACGTAGTTGCCGGGGGTTTTGGAGTGCCGCCATATTTGCAGCAGCGTACTGGCTGCCCCGCGATGGGCCATCCAGTTCTCTGCGTCGACCACCAGCGGCTTGCCCACGGCGGTAAAGATTCTTTGAATCCCCTCAATCAGTTTGACCCCAAACATCGGGGCGGGCGAAATGATCACCGCGCTTTTAGCGCCCATTAGCGCTTGCTGCATTTCCATGAGCGCCTCCCAATCCATCAAGCCGGAAGGGTGATTGAGGTTGCGCTCGCTACGCCAGCGGCGGGTGCGGGTATCCAGCACGATCAAGGTCGGCGTGCCCGGCACCTGGAATCCCCACCCTTGGAAACGCAGTAACCGCTCAATAAAGCCATCTTGCTCTGGGCATACCAGCGGCTGGCTGCCATCACGCAATAGGGTCGAAGCGTGATGGGCCAACGGGTTGAGCTTGTCAGGGTCGTTGCCCCAGGCTTGGCAGAGTAAATAAGCCACCAGGGCGTTACCGATAATACGCTTTGAGAACGGATGCCCGTAGGCAGCAAGCTCCCAATCAGCGGAAAGATTCCAGTCGTCGGTCACGTCGTGGTCGTCAAAAATCATCAGGCTGGGCAAGTGGGCCATCAGCCGCGCGCACTGCGGCAAACCGGCAACGAAACTGTCCATCACCGCCTGCTCCTGGCGGTAAAGCTCAGCATTTTTTGGCTCTAAAGCGGGCGCGTCGAAAGTGATCACTTGCCACGGTGTCGGAGACCATACCAGGCAGTACATGGCGAGCATTTCCGCCAGTGTCATGAGATGGTTCTGCGCATTGGCCGAGGTAAAAACGGGCTTTTTAACGCCGCTAAAAAAACGCTGGCGAAGCGCGGCGTTGCTGGTCACATCCGGCAGTAGTTCGGCGCGCCGATAGTAGCTATCGGGCGAATCATACAGCGCTTGGCTATCGTCCACCGTGGCGCCTTCCAGCCACTCATCGACCAGGCCTAGCCGTTCGATAAGCGCATGCACGGCGCGCAGCATCGGGCCGGCCACATCGTCAGCGTAAATTTGATCACCGGTCATCAACAGCCAAGCGGGCCACTCCGCCGGGGCATCTTGCTGCTCAGCCAGCCAGCTATCGGCGCGCACCAAGCCATCGGCACTATCGTGATGCGGTTTACGGCAGGAGCCATGCATCAAACGGTGATGGCGTGATGCAATCACAAAAGCGGGATAGTCGGCGCCGTCATAACATAGCCACGGCGCCCACTCGGGCAACGAACGCCAATCGCCGTTGAGCGTTTCCACTTGCAGGTCGTACTCGATGCGCTCATCGCAGGGCAGCGGTGACTCAAGCGCGATATCAATCAAATAAATAAAGGCGCGTTGGCCGATGGGAAGGCACTGGTGGTGATGCGCCAACCCTATCGATTCGGCATCAGGCTGCCCGGGGCGTAGCACCAGGGCCATGTTGAGCGGCCGGGTAGCGACCATCCAGAACACCAGCCGGGTCGTGCTGAGACGTCTTAATAAGGGGCCGACGACAATATCGGGCAGCGTATCAGTGCCATTCATCCAATGAGGTCTCCGTTATCCATGCGCCACCACGGGCAGTTCGACGACTACCTCTAACCCGCCGGTGCTGGCGCGAGTAAGATGCATTTGGCCGCTATACAGGGCGACAAGATCGGTCACGATGGCCAGCCCCAGGCCACTGCCCGAGCGCTGCTCATCCAACCGTTTACCACGCTGAACCGCCTGCTGGCACTCCGCCTCCGACATGCCAGGACCATTATCGCGTACGGTTAGCATCAACCGCTGCTCATCGACCTGCACGTCGAGCGCTACCTCGCTCTGTGCCCAACGCAGCGCATTGTCCATCAAATTACCGACCAGCTCTTGGATATCTTGTTCATCCATATGCACTCTGATTGACTGCCCCCAGGTTTGGCGCAGCACGATGCCACGCCGCTGAGCGAGCCTGGCAAGCCCGTTAAGCAGCGGCGCCAGTGTAGTGTGCAACGCTATCGGTGCAAAACGCACGCCTTCTCCCGCCGCCGATGCACGGGCGAGGTGGTGGCGTACTGCGCTATCTATACGCGCCAACTCCACTTCCCATGCGGCGCGGTTTGCCTCGGGTAACTGGCGCAGTTGAAGACGCATCACACTCAGCGGCGTTTTCAGTGCATGGGCTAAATTGCCAGCGGTATGGCGCCCGCGCTCGATCAAGCGTTGATCGCGTGCCAGCACGGCGTTCATGGAGGCCGCAAGGGTCGCCAGCTCTTCCGGCAGACGGGTATCTAACTGCTCGCTGCGCCCCCGCTCCACATCATGAAGGTTGGCGTGCATGCGGCGCAGCGGTGCCAACCCCCAGCGCACCTGCAGTGCTAACACCCCGATGAGCAAAGCGCCCAGGCCGATCAGCCCGCCCCACAGCAGATGCTGAAATTCACCAATATCATCGGTTAACACATCGTCCCGGGCGGCCACGCTGATATGCAGCGGCGCTTCGAGCGGGGCCAGATAAATATCGCGCTCCACCATGCGCAGCGATTGGTCACGCGGGCCGCTAATCGAGCGTGCGCTGAGGTTTTCGTTCTCAACCACGGGCAGGCGTTGGTCCCACAGCGAGCGTGACGCCAGGGTATTCTGCCCACCGTCGGTGATTTGCCAATACCAGCCGGAGTAGACATTTTCAAAACGCGGGTCGCCCAGCGCTTGGTCGTGGACAAGCTGCTGCGCTAAACGGTCATAGGTAACGCCCGCCATAATGACGTTAAGGGTCGCCGCCAACCGCTCATCAAACGCTTGAGTGGCAGAAGTACGGTAGTGGTGGGCAAGTAGCGTGCCAGCAATAGGCAGCGCGAGCCCCACCATCACCAGCACGGCCAGCAAGAGCCGCAGACTAATGGAGCGCTTTGCCCAACGTCGTTGCCATCGATTTCGCCACGCGGCATTGACGCTCATTCGGCCGCTGGCTCTTCTTCTAATAGCCGATAGCCCTGGCCCCGCTGGGTAACGATACGCCAACTGCCCAGCTTACGGCGTAAACGGCTAACCTGAACATCGATCACGTTGGAATCGGGTTCGTGGTCACGGTCGTAAACGTGTTCCGCCAGCTCGGTTCGGCTCACCACCCGGGGTGCGGCATGCATTAGATAGCCCAGCAGGCGCGTCTCTTGCGCGGTCAAGCCCACTGGGCGCCCTGCCAACGTCACGTGCTGCGTGTGGGTATCTAAACTCAGTTCGCCCACTTTCAGCACCGGATGGGCGTGACCGTGACTGCGGCGCACCAGCGCACGTAGCCGAAACAACACTTCCGCTGGCTCGAAGGGCTTGGTGACATAGTCATCGGCACCCGCCGAAAACCCGGCGGCTTTATCGGCCCAGCGTTCTCGAGCCGTTAGGATGAGTACGGGGAGATCGATACCGTCTTCCCGCCACGCCGCTAGCCAGCGGGTACCGTCGCCATCGGGCAGCCCTACGTCTAAAATCAAGGTATCGTAGGCTTCGGTGCGGACTAAAAAATCAGCCTCCTGTCCGGTCGCCGCATGCTCGACCAGCCAGTCCCCGTCGCGAAGCGCCTGGCTCAATTCGCGCGCGAGCGCTTGGTCATCCTCTACCAGCAAACACTTCATCGGCTAACTACCCTTTTCTTAACGATTAACGTCTGGCGCTTCTTGCGACTGGCCTATTGGCATCCCTGCGATTGGCGCAACGCCTTAACGCTGCATGTCGTTAATACGGGCGCCTTCAATGGACATCAGTTGGCCGTTTTGGCCATCAAACTCGAACTCCACGACTTGCCCCTGGGGGCCGAGCAATTTGATTTCGTACTCGACGTAACCGCCTTCACGCTCCACCTCGACCTCCAGCACTTCACCTCGATAGTGCGCTTCGAGCCAATCCAAAATCGTGTCTAGTGGCACGACTTCACCACGGCTGACTTCGCCGTGCAGCGATTCCCAAGGCTGATCGCCCACAGCGCTACCCACCAGTAATAGCATTAACGCTACACCGGTCACGTTGCGCCGGGTGCGTTTCGGGACGCAGCGCAGCGGCTTTAGAAGAGAGTATCGACGTTTACACATAGGGCCAGCATGCCAAAGGCAACATGAACGCTAGATGAATGGTTTTGTCAGCTTAAGGAAAGTATAGCGGTGGTATAAATTCCCTGTCGCATTCGCTGAGTGGCAGTCACTCATCCACGTTTAAATACGTAAAGAAGGAATTTGTTATGAAAACCATGAAAAAAATGCTGCTGATCCCGACCTCTGCCCTGCTGCTTGCCGCTGCTGCCGGCAGTGTTCAAGCAGACGACGCACTGGCAATGGATCGCATCGATGACGTATTGAACCACGCTAATGACTACGGTTTCAGCCACTACGAAGAAATTAGCATTGAAAGCTCTAACCGCGTAGAAGTAGAAGGCTGGTTGGACTTCTTAGAATATCTATAAGAAAGATGCCTTAAAAAAATATAAGCTGTTGATATAAATAAAATAAAAATCAAATTATCGAGCAAAAAACAAAATCCTTAAAGTGCCTTTTACTTAGTATCTTTATTTAGAATGGCAAGATACTCTAAAAGTACAAATAAGGAGTCTCTGCATGGTTGATTTGCTGACGAAGGTTCTAGTCTTTGAGTCGGGTGAAAGATATCCATTGCTAGTCGATAGTAGAGGCATGCCTGATTTCTACATTTCCTTGTTCATAACTGTTGTTATGAGGCCTAAGAGTCAGGCGAGCACATTAGAAAAGGTATTGTCAGCGTTAAAGCATTTGCGGCGTTGGGAAAATTTCAATGGGAGAGTACTCGCAGATGAATTTTACGACAAACATCTGTTGGAGCAGGAAGATTTATACTCAATTCGTGATCACTGTAAGCTCGACAGCGAAGCGTTCGAAAGTTGGGTTGCTCAAGCTGAGAGCATAAAAGCAGCCAGCCTCATCAATTTAGCAAGCCTAAGTCGTTATAAAACGCCGCAAGTATTGACGGTCAATTCTAATCATCGCGCTATTCGGATGGGCTATGTCGCTCAATACCTAAAATTTCTAGCCGAAACTGTTATGCGGAAGCGCCCCGACTTTGTAACTATGAAGCCTTACATTGATCGTATGATTGATGGCTTACGGCAAATGATCCCTCGCACCCGAAGCTATTCGCAAAACAGCGGAGCTTACCGAACCCCAAATAAAATAGTCTTCGAAACTTATCTGAAAGTCGCTAAACCGGGCTCAATTGATAATCCATTCAGAAATCCGGCTCGACAACTTAGGCATTACATTATGATGCGCTTGCAGTACGAAGCAGGTTTACGATCTGGTGAAGTTTTGGGGCTCTGGGAGAAAGATATCGAATATGGCGCCGATAATAACGTTCATGTGATTCGAAGGCATCATGACCCACGAGATCCACGTTCGAAACAGTCGGTGGCCAAGACCGAGCCAAGAGTCATACCTATCGCGGACGAACTCGCCCGCCTCATCCACCAATATGTGATTGAAGTGCGAAACCAGATTCATGAAGCGCAAAGTCATCCTTTGCTTTTTGTGACCCATGCAAGCAATGGCAGGGGCAAGCCGATCTCATCTAAAGCAGTGATGCAGGAGATGGGGCTGGTGGTCAGCACACGCCCTGACACTTTTTCGGGGTTAACACGGCATCAATTTCGTCATGGCTTCACGTTGAAAGTCAAAGGCGACTTGGCAGAGCAAGGTATACCCAACGCAGATCAAACAGCGATTGTTCAATACCTGCTGGGCCATAGCAGTCCGAACTCACAAGACGACTATACCCGCGTATATAACCAAAAACTCGCCAAGAAAACTTTACGTGAAATCAATCAGAAGCGCCACGACAATGCCAAAAAAGCTGAAAACGGTAATAAATCTTAATCTTGCTGACTCTCCTGCAGCAATGCACCAAAAAACGCTAAAAACTGCGCGTTCGGGTGAAAGTTATGTGTACGAAAGTGACGAGTGGCGTATCGGTCGAAGAGTAAAAGTGCCTTGGTATGCTTTAGATATGAATGGGCTGACCGACCGAGTTTCTCCTAAGGTTCTAGACTCATTTCGCAAAACGATGTCTGAACTTGTTGAAGAGGTCTCCGAACGTTATGCGAGGGATCTGTTTGATCGAGTCTTGTCATTGCTTCGCTACTGCACCGATGAAATAACGATCAAGTCCTTTGAGCTGTGGCGCGCTAACCTCTCGACTCTACAGCTTTCGGCAGCTACCCGGCTTAATTATTTACAGCAATGCAGGGCTGTCTTGATTGCTTGGTCCGATGGTTGTTATCCAGGCTTGGAGAGCGGATTGGGGAACCACGTGAATCAGATCAAAATCGGTTCCAGAATTAACACCGGCCACATTGTGCGTGAACAATGCCCCGTGCGAGGGCCTTTTTCTCAGATGGAGGAAGTTGCTTTACTTCGCTGGATTCACGCTGCCTACAACGAAGGAACAATACCCTTGCAGGCCTATGCAGTTCTTCTAATCCAGGTCGAGTTTGGCTGTCGTCCAGTGGAGATTGGAGCAATGAGAGCCTGCGATGTCACTGAAGATCAAGCTGAACAGATTTACGAGTTAGCCATACCCACCGCCAAAGGTAGCCGCAATTATCGAGCAGTGCAGCGCAAGCTAGAGCTTCCCCCTGACCTGTATGCCCTTCTCAAGCAGGTTATTGTCGAAGGCCAAGACAAAGTGGCAAAAGCTTGGGGACAGACGATTTCCCCTAAAATTTCCACTATGTTGCCATTATTTGTAGGGCGAGACTTACTCACCGCTGGAAGCAGCGAAGCTTTTGAGCACCGCCTCGCAAAGACGCCACGAACCTTCGATCTTCATATTCATAGCCATATAATGAACTCCCTTAGGAAATGTCCTATTACCACGACAAGGCTTGACGGAGACTTATTGCCAATTTCGTTGTACAGGTTTCGCCGCACAGTTGCATCGCGTCTTGCTGAGGCCGGAGCTAGCGATGAATTAATTGCCGCTGTTCTGGGACACGTGACAACCGATACGGTCAAGGTTTACACAGCCCATACCTATGAGGATCAGGCAGCCTGTGATGCCATCATGGTGGAGGCATGGGAGCCAGTTCTCGATATAAAGGAAGAGCGATTGCTCGTTGGCCCATTGCCCGGGCAAGCAAAAATCCACTTGAATCATGATGATCAAGTGGGCAATTGCGCCCAACTATGCGGCAGTGGAATCTTGAACTGCTATGCCTGTCCTAAGTTCCGCCCCTTTATTGACGCACCTCATTATAAAGCCCTGGCCCAAGTTGAGTTGGAGCGACAGAAGCGGATTTCTCATGGATTGAGTGGCCAAGAAGTGGACTCCCTTGATGTGCCTTTAGCGGCGATTAAAGCCACCATACGCCTCTGCGAAGATCAAAAAGAGCGTAGGGAAAAGCCATAGGTGATCTAGATATGTCTTCGAGCGTCAAGCTTAGAACTTACATTGATAGCGCCCGCAAGCTAAGCATTTATGGCGGCGCACATGGATGGGATGCTAATACTTGGGTCACTACAACCCTAAGATTCCCTATAACCATAGCGTTCTGCGAATTGCGGACTCATGGCAAAAAACCTTTTGTGCCTATGCAGCAGCCGTTTCTTGATTTCGCTAAAGCCTATGTGCGCCATGTCCAACATCAGAAAGAGAGAAACTCGGTAAAAAGTTTGATGCTTGCGTTGCGATTTGTGCACGCGGCGCTGAAGGAGCTACACAGTGTACCCGATGTTCTTCGCATTGACGGAGGTGTGCAGGAGCTAGTACATGAAAAAATCGTTTCTTGGTATGGCGCCAAAAAGTGTAGAAGCACCCATTACATAGGGCACGAACTAATGAGTCTATACAAAGAATTGCGAGGGCGTGGAATTCACCCTGCATTACCTCATTGGCAATCGCCATGGAAAATTGATAATAAAAGCTCATCCATGGACCCCTCAGCGGTTGCCTGGCGTAAAGACAAAACACCCGATGACCGCAAATTGGCAGCGGTGCTCATTGCTTTTGAATTAGCTAAAACTGACAAAGATCAATATTGGGCGAGCTTGGCGTTATTGCTGGCTTTTGCTTCTAGTCGAGGGGGCGAGCTTATAGACCTAAGAGTGGACTCGTTAATTGATGAGCACTTCACAGATAGATACGGCCGCAAACAGAGACGAGTTGGTCTACGCTGGTTTTCTGAAAAGGGGTTCGGTGCTAACGTTAAATGGGTTCCGCGACTGCCCAGCTCAAACGGCGATGAGGCACAGGAAACCCGGCTAATAAATATGGTGGTGCAAGCATTCAATCGCTTGCTGCTGTTGTCAGAACCTGCTCGAAAAGCGGCCAAGCTGGCTTATGAAACGCAAGGCACAGTTTACCCTATCCACCCGCTTTGTATTACTTCAAAGGATTATCCTCAGGATAGCGTGCTTACCGACGCGGAAGCAGCTCATGCCATGTGTCGGACCGCAAATTTAAATCCCTCAGGGCAGATGTTTCCAACTTGTCGCGTGTCGCGTACTTACTCTGGTTGGCATTTATCATGTTACCTAGAAGGAAACCCCACGTACCAAGACATCGCACGGGCTGACTATCAAAATTTCAAAAATAAACTGCCACATTGGCCACATACCTCCAACAGTGAACGCGTTAAGGTTTGGGAATCGCTCGTTCTTCATCAATGGAACCAGTTTAATGACGCTCCTACTCGGAGCGTTTACCCCAATAGTTACTGCTTACCGACTACATCAAGACTGTGTAATCAACTAAGTGGAAAGTGGGAAAAGGGCGAGCAAACGATGTTCAGTCTTTTTGATCGATTGGGGCTGACGATGGATAACGGGGTACCAATCCAACTGGTCTCCCATGACTTCCGCCGCTGGCACGGCACCCGTGGGCGAGCATTAGCATTTAAAGGATTGACAGAGCACAGGCTGCGAATGCTGGCCGGTCGACAAGATATACTTCAAAACGATGCTTATGATTTTAACACGCCGGAACAAAAAGCAGCTCAGTACCGACAGCTCATTGCAGCATCAAGCGATAACCTTCCGCTCCATAAGCGTCTAGTTGTCGGTACTCCTATCTATCGCCATGAATTACTAGGTCGAGCGCTCGGAGTGCATGAGGTGCCTCAGCCTACACAAATCGGTGTGTTTGGGGGCTGCACGCACTCCATTTCTGAGCCCCCATGTATGAAAGGCGGGGATTGCCTAACCTGTTCTGAAAAAAAATATATCAAGGGGGCACCTGGCTGTCTCGAAAGGCTGCGAGAAGCTGCCAATCATCACAAAGCGGAGTTTGATGCTCTCGAAGCTTGGCAGAAGAAACGAGACCAACTGGGAGTAGATCAATGGATGACGTACAACGTGATCCGTTATGCCGTAGCTGAATCCTTGGTGCAGCAAATGGAAGATCCGAAAATCGCTGATGGCACGGTGCTTGGCGTTGATGAACATTTCGATCCTAGCCCTCTGAAAGTCAATCTCATGGCCAAAGGAATTGAGGTGCCAGAAAAATCGCAGGATCGCGTCACACAAGAAATCAATCAACTGCTGGGGATAGTAGACGGTGCCTAAAAAAATCATTACCGCGCAGACGTTGCCCCTTGCTCTTGGTTTACTGCACAGTTGGCAAGGCAAGTTAACTTGGGATCTATATGCCAGCAAGCTTGCTAAACGCTTAAAAGTAGATCGGATAGCCAAGCGCTCGCTCTACAAACATGATGAAATTGTAGAGGTTTATCACCAGGTGAAAACTCGACTCAAAGAGCAATCGCCTGCCGAAAAGAGCACCGACTCAACGATTGAAATACTTCGAAGAAAAAATGAAAAGCTTCAGTCTGAATTGGACCACCAGACTCAGAAAGTGAACAACCTCCAACATGCTATTCTGCGCTTGCAGCGCAATGCCTATCTATTCCCTGGCATGGATACCAAGAAATTACAGGAATTATTGACTAACCCACTGCCAGACAACATCAACTAGCGAGTATTGCGTGACTTCAGGCAAAAACGGCAAACAGATGGGGGATGTGTATTTGCAACGAGCACAAGCCTGGAAGGCTTGTATTGAATCGACTGGGAAAGCTCACGAGTACTCCTATGCCGGGCGTGTTAAGCGAACTGAAGTGGCACGTGAATGTGGCTTCTCGCGAAGCGTATGTGTACAAAATAAAGGAGTGAAAGCGCTCCTAGAATGCTGTGACCGAGAATGGTTTGGCACAGAGCCAACTGATAAGACTGTGTCTAATACGGAAAACCAAGCGCAAAATTGCTCACAAGCAGTTTCCTCAGACAGTGACAAGCTAATCGCTCGCGTTACCAAGCTAGAGTCAGAAAATAAAGCGCTTAGAAAACAATTATCTCGCTACCGGGAATTGGAGCAAGTAATTCACGAAGGCATGGTCGGGTTTGAGGTAAAACCATGACCAGTGCAAGGCTTTATAGCCTCGTTCAGGTCGCCAAACAACGCAAAGGTGGATATTGCTACGTCCACGTCATCAACTCTGATGGCTCAATCAAAAAACGTCATCGGTCTTTGATTGTTCGTTTTCCCCATCATTATGGCGAAATTCCCACTGGGTCGTTGTGGAAGGTCACAGGCCCGCAGGTAATTAATCAATTTATGGTGAGTGGCTTCCTCATCTATGAAGATGTGCTGGAAGCAACTCATGCCTCATTGGTTAGGCCTTCCAAGCACACATTGAGCCGTTGGATCAGGATTCGAGTTGAGGGTATAGGGGAGGTTATTGCTAACCGTTTAGTGCGCCAACGCAACCTGGAGAAATGGGTTAGGAATGCTGAAGTTGACAAACTGTGTAATGTGCCTGGCATGAATGCCACGCTAGCCCACCGACTCATTGAGCAATGGCCATCGGAATGTTTGTATCAGACCATGGACTGGCTGGATGCTTTGAATCTGAGCCCATTTCTAGGCTTCAAGCTGGCTAATTTATTTGGCGATGATGCCATTAAAAGATTGACTGATAACCCTTTTCTATTGATCGGTCTAAATGTTTCATATAGCCAAGTATTAACTGTCATCGACCAACTCAAGCTGAATCTGTCCGATGAAATGCTTGCTGCAGGTGCGGCGATGCATGTTGTGGTCAAGCGAACCAGCAGTAGCGGTTCGACAGTGGTCTCCGAGCAAGTATTGCGTCAATCTGTAAATAAACTCCTACGCTCACCGAGTGACAGTGATCCGGGAGTAGCAGCGGTTAACCAAGGCCTGCTCGTGCGTGTTCCGGATGGTTATCAAGCGTGGGGCACAGCACTAATGGAAGCTGAAGTAGCCCGAAAATTGGTAGCAGCTTTGAGCCGCCCTGCGGGACAGGGTTCCTTGCACGCGACCTGGGAAAGGCAGGTTGATAGATCGACACTGCATAACGCTCTCGCCTGCCTTGAGCAGCAATTGCCCTTTACTCTTTCAGAAGAACAACGCCAAGCCGTAATAGGAGCATTCTCAGCTCCCGTTGTGGGTATCTCTGGTGGAGCAGGAACCGGTAAAACAACCATTTTGAAGGCTATCATTGGACTGTATGAAGTTCTTGCCGATAGAGAGCTCTGCCTGCCAGTAGCCTTATCTGGCCGGGCTGCCCGACACATGGCGCAAAGCATTGGTAGGCCTGCTCAAACGATTGCCAAATTGATCTCTGATCACCAGGGGAAATGCAAACCATCATTGCCTGATCATGTGGTGATCATCATTGATGAGGCGTCGATGGTAGATCTGATGTCTATGTATCGTCTAGTTGGCCTATTACCTGAAGCAAGTCGTCTCATTCTAATTGGGGATAGTGCCCAGTTGCCCCCAGTTGGGGGTGGCTTAGTCTTCCACTCGCTCTATAACTCGGTGATCCCATTCTTTGAATTGACTCAGGTGAAGAGACAGTCAGAGCGGAGTCAGATGCATCGTTTTGCGACTGCGGTGAGAAAAGGTGAAATCATAGCATCGGAGATGGGAGCAGAAACTTTCTCTACTTCGTCGGACTGCTGCATCTTGTCACCGCCTTCCTTGGATCGACTGACGCGGTTCTGGTGTGATGCGGGCAAACTGAGTGATCGCATCATCCTGTCCCCTCGCCGCTCAGGTGATTGGGGAGTGACTGCACTTAACGATCACTTTCAGCGCGTACAGGGAGAGGCACGTGATGATCTGCATTACCTAGACCCCGCGAAAGGTTGGATACCCTGGTTCACGCTCTATAGCCAAAACTTGAAGCAGGGTGACCCAATAATAGTGAAAGCAAACATTTACGACGACGATCTAGATGTTCGCAATGGTGACCTTGGAGTTATTACCGAAGTGTACCCCACTATAAGTTCGGGAGGCTGGTACGGCGTCGCCGAAATTAATGGCGAAATGAAAGGTATCAATCAAACACTGCTGGAAGTATTGGATCTAGGTTACGCCATAACCGTTCATAAAGCACAAGGCACTCAGTGGCACACCGTGTTCTCAGTGTTCACACGAGAATCTCAGCAGATACTTGATGCATCGTTGATATACACGGCCTCTACGCGCCCAACCGATCGCCTTGTAATGGTAGCTGACCTCGACTGCCTGCAGAAGGCCGTTAAAGTAGGCAACTCGGCCAGCTGGAGACAAGTGGATATTGAAAGGAAGTTGGCAAAGTTTTCTCAAACTCGATGAAGCGAGGCAGGCAAAAGGCGCTGCCAATCGCGTTCAGAGGGTTAAACTTCTAGTCGTCTTTTTCGTGATGCTAGCATGCTAAAGGCAACATGAACGGTAGATGAACAGCTTTGTCAGCTTTAGGTAAGAAGCATCATGGTACAAATACCTTGTCGCAATGTCTGACGGACCTTAAAGAAGGAATTTGATATGAACACCATGAAAAAAATGCTGTTGATCCCTGCTTCTGCCCTACTGCTCACCGCTGCGGCAAGCAACGTACACGCAGATTACCAACCGCTAGATACTATTGATGAGATTCTGGCCTACACCAGTGAGTATGGGTTCACACATTATGAAGAGATTGAAATTAAAAGCAGTAACCGTGCAGTAGTCGAAGGCTGGCTGGATGGTGAGTGGTTTGCCGATGTTGAGTTCTCATTAGATAATGGCGCCCCCTTAAAAGAAGAACGGAAACGCCTGATTACTGGCCCCTGGGGCATGAGCGAAGACGATATTCGTCAGGCAATAAATAACGCCAGCCAAGAAGGCATGCTCGAATTTGAAGAAATTGAAATCAGCAAAACAGGCATGATCGACATTGATGGGCGAGACCAGAATGGTCATGAGCTGGATATAAAGGTGCAGCAGGGCTCGTCACAGATTACTGAAATTGACCGAGATTAATTAACGATAACGAGTTACTAATAAAGGCGGGTCAACATGGCCCGTTTTTAAACTCTTTGCTTCAGCAATGATAGGGTAGCATTCGACGTCACACCATTTTCAGTAGCAGCCGGGTTTAGAGTCAGACGTAACTTTATCGTGTGTTAACACCCGTTCCTCAGCATAGGCTGAAGGTGTCAGTCTGCCAAGACTCTTCTTCGGTCTTTCTTCGTTATACTCCCGCCGCCATGCTTCGATGACCACCTTGGCGTGATGAAGGCTGGTGAACCTATGCTCATTCAGACATTCATCTCGAAAACGCCCATTGAACGATTCGATGTAGGCGTTTTGGTTGGGTTTTCCAGGTTCGATTAAAAATAGGGCAACACCACGCTGATGAGCCCACGTCAGCATGGCGCGTCCGCAGAACTCCTTTCAATTATCCGTACGAATGGCGCTAGGTAGGCCACGTTGTAACGCCAGTTGATCTAGAATCCGTGTTAACGACAGACCGCCAATGGCCCGTTCAGGCACGATCGCCACGGCTTCATGGGTGGCGTCGTCGACAACGGTGAGGTTCTTTATCACGCGTCCTTCTGCCGTACGGTCAAATACAAAATCCATTGACCAGATCTGGTTGGCGGCACAAGGACGGCCAAGGGGCTTTCGCTCAGACGCAGGAACCTTCTTGCGCTTGCGGCGTTTTACCTGCAATCGAGCCGCCGCGTAGAGGCGTTCGACGCGCTTATGATTGACCCGTTCACCGGCTTGACGCAGCTTCAGGTAGATCATGCCAGCACCATAGCGACGATGCCGATGGGCCAGGCAATAATGCGTTCACGCAATGCCCCATTGCGGTCAGGGGCCGATTGATAGCGCAATGCACTGGCACTCATATGGATGACACGAAGCGCTCGGCGTTCACTCAGACCACGTGACACCATAAAGCGCACCACGTCTCGGCGTGCCGGGGCACTCACCACTTTTTTCTCAGCGCCTCGCTAGTGACCTCCATTTCCAGTAGTGATTCGGCGAGCAGCTTTTTTAAGCGTCCATTTTCGGCTTCGAGCTCTTTGAGTCGTTTGGCATCGGGTACGCTCATGCCGACAAACTTGCTGCGCCATAGGTAGTAACTGGCTTCTGAGAAACCGTGCCGACGGCATAGCTCCTTGATGGGCAGTCCTGCTTCGGCTTCGCCCAGAAAACCAATGATCTGTTTTTCGCTGAAACGCTTCTTCATGTCCAATCTCCTTTCGTGGGATCGGACTCTAAAGTGTAGCGCTACTCAATCAGGGGGTGACGTCGTGCCATCGATAGCAAATTACGAGGCTGCAACCTCGTCAATTTGCGAATACGGGATATAGCCCATGGCGCGTGCGTATCCCCAAGAGCCATTGTGATGCAGCAAAATACACATCGACCTGACTGAGCTTTTTGGGTCGTCTTAAAGGATTTGCTAGTGGGCTAATCGAATAACGGTACCTGACATATGAAGAACCCCTTCGTTTCTTCCCACTCACTCGTCGTAAGCAATACTATCGACAGCGGGATTCCGAAGTACTGAAGGAAGTCGCTACGTAGCAACACTATAGATGCACGCAGGGCATGCCAATTATCACTGTCCGGGTCTGCGGCTGAAACGAGCACAACGTCGCAGTCGCCAGGGTGACTGCTGCCTGCTGCGACTGAACCAAAAACTGCAGCATGTAACAGCGTGCTACTGACTGGAACGAATGCGGAGGCAAGCCATTCGTATATTTCTTGAGTCACGCAGCTCATTCCGATAGCAAAGCGAAGAGCCGACCGTGCGGCATTACATCCACTCCGTAATCTTGACCATAGACAACCGCTTCTCGGGAAGCGCGGCACCACGTAGTGGGGAAGGAAATCGTGTTTCCACCCAAGTCAAGCACCTTCTGTATGACATCTATAGTAATGATGTACTCAGCTGGTTCGGGGGTATAGATCCAAAAGTCTCGGTTCCCTTTGGTCACTTGTACGAGTGGTTTGAACATGGGGTCAACGTCTATCCCATCTATCCGGTGTAGCTGACGGTAAAGCCAACCATTGTTAGAGCTCATGCTGTCCCGTCCTTCTTCAGGTCATTAAAATGCCTTAGCAGCTGTTCACGCCGCCCCTCAATGTGCTCAAGGATCCCCGTTGGAAATTGAAATCTGGCGTAGATCTCAGTGGGGATATCCTGAAAAATCTCGTACATGGAAATGTGATTAATCAATGGAAGGTATGCAGAAAGACCGTCATCTGAGGATATAAGGTGGCTTTTATCTTGAAGCACGCCTTGAATCTTTTTGTTGTTCGGTATGATGACGCTATTCTTTGTCGCTTCCCACAGCTCTCCTGCAGCCTCACGGCGGTTCGGATCATCTGGGAACGTCTGCGGGCCAACAGCTTTGAATACATCCCGGTTGACATGCAATAGCGTGAACAGAGGGTTGTAGAATTCGGTGAGTTGCTGAGATATCCACTCGATTTTTTTGATCTTAAGCTGAGACTCGAATGCGGCATGCGCCTGCAAATAGATCTTCCATAGGGCAAAACCATTCGTGATGAGTAGCACAGCGATGGCGCCTATCAGCGGCCAACCCCCTTGTTGGTACCACTCTGCCTCCATTCGTCCCCCTTGCACGCTAACAGAAACTAAACCTCTAACTTACCAATGAGCGTGCTGGCTTACTTTACAGGAATGCCTGTTTTGGGTCGTCAATTGCCGCACCACTGTCAGTGTAGCTTGAGCCACCGCGCCCGGCCAGAAGCGGTCTTTTAGGTGTCACTGTTATAGCGCCTGGACTCAGGTGTGTGACGCGCCACCCGTTTTTGCGTCAGCAAAATTGAGTGGCGCGTCAAACATCACCTGCATCGATTTGTTAGATTTCGCCGGCACGGCGCATAGTGTACTGACCATTTGTTGACCTGTCGGTGAAATAATTTCCGCGAAGCACGTCATGCGATTCTTGGCTGACCTTGAGAATTGCTGCTCCTATGTGAGGATCCTGCTTCTTTACCGCACCAGCAGTGCTCACGTTTCTGTAGATGTAATACAAGCCAGGACGCGAAGATTGGGCATCTTTATGGGGAGTGACCATCAATGTCTCAGACTCTGATTCGTCCGAAGACAGTTCGATACTTACCTTCAAAAGACTCTGTTTGATGAAGGCAGTCGCAGTCTTCTCGCCAGATTTGTTACCCCAGTTCCAATGAATATCAACCGTCCACTTACCGTTAAGATCGGGGAAGACCCAGTCGTTTAGCTTAGGAATACACCGCCACACTGTCCTCCACCCGCCTATTGCTATGCCGAGTAGTACTAGATTCAGAATGGCCACGCCTTTTAAAGCCGTTTCAAATGATGCGACCCCAGATGCTCCAATCAGTAAGGAAATTAGCACCACAATAGCCGCGAAAAGACCGGCTATCCAAGCGATCAACTGTGTTATTGGTAGTAGATTAATCAACGGGCAGACCACCTTCAAAAACCAAGATTCCGTCTCTTTCGCTCAGAAGGCCAGTGCACACAACTCCCTCGATTAGCGACCCTAATCTAGCTGCCATGTACCGAGAACCTACGTTTACATTACCAATAAGCTCTCGACATTCTGCAGCAGGAAAAGGTGCGAAATACTGATTTCGCTGTATCAACTGCCACTGTCCAGAAACGATTTGGAATCCATCATGACAAGGCTGGCTGTATAAGCTGCATTCGGCAATCTGCTCGGCAAGATCCTGTTGGGCAGGAAAATTTGCATCAGTACAAAGTGAAACAATAGGCAGACGCTCTAAATCTGCCGTTACAACAACTCCAACGCCGCAGAACTCCTCGTTTGGGATGGAGTCACGGACTCTCAGCAGCAGGCTTCTTAATCGTTTGGGTGGGGTCATCGACAATCCTTCATAAGAAATCTAGCGGCTGCGCGCAGCGGTAGGTTTGTGGGCTGCATTGAAACAAACCAGCCCGACAGACGCCACTGGTTAGGAATCCTACAAGCTGCCACCAAATTGAGTCTCACTTTAGAGCCTTTTGAAGTCGGTATGCGTGTTCGAAAGAGTGCGCACGCTTTCTACTCACAAGCTGGAACTCCAGTGATCCGGAGGTCTTTCTGGCGGTCCAGTAATTTCCAACTAGTTGCTCCGGCGATCGTGGAGGACCCTCTATGGAAAATCGCGTAGCCCCATAGTGCATGCGGCTACGGGTCTGCTGTAGTTCGATATCAGGCTCATTCAAAAAAACAGTGGCGAGAATAAACTTATCCCCGGGTTCAGCCGTCACTGATGCCGTGACAGTTGTGGATGATGACTCTTTAGTGTACTGACGAACATTAATTTCATCAGCCGTTTGAGTCACGACTAATACAGCATCAATTGCCCCTCGTGGTTCGATTTCTCCTTCATGAATATAATCGGATCTAAGCTTGCCGATCCATGTTCCGGTTATGTGTGGAGTCTTAGTTAAAAAGTGAACAACAGGCCAATGCCATGCCAAGTGTTTAAATACGACCCCCGCTCCAGTAAGCACGCCAACAGCCAGCGAAAAAGGCCCCAAATAACTCCAGGTCAGAGTTTCCCCTTGTAGCAACAAATATGCGGCCCATGTAGCTGCGACGAGGCCTACAGATCGGAAGAGCGTCGTGTAGGGAAAGAGTGTAGATCTCGGTG
>OJIL01000016.1_pt1 | contig 30719 bp, 30 predicted proteins | sample 1595731 | NCBI WGS metagenome assembly OJIL01 (sample SAMN05416787, study PRJEB24817) | seawater metagenome | isolation source: Sea water | place: Canada:Atlantic | collected 2013-11
GACCACCGAGATCTACACTCTTTCCCTACACGACGCTCTTCCGATCTGCGTTATGCATCAACAAGCTGCTGTGGTAACCGGCGGTGCCACCCGGTTAGGGCGTCACTTTGCTGAAGCATTGGCCGATGCTGGATTCGATATCGCGCTGCACGTCAACCGCTCTCGCGATGAGGCTGAAGACGTGGCGAACAACATTCGCGCTAAAGGGCGCGCGTGTGAAATATTTCACTGCGATTTCTTAAGCGAGCATTTGAACGAGGAACTGGCTAATTTAATACAGGCCGCTAAAAAGCGCTTTCCGGGTCTCAACTTGCTGCTTAATAGCGCCTCGGCCTACGAACCTGCTCCCATTGCCAAGACGGAGCTTGCCATGCTGGAGACGCAGTTTCGGGTCAATATGTTTACCCCGCTACTGCTGACGCGCCACTTTGCCGAGGCGGTTAACGAAGGCCAAGTCATCAATATCATCGATAACAAAGTGGCCTACCACCAATATCCTTACGCGGCCTACTTACTATCGAAAAAGAGCCTAGCGGAAATGACCCGCATGGCGGCGTTAGAGTTCGCTCCCCGTATCCGCATTAATGGCCTTGCCCCCGGCGTGGTACTGCCTGCTTCGCAGCGCACCAGCGACTATGTCCAGTGGCGTATTGATGGCATTCCGCTGAAGCAGCAGGGGGCACCCGCTCATCTTGTACAAGCACTGTACTATTTATTGGACAACCCTTTTGTTGCCGGGCAAATCCTGTTTGTCGATGGGGGTGAGTCAGTCAACCTGGAAGGGCGTCATTCGGAAAATTATCTGCCTTGAAACGCAGTGGGGCCGCCCGAAGGCGGCCCCACTTACGACGTCATCAATGACATATTACCTTTCATCGACGTCATCGTGGTCAGGCTTGAGATGATCAGGTTCGCGGGTTTGCTGAACACTCGCCTGGCTCTCTTCCTGCTCAATGGGCTTCTCTTCCACTTCCTTCTCTTTAGCGGTTGACTCCAAGACCCGCACATTGGCAGGTGGTGTCTTGCCATTTTTGGTCTCACCAAAGTAGAGCGTGGTATGCGGGAAGGGAATTTCAATCCCCGCCTCATCGAAGCGCAACTTCACTAAGCGATTATAAGCGCGGCCAACACCCCACTGATCGCCCGGCGTGGTTTTGATCACCACACGGATATTGACGGAGCTATCCGCCAGGGCCACCACACCCGCCACGGTGAGGTCAGCGAGCAGCTTATTCCCGTGCTCTTCGCTGGCTTTGAGATCTTCAAAGGCCAATTGGAGCTGCTCAATAGCTTCGTCGATGTTCTCGTTATAGCCAATACCGTATTCGCCCACATGGTTGCCGTACTCACGCATGTAGTTGGAAACGGTGTCCACACTTGAGAACGGCACGATGTGATAGGTACCCGACAGATCACGAATACCGACCGAGCGGATGCTGAGGCGTTCAGCGGTACCTGTCACGCCACCCACCGTGACCACGTCACCGGTGTTCATGGCGTTTTCTACCTGAATGAACACCCCGGTAATCACGTCCTGTACCAGCTTCTGGGCACCAAAACCAATGGCCAGACCCAGCACACCGGCACCGGCAATCAGCGGGCCGATATTGATACCGATTTCCGACAGCACGATCATGCCGGTAATCGTCACCATGGCGATAGCCAGCGCATTGCGGAACAGGCTAAGCAGCGTTTTAGCCCGTGCTGAAGGTTCGCCGTAGCCGGTTTCCGGGTTGAGCTTATGCTCGATCAGGCTCGCCAAGCCCAGCCAAACGGCGAGGGCCACAATCAGAATCACCGCTACGCTGGTCAGGTTGCCGACCAGAACGGCGCCTCCTTCGGAGGCATACCAGGCAGCAAGATCAAAGGCGCCCCACGCATTCAGAACGACCATGACCACCACGATCAGAATTATGGTACGTAGCACCCGCAGCGCATTGGGCACGTAACTATTCAAGCGCTTTTCAAGCAGCGGCAGTTTGCGGCGCAGATCGTCCGAGAGAGTAATGCGGCGGCCAATGGTCTGCGTAAGAAACGAAGAAACCAACAGCCCCACGACAATGGCGGCCAAAGACTTCAAGGTTGCAAACATCACAAACGGCAGCGCATCGCCGGGGCGCGTCAGGGTTAGCACAAACACTATCAAGAAATACAGCAGCGCAAACAGATGCCAAGTGCGGGCAAAGAGCTGTAGAGACACCCGGCTAGCGGTTAAGGTCGATTTCGCAGCCATATCATTCAGGTTATCGCGTATGCGGGTGCGATTCTTAAGCACCACTGCCACCGCGTAAATAAACGCCAGCAACATAATTAACGTGCCGACTGCCTGGCCTAGCGACGCCGCTACGTAGAAATTGACCAGTGGCACCACGACCATCAGGCCGTAACCAACCATGCCAATCAAGCGCGCTAACCAGCGGTTCCAGTAGGCTGCTTCCTGGGTCGAGATGGGCAGTAGCCGAAGCCCTTCATAGCGTGAAGAAAACAGCATCCGCACACCGGCTTTGAGCAGCTCAATAATCAAGAACGCATTTAAGAAGAGAGACGCGCGGGTCGATAGCTCACCGGCTTCACCAATCGCAAAGGTCGCCAACAGATTGCCGCCAACGTAGGCAATAGCCACCAGCAGCACATCGATGAGCGCGGCAATGACCACGCAGGCAATCAGGCGCAGCACGGGTGTTAAGTTGCTGCCATTTAACGACCAGCCGCTGATTTTAGTAAACAGTGGCTTCGCTAAACGCCGGAAAATCATGAACATCGCAAAGGTCGCGATAATCACTAGGCCAAGGTTAATCGCCGCACTGACAAACGCCGCCATGTCAAAGACACTTTCGGCGGCTTGACCAACGAAAAGACCGCCAACCAGGCTCACCACTTGCTCAAACTGGCCACCCACATCGCTCACTACACGGCTCGTGAGCTCCGCTAACTGGCGCGGCAGCGAGACGTCTTCGGGAGCTAATTCACTGCCTTGGGCAGCGGCTTCGGGGGAAAGCTCATTAGCAATCTCATCGGGCAGCGCTGACGCTTGAGTGCGCAACATCTCAATCAACTCTTGTCGCGACTGCTCATCTTCCAATAAATTGGCCAGCGCCTCGTAAGACGTCGGGGCCGATGCCTCTGTGGATGCCGTGCCTTCGGCGCTAGCCGATTCACTTGACGTGCTTTGCGCCATTACAGGCGTGGCCATCATGGCAATCATTGCCAACAGCCAGACACCTAGCCAGGGTAGTAAACGAAGTGGCTTCACACCTTAACCTCCTTTTGGGTGAGTATTCTTTTCAATCTAACCGCTGCCTACACTGTACACTGCCTGCGCAGCTTGTTAAAAAGCTGTACAGGGTAACATGCATTAATAACGATGGCGTTTTACTGGCACAGCGGTGCTAACCAATAGTGCGCCAGGAGTAGTACCAAAGCGTAGCGGGCGCCCTTCGCGATCACAATCCACGCCAATGCCCGCCACCAGGGCAGCCTGAAGACACCGGCCAACACGGTCAGTGGGTCACCAACGATGGGCGCCCACGACATCAGCAGACTCAACTCACCAAAGCGGTGATACCAGCCTTCAGCACGGGCCAATCGCTGCGGCGAGGCGGGAAACCAGCGGCGATCTTGAAACTGCCGCGCATAACGCCCGAGCGCAACGTTAACCATGCTGCCCAAGGTGTTGCCGGTGGTGGCCACGAGCCATAGTGCCAGCGGTGGTTCGCCGACACACCACAGCCGCGCCAACCACACCTCCGACCCACCGGGTAACAGCGTTGCGCTGGCGAGGGCGACAAAAAACAGACTTAGCATCGCTTAGCGGCCCGTATTAGCGTGGCATGTGGCCGCCCAACTGCTGAGTGATTTCATCGGCGGTTTGACGAACCAGCGCACCGAGCGTTAGTAGCCGCGCTTCGGGGATACGCGCCATGGGGCCTGAAACCGATATCGCCGCCAGCGGGGTACTGTGTTCGTCAAATATGCAGGCCGCGACGCAGTGCAGGCCGATCGCGTGCTCTTCGCGGTCACAGGCAAAGCCCTGAGCACGAATTTGCTGGGTTTCCACCTGTAGTGTCTCGGGCTGATAAAGCGTATTGGCAGTCACCCTGGCTAGCTCGCGGCCATCCAGCAGATCAGCGCGCTCATCATCAGGCATCCACGCCAATAAGGCTTTTCCGACCCCAGAGGCATGTAGCGGTGCGCGGGAACCAAGGCGGGTGATCATGCGCATCATCTGAGGCGATTCATGCTGGGCAAGGAAGACTGCCGTTGCGCCATCGCGGATCCCCAGGTTGGCGGTTTCGCCAGTTTCGGCCGTAAGCCTGCGCAAAAATGGTCGGCTGGTGGCCACGACGTCGCGCGCTTCCAGAAAGCTATTGCCGATGCGGAAGGTTTTGACATCGATTCGCCACAGGCCCTGCTCGTTCTCCTGGGTGACAAACCCCTGGCTTTGCAGTGCCTGTAACAGGCGGTGGGTTGTCGATGGCGCTAATTCAGCCCTTTCTGCCACTTCCGAAAGGGCAAGCCCGAGAGGGCTCGCCGCGAGATACTCCAGCAGCGTTAAGCCGCGGACCAGCGACTGGCTATGGCCGCCGCTGGCTTTGGCGGTATTCGCCGGACGACCGACCGTCCTGCGCTTGGCTTCACTCACCTGGCTCTCTCCTAACAGGCGCTCCAGAGGCGCCTCGACTGAATACAAAGAGCATCAGGATAACGTGTCAATGCGGCCGTTGTCGCGTTTATGGAAACGGGTTCCACGCATTCTTTCCATTTCCTTAACGATGTTGCCACTGCGCTGGTCGCTTAGCCATAAACGCATCGATCCCTTCACCGACGTCCTCGGCCAGCATGTTGCAGGCCATGGTTTCACCGGCAAAGGCGTAGGCTTCATCGAGCGGCATGCTGAGCTGGCGAGCAAACATGGCTTTGCCCGTGCGCACCGCCACGGCGCTTTTCGCGCAGATACTGGCAGTCAGTGCCTGCGTTGCCTCATCCAGCGCATCGTCCTCGGCCACGCGATTGATCAGCCCCCACTCGGCAGCCTGCTCAGCACTGATAAATTCGCCTGTCAGCAGCATTTCCATGGCGCGCTTACGTGACACATTACGCGAGAGCGCCACCGCCGGGGTGGAGCAAAACAGACCCACATTAATGCCGGAAACCGCAAAGCGGGCGCTGCGTGCTGCCACCGCCAGGTCGCAGCTAGCGACCAATTGGCAGCCAGCGGCGGTGGCGATGCCCTGCACTTTGGCAATCACCGGCACGGGGAGATTGACAATGGCTTGCATCACTTCGCCACAGCGGGCAAATAACGCTTGGTAGTAGGCTTTATCGGGGTTGGCGCGCATCTGTTTAAGATCGTGCCCGGCGCAGAAGGCCTTGCCTTCCGCGGCGAGTACCACGCAGCGCACGCTGCTGTCGTCAGCAATGTCAGCGAAGGCCGTGTGGAGGGCTTGCAACATGGCTTCCGAAAGCGCGTTAAAGCGCTCTGGGGCGCTCATGGTGAGCGTTGTAACGCCTTGGTTATCTCGGCGTTGCAGAATGGCGTCAGGCGAAGAGAGGTCGTTAGAGCGAGCGGGCATGGTGAACTCCTGGGGTGAGTAACACAGTGCCCTCAGTCTAGCGTACCCGCAAGGCTTGCAAGGCAGGTGCGCAACTCGATTTGTTGATCAGGCTTTTTTCATTAGCCGGGTATCGCGGCCTAGCGGGTGCGGCTCGCCGCGCTGTTTCGCGAGCTCGATTTGGCGCTGACGCTCCCGCGCAGCGGCGCGAGTCTTTTCCGGCAGCGAATCGATGCAGTGAGGGCAGCTAATGCCCGGCTCATACGCAGATGACTGCATATCTTCAGCGGAGATGGGCATGCGGCAGGCGTGGCACTGCTCGAACTCGCCTTTACTCAAGTCGTGGCGAACAGTCACGCGGTTATCGAACACGAAGCACTCACCGCGCCATAGCGACTGCTCTTCCGGGACTTTTTCCAGGTAGTTCAGCACCCCGCCTTTCAGGTGATAGACCTCTTCAAAGCCCTCTTTGAGCATAAAGCTGGAGGCTTTTTCACAGCGGATGCCGCCGGTGCAGAACATGGCCACTTTTTTGTGCTTTTCCGGGTCGTAGTGCTCGCGCACGTACTCGGGAAATTCGCGGAAAGTGGTAGTTTTCGGGTCGATCGCCCGCTCGAAGCTGCCAATGGCCACTTCGTAATCATTGCGGGTATCGATCACCAGCACTTCGGGGTCGGCGATGATGTCGTTCCAATTTTCCGGCTCGACGTAGGTGCCAACAGTGTCGTTGGGGTCGATATCCGGCACGCCGAGGGTAACGATCTCTTTTTTGAGTTTGACCTTGGTGCGGTAGAACGGCGTTTCGTCGCAGTAAGACTCTTTGTGATCGATATCCGCCAGGCGCGGATCAGCGGTCAGCCAGGCCAGCAGGCCGTCAATGCCTTCGCGGCTGCCCGCCACCGTGCCGTTGATACCCTCTTTTGCAAGTAGCAGCGTCCCTTTGACGCCATGCTCCAGCATGGTTTGGTGCAGCGGTTCGCGCAGCGCTTCGAAGTCGTTCAGGGTGACAAATTTGTACAGCGCCGCGACCACGATGGGCGGCGTTTGAATGGGTACTGACATGTAAAGCTCCAGGTAGTCATCCTCGTAAAGGACGGACCGGGTGATATAGACGCGCGTATTGTAAACAAAAGCCAAACAAAAGCCGAGGCGAGAGTACCTAGCCCGGGGCGTGGCCGCCTTGCGCTGCGTCATTAAAGCGCCCTTTCTTAGCGTTTGGAATACGTCGATTTATTCGAAGATACCGTGCTGAAAGCTTCACCCCACGCCGCCGCTGTGAAGCGTATATTGTCACTATTCCCTCACGCAAACAGCGGAGCACACTATGATTATTCGTCGTTCAAACGAGCGCGGTTACGCCGACCACGGCTGGCTACGCTCCTTTCACACTTTCTCATTTGCCAATTACGTCGACCGCAACCATATGGGGTTTCGCGCGCTGCGCGTAATCAACGAGGATCGCGTCGCGGGCGGGCATGGTTTTGGTGCTCACCCTCACCGGGACATGGAGATTATTTCCTACGTGCTGGAAGGGGAAATGGAGCATAAAGACAACATGGGCAACGGCGAGGTGATGCGCCCAGGCGATGTGCAGCGCATGTCGGCAGGTACCGGGGTGCTGCACAGCGAGTTCAACCACTCCAAAGAGAACGGGCTGCACTTTTTGCAGATTTGGATTGAGCCCAAGCAACTCGGTATAAAGCCCAGCTATGAGCAGAAAGCGTTTCCTACCGCCGAGCGCCAGGGCCAGTGGCGGCTGGTAGCGTCGGAAGAGGGCCGCGAAGGTTCAGTGAGCATTAATCAGGACCTCAATCTGTACGCCGGCCTGTTCAATGCTGGCGAACAGCCAACCGCGCCGCCTTCGCGCCACGCTTGGCTGCACGTGGTCAACGGTGAAATGGAGGTCAATGGCGAGACCTTAAGCGCAGGCGACGCTGCCGCGTTCCAACCGGATGAGACGATCAACCTCACCGGTAAGCAGGCAGGCGAAGTGCTGCTATTTGATCTGGCTTGATTAGTTGTTATTCGACGCTAACAAAAACGGCCCCAACTAAGGGGCCGTTTAGCTTCTGAAACAACGATTTAGCTAACAGCGTTAGCTATTTTGCGATGAGTAGAGCGCACGAATTTTCAGCGTGTGATCGACTTGCTTCAATGCTTCCAGCGCCTGAGGGCCGTAGGCTTTATCTACGTCAATGACCACATAACCCACTTTCTCGTTGGTTTGCAGGTACTGACCCGAGATATTGATGCCATTTTCAGACAGCACGCGGTTAATTTGCGACAGCACCCCCGGCACGTTGTCGTGGATGTGCAGCAAACGGTGCTTGTCGGGGTGCGCAGGCAGCGCCACTTCGGGGAAGTTGACCGAGGTCACGGTGGTGCCGTTGTCCGAATACGTGATCAGTTTTTCCGACACTTCAATGCCAATGTTCTCCTGCGCTTCCAGGGTAGAACCACCGATGTGCGGGGTCAGAATCACGTTCTCGAGGCCGCGCAGCGGGCTTTCGAACTCTTCGTCGTTGCCTTTGGGCTCGACCGGGAAAACGTCGACCGCGGCACCATTGAGATTACCCGCTTTAATGGCCTCGGCCAGCGGTTCAATCTCCACCACGCTGCCACGCGAGGCGTTGATAAAGATCGCGCCCGGCTTCATGGCAGCGATCTCTTTGGCGCCGATCATCCAGCGGGTAGAGGCAAGGTCGGGCACGTGCAGACTAACCACATCGGCGCGCCCCAATAGCTCTTCCAGGCTGGCGACCTGGCTGGCGTTCCCCATACCCAACTTGGTGATCACATCGTAATAAATGACGTTGAAGCCAAGTGATTCGGCCAGCACGGAAAGCTGCGCCCCGATGCTGCCGTAACCCACGATACCCAGCGTTTTACCGCGCGCTTCGTGGGAGTTCTTGGCCGATTTCAGCCAGCCACCCTGATGAGCGCGGGCGTTTTTCTCGGGGATACCGCGTAGCAGCATGATCGCTTCTGCCAGCACCAGCTCGGCCACCGAGCGAGTGTTGGAGTACGGCGCGTTAAACACCGCGATACCCCGCGTCAGCGCGGCGGTCAAATCGACCTGATTGGTGCCGATACAGAAACAGCCTACGCCGACCAGCTTCTCTGCTGCCTCGAACACGCGCTCAGTCAACTGGGTGCGGGAACGAATGCCGATGAAGTGAACGTCGCGGATCTTTTCGATCAGCGCGTCTTCATCAAGCGATGTGGGCAGGTGCTCGATATTTTCATAACCGGCGTTGTGAAAATTGTCCACCGCACTTTGGTGGACGCCCTCGAGTAGCAGGATCTTGATCTTGCTCTTGTCCAGGGACGTTTTGGCCATGGCTGAATCAACCTCTATGGTCGGCGGCATGCGCCGTGTATCGGTTCACGGGAGGCGCATATCGTAGCACAGGCAGCCCCGATCACGCCGGGTCAAGATGATGAAAAGTGTGCGTAATGACAATGAATGCACCGCAAGTCGTTACCAACAGCGTGGGTGGAAAGGCAGACGTCACCCCCTGGCGTCAGTGTATACTGTGGGCCTATTTCAGCTTATTTTAAAAACATACCGGTTGGCAGGCATACCCCAATGAGCGACACCACATCACCTCCGCAGGATTTCGCCGCGACGGTTGAACAACTCGAAACCATCGTTGAACGTCTTGAGTCAGGCGAGCTCTCATTGGAAGATGCGCTGACCGCGTTTGAACAGGGCGTGCGGCTAACCCGCGATGCGCAGCAGCGTTTGGACAGTGCCGAGCTCAAGGTGCGTGCGCTTAGCGAAGACAGTGAAGGCCGCTTAAAGGTAACGCCGTTTGCTGGCCCCGACGACCTCAAGGATGCGGCCGACGAAGAGAGCAAGGAGACGCCCCCATGGTAGCCACCCAGCCCAGCCAGCTCGACGCCCTGCGCCAGCGCAGTAATCGCCGGGTAGATGCGACCCTGGCGGCGCTGTTTGATAGCCGCCCGGCAATAGCGCCTCGGCTTGAGGCGGCCATGCGTCATGGCCTGCTCGCAGGCGGAAAGCGGCTGCGGCCCCTGCTGGTCTACATGGCAGGCTATGCCCTCGGCGCGGACGACGAAGCACTCGACGCGCCCGCGGCGGCCATCGAGTTAATCCACGCCTACTCTTTGATCCATGATGACCTACCGGCCATGGACGATGACGACCTGCGCCGCGGCCAGCCTACCGTGCATAAAGCTTTCGATGAAGCGAGCGCGATTTTGGCCGGCGATGCACTGCAAGCGCTAGCGTTTGAAGTGCTCGCCAGTACCGCCCACCCACGTCTGGCGAATATGGTACATACGTTAGCCGTCGCCTCCGGGCGAGATGGCATGGTGGCGGGGCAAGCACTGGATTTAGACGCTGTTGGCGGCCACCCCGATGTGGAGGCGCTGGCCCACATGCATGGCCACAAAACCGGCGCCCTGATTGTTGCTGCCGTACGCCTCGGTGGACTAGTGGCGGTGGCTGAGGATGATCCCCGTTTAACCGCCCTCACTCGCTACGCGCGCGCCATTGGTCTAGCCTTTCAGATTCACGACGACATCCTGGACGTGACCGGCGACACCGTTACCCTAGGCAAAACGTCAGGCGCCGATGCCGCCCGAGCCAAGCCCACCTACCCTAGCCTGCTGGGATTAGAGGGCGCTCAACGTAAAGCGCACAGCCTGATTAACGAGGCCGTTGCCGCGCTCGCCCCACTGGGCGAACGTGCTGCACCGCTGGCCGATTTAGCCCACTACATGATCGAGCGCGACCACTAAAGATGCCCATGAAGCTGTTCGACGAGATTCCCCGCGAGCGCCCGGCGACGCCGTTGCTCGACTCCTTTGATCACCCCGCCGCGCTGCGGGCCATGAATGACCATCAGCTTGCCCAACTGGCCGATGAACTGCGTGCTTACTTGCTGTATAGCGTGGGCGTTTCGGGTGGCCACTTTGGTGCTGGCCTCGGCGTTGTCGAGTTAAGCGTTGCCCTGCATCACGCCTTTAACACGCCCCAGGACCGCTTGGTGTGGGATGTTGGCCATCAAGCCTATCCGCATAAAATTCTGACCGGCCGCCGTGAAACGATGCTCAGTATTCGCCAGCACGGCGGTTTAGCTGCGTTTCCGCGCCGTGCCGAATCCGAGTACGACACCTTCGGGGTCGGTCACTCCAGCACATCGATTTCCGCGGCGCTGGGCATGGCATTGGCGGCAAAAGCTCAGGGCGATAAACGCCGCGTGTGCGCCATTATTGGCGATGGCGCACTCACCGCTGGCATGGCGTTTGAAGCCCTGGCCCACGCGGGGCACGTGAATGCCAACCTGCTGGTGGTCCTGAACGACAACGAAATGTCGATCTCCGAAAACGTTGGCGGCATGGCGACCTATCTTGCCCGCGTGCTCTCCAGCAAGCCGTACTTGAAAATACGCGAAGAGAGCAAAAAAGTGCTTTCGCATCTGCCCGGCGCGTTAGAGCTTGCCCGGCGCACTGAAGAGCACATGAAAGGCATGGTGAGCCCCGCCACGCTGTTCGAGGAGATGGGCTTTAACTACGTAGGCCCGATCGACGGCCATGACCTCGAATCGCTCACCGACACGCTGGAAAACCTGCGTGATCTCGACGGCCCGCAGTTTCTGCATATCAAAACCGTGAAAGGCAAAGGCTTCCTGCCTGCTGAAGCGGATCAAATTGGCTACCATGCGATCACCAAGCTTGAGAAGCCAAGCACCACGGTCAGCGCCTCGACGGTTAGCAAACCGGCGGTTAAGAGCGTCGCCAAGAAAAAATATTGCAACGTGTTCGGCGACTGGCTCTGCGATATGGCCGCCGCCGATTCACGCCTGATGGGCATCACCCCCGCGATGCGCGAAGGCTCCGACCTGATTCGCTTCTCCAAAGCGTATCCACAGCGCTATTTCGATGTCGCGATTGCCGAGCAGCACGCCGTCACCCTGGCGGCGGGTATGGCGTGCGAAGGCATGAAGCCGGTAGTGGCGATTTACTCTACCTTTCTACAGCGCGGATACGATCAGTTAATTCATGATGTGGCGGTGCAGAACCTGGATGTCACCTTTGCCATTGACCGCGCTGGCTTAGTGGGCGAAGACGGCCCCACGCACCACGGCAGCATGGATCTCTCATTCCTGCGCTGTGTGCCCGGCATGGTGATTCTGGCCCCGGCGGACGAAGCCGAATGCCGGGCCATGCTCAGTGCGGCCTATCACCACCCTGGCCCCGCGGCAGTGCGCTACCCCCGTGGCACCGGGCCAGGCGCGGAGATCCCAGCGCATCTTGAGTCATTAACGATTGGTAAAGCCGAGGTGCGCCGACATACCTCCAGCGACAGCGTTCGTATTGCGCTGCTGGCGTTTGGCAGCATGAACAGCGCGGCGGCCGAAGTGGCCGAACGGCTCAATGCGACCCACATCAACATGCGCTCTATCAAACCGCTCGATCGCGATGCGGTGCTGCATGCCGCTGACGAACACGAACTGCTGGTGACACTGGAAGAGAATGTGATAGCCGGTGGCGCGGGCAGCGCTGTCAATGAGCTGCTTCACGCTGAAGGCGTACAAGTGGAAGTACTCAACCTGGGTTTACCGGATGCCTTTGTCGAGCACGGCACGCCTGCGCAACTGCTGGCCGACTGCCAGTTGGATAGCGAAGGCATCGAACGTGCCATTCGTGCCAGGCTGCCATAAACCATTACTTCTAAACTGTTTTTAAACTACTTTTGAGATGTCTATGCTATTGCTTATTGTGATTTTCGGCCTGATCGGTCTTGCGTTCGGTGGCCCCGTAGGGCTACTCATTGGCGGCGGCCTGGGCTGGTGGTTGGGTCGGCGCATTAGTCGCCGCCTGAATATCGCGCGGATGCGTATTCAAGAAGGCTTTCTGGAGTCGATATTCTCGGTCATGGGCTGCCTTTGCCAAGCCGACGGCAAAGTCACCGAAGGCGAGCTGGACGTTGCCGAAAAGCTTTTCGACCAGATGCACCTACAGGGAGAACAGCGTGCCAAGGCCCGCGCCGCTTTCGAACGTGGCCGCGCCGATGACTTCAATCTTGACGCCGAACTCGCCAACGTAAACCGCCTCACCCAGCGCCAGCCGGTGCTACGCCAAGTATTTATCCAGGTGCAGCTTTCCGCCATCGCCGCTGACGGCGTGCTCCACCCCGCTGAACAAGAGATGATTCTGCGCGTGGCCCGTGGCGTGGGTTGCAGCGATACCGAACTACAGCAGATTGAGGCGATGCTGCACGGCGCGGCCGCTAACTCTCAGGGCGCCAGCGAAGAAGCGCTAAAAGATGCCTATCGTGTGCTGGGGGTTTCCGATGACGCCAGCGATGCTGAAATCAAGAAGGCTTACCGTCGTCTGATGAGCCAAAACCACCCCGACAAATTGGCGGGCAAAGGCCTGCCCGACAGCATGCGCGACATTGCTCAAGCGCGTACCAGCGAAATCGGCAATGCTTACGAACGTATCCGCACAGCGCGAGGCAGCGCTTAGCGATAGAGGTCGCCGCCACCACGTTTCAGCATTGCCGGTAGCGCATCGACACCGTCGTTAAGGCCCGCTAAATTAAAGCATCGGTCACACTATCGTCAGGAGCACGCCATGATCACGCTATACAGCTTTCCCCAGTCACGCTCGCTAAGAGTCTCGTGGACGCTTGAAGAGTTAGGCGTTGAGTATCAGTGCCAGCATGTCGCGCTGGACAAGGGCGAAGGCCAATCGGCGGCACACTTGGCGCGCCACCCGGACGGCAAGGTGCCGGTCATTGAAGATGGCGATGTGCACCTATTTGAGTCGGCGCCCATTTGCCGTTATCTGGCCGAGACCTACGGCAACGGTTCACTGTTGCCAAGCGACCCAGCGGGCCGCGCTCAGGTGGATCAATGGCTCAGTTTTATCGTGACCGAAATCGAGCAGCCGCTGTGGAATCAAGCCAAGCATAAGTTTGCCCTGCCTGAAGATAAGCGTGTGCCGGCTATTCTGCCTGTCTGTGCCTGGGAGTTTCAGCGTGCCATTAGCGCCCTGGAGCGTCGCTATAACGGTCAGGAAAACTTAGTGGGGAACACGTTCACACTCGCGGACCTGTTTTTAACCCACACCCTTTCCTGGGCAGCCAGCATGAAGCACCGCTTACCCGAGCCGCTGCTGGCTTACCGCGAGCGCCATATCAAGCGCCCCGCCATGGCGAAGGCGATGGAAAAAGAGCAGGCAGCCGCGAAGGGTTAATCAAGGCAAGGTTTTTACTGTGCTTGGCGCGCTTAAAAGCCAAGCTCATCCAGCAGATCATCGACCTGATCCTGCCCTGATACGGCATCCACCTTGCTCTCCCCTACCTGGGGGCCATTACGCAGTCGGGCATGCTCATCTCGCCCATCTTCTACTTTCACGCCGTCGGTGACGTTAGGAACGTTATCTACCAACACCTGAACAAGCTGCTCTTCGATTAGCTTAATGACTTCCATCATTTTCTTAATGACCTGGCCGGTAAGGTCCTGGAAGTCTTGCGCCATCATGATTTCAAGCAGCTCTTTTTGCGTCGCGCCGGTGGCGGCAGGCAGCTTGCTACCCAAAAAATTCTGTGTGTCCTCGACGAGTTGAGGGTCCTCTCCCACTACCGCGAGATTGGCGGCCGCGGCCTGCCAGCGCTGATTGAGCGCCGCGCCATCTGCTTCAAGCGTGTCTTGCACAGGTTGCGCACGCTCAACGGCATTCAATGCCCGCTCTGCGGCTTGCTCGGTCATTAGGGCAACATAATTGAGGCGATCATTGGCATCCGGTATCGCTTGCGCCGCCTGGGTAATTTGCTGATCTAATCCCAGTTCTTTCATGCTGTCCCGCAGCAGGCGCGTTAAGTGGCCTATGCGATGCACCATCTCATCAGTACTGTCTTTTTTGCCCAGTACCGACGGCATGGTCGTGTCGTGGGCGTTGTTAACAGTGCTCATGACAATCCTCTTGTTAGCATTTCTTATTCGATGTCGTTTCCGGACGACGATAGTCATCCTATTACGCACCTGCCGTGGCTTTTATGGCAGTTGGGGGCTCCATATAACCAGGCCAACCGCCAAACCTACTACTACTTTCGGCCTAAAATGCTAAAACTTAAGTTGAATCCGTCTTCTACAGAAGGATTCTGGCACTTTTCGTTACGCCGACGTCACGTGAGGCAGCACGGCGCTGTAAACCGCAAAGTAGTGGCAGACGCTTCCAGCGATCACAAACAGATGCCAAATCGTATGGTTATAGGGAATGGCACGCACGGCATAGAAGATAACGCCCAGCGTGTAGGTGATGCCGCCCGCGGCCAGTAGGGTGATGCCGGTCGATGACAAATTTGCCGCCATTTCCTCTGCGGCGAGTAATATCATCCAACCCATGAGTAAATAAATCGCCACACGTAACACCGCAAAGCGATGCGGCCAGCATAGTTTGCAGGCAATGCCCGCCAGTGCCAGCGACCAGACGGCGGTAAATAGCATCCACCCGGTCGGGCCGCGCATATTAACGAGTAAAAAAGGCGTGTAGGTGCCGGCGATAAGCAGATAAATGGCGCAATGATCGAGCAGTTGGAAGCGCTGTTTCCAGCGCCGGTGTGCAACACCGTGATAAAGCGTCGAGGCGGTGTATAGCAGTACCAGCGTTGTGCCGTACAGGCTTAGGCTAACCACCTTCCAAGGGTCGACGTGAGCCGCCAGGCTAGCCGCTACCAGCAAGACCACCATACCTACCAAACTAAGCACAGCCCCCACCCCATGGGTAATGCTGTGTAGCCACTCTTCCGTCACGCTAAATTCACCCAGCGGCTCACCGACATCGGTATTTTTCAAAGCAGACACCTCTAACGCTTTGTCTATCTTATAGCTCAGGCATGTACAGATTGGCGAGTTGCTGGCACTAAAGAAAGTATCAGCGACCAAAGGTTCCATGGTGGTAAAGAGAGCAATACAACAGCCGAGCCCGTTCGTGAACGCCGGGCTCGGTGTTGAAGAGAGAGTAGTCAATCTGCTCTAGAGAAGGATGGACTCATTTTAAAGCGTGGGCGAGGGTAAGGCAGCCTTCATATCCGCAGGCACTTGAAAATCAGATGCAGCGCCGCGCGCGCCTGCTAGCCCTTTTGGAAAGCCACTGCGCTGGCGGTAATCAGGCGTAATACCGCCTTGGTAGGCATGCCGCTGGCTCAAGGCCTTGGCGCAGGCATAATCAATGGCGGTGAGGATACCCACCGCGGTGAGCGCGAGGTACACATTCTGCTTATTGGGGTTATGCGCATCCTTAAGCGCAAAGGAGAGCGCGGCTAGATCTAACATATCGCCGCCAACCCGACTCCAGATCGCCGGGGTGGGGTTATCCGAAAAAGCCCCGATCCCAGTGATTATTTCTCGCGCCCCGCAAGCGCGCATATTGTTTTCATTGCCCTGCATACCCAGCTTTTGGGTAAGCTTTCCTGGCGTTAGCAGTTGATAGAGCCCAATCCCTATGCTTAACCAGCCGAGCCCGCGCGCAAGTTTATCCGCGCCACTTTGCGAATGAGCCGTGTCTGTGTGCTTATGCATCGCTACCTCCATGTTGGTGTCTTCAAGGCTTAAGAATAACCTTGACGCAACCATCCTGTTTGTCACGGAAGGTTTTATACATTTCAGGTCCTTGCTCAAGGCCTACGGAGTGAGTGATAACGAAGGAAGGATCAATCTGGCCTTCATCAATACGCCGCAATAGGTCGTCGGTCCAACGATTAACGTGAGTTTGACCGGTACGCACCGTCAGCCCTTTGTTCATTAATGCGCCAATGGGAAGCTTGTCGACCAATCCCCCATAAACACCAGGAATGGAGAGGATGCCTGCCGGGCGGCATACGTAGATCATTTCGCGCAATACGTGGGCGCGATCCGATTCCATCAACATGGCTTGTTTAACGCGATCGTACATTGAGTCCAGTGAACGGGTGGCATGTGCTTCCAGGCCCACTGCATCGATACACTTTTCCGGCCCCTTACCGTTGGTCAGGTCTTTCAGGCGGCTCAAAACGCTCTCTTTATCGAAATTAATCGCAATAGCACCGCCCGCTTCTGCCATGGTCAGCCGTTCAGGCACATTATCGATAACGACGACTTGCTTTGCGCCCAGCAACACCGCACTGCGAACACAAAACTGGCCTACCGGCCCAGCACCCCAAATCACTACCGTATCGGTAGGCTGAATATCGCACTGCACCGCCGCCTGCCAACCGGTAGGAAAGATGTCACCCAGAAAGAGCACCTGCTCGTCTGTCAGCGTGCTGGGCACTTTAATATGCGTGGTGTCGGCAAACGGTACCCGGACATACTCAGCCTGACCGCCCGCGTATCCGCCGGTGAGATGAGAATAGCCAAACAGACCGGCGCCACCATGACCGAAGGCTTTATCGGCCAGTGCCTTATTGCGGTTAGAGCGTTCGCAAACTGAATAATTGCCACGCTGGCACTGCTCGCATTCACCACAAAAGATCGTGAAGGGAACCACGACACGATCGCCTACCTTTAGATTCTTGACCTCGCTGCCCACCTCCATCACTTCACCCATAAACTCATGACCAAGCACATCGCCTGATTCCATGGCCGGTATGAAGTGATCGTAGAGGTGGAGATCGGAGCCGCAGATAGCGCAGCTACTGACATTAACGATGGCGTCGCGGGGGTGTTCGATTTGTGGATCCGGTACCGTGTCGTAACGAACGTCGTTCTTACCGTGCCAGCAAAGTGCTTTCATGGTCGCTTCTCCTTAACTTTTACCCCTGGGTTAGCATCCTGCTATGTATCAACATAGCTCAGTTGCCGGGCAAAAAAGGTTAAAAAAAAGCAAGTTTGCGGGCCGTTTAACGCCTTATTCTCGGGTCATCACCCCTTTCTTTCAATATCCACATCGCTGGCCTGGGTAAAGTCATCCAGGGCCATCATATGGCCGAGCTTGCCCGCTTTGGTGGCAAGGTACTGCTCGTTGTGCGGGTTCAGGCCGGTGGTGATCGGTAAACGCTCGACCACGTTCACCCCATCGCGGGTCAGGGCATCCACCTTGCGTGGGTTGTTGGTCATTAATCGAAGTGAGGTAATGCCCAGATGGTTGAGCATCGGCACGCATAGATCATAGCGGCGCATATCGGCGCCAAAGCCAAGCTGCTCGTTGGCTTCGACCGTGTCAGCCCCTTGATCCTGCAGATGATACGCACGGATTTTATTTAACAGGCCAATGCCGCGGCCCTCTTGGCGCAGATAAAACAGCACGCCGCGCCCCTCTTCTGCAATGCGCTTGAGCGCTTCCTGCAACTGATAGCCACAGTCGCAACGCATCGAAAAGAGCGCATCGCCGGTTAAACATTCAGAATGCACTCGCCCCAGTACCGGGGCGTCGCCGGTTACATCCCCTAGCGTCAAGGCGATATGATCCTTGCCAGTGGCCTCATCTTCGAAGCCATGCATAGTAAAGGTGGCCCAGGGAGTGGGCAGTTGAGAAGCGGCGATGAAGCGAATGGTCACAGGTTACCTCGCTGATTGACCAAACCAGTTAACCACACCAGTGTTGGCAAAGTGGGCAAGCATTCTAACAGGAAGCGCCGACCGTCTCACGGTGGCAACGCGGCTAAAGTGGGCTAATTAGTAGAGAAAAATTGGCCCAATGCGACGATTTTTGCCACCGGGTACGCCGCCCTAACGCCTATCTTCAAGTACAATTGCTCGCATACGATCCAAAGTGCCAATACCCAGTACTTGTCTCAAAGACAATGCGGGCAAATTTCTTAAGAGCAAGTGTCTATGACCACCACACCGTTGCAAAATGACCGTCTCCTCCGCGCCCTAGCGCGCCAGCCCGTTGACCGTACGCCGGTTTGGATGATGCGCCAAGCGGGTCGCTATCTGCCGGAGTACCGAGCTAGCCGTGCCGATGCGGGAAGCTTTATGGACCTGTGCCGTAACCATGATCTGGCCTGCGAAGTCACCATGCAGCCTTTAGAGCGCTATCCGCTGGACGCCGCGATCCTGTTTTCTGACATTTTGACCATTCCGGATGCGATGGGACTGGGGCTCTATTTTGAAACCGGCGAGGGCCCCAAGTTTCGCAAAACCGTTCGCACCCAGGAAGAAGTCGCCGCCCTCAGCGTGCCCGACGCCGAGCGTGACCTGGATTACGTGATGCGGGCGGTATCGACCATTCGCCGCGAGTTGAACGGCCGCATGCCGCTGATTGGCTTCTCCGGCAGCCCCTGGACCCTGGCAGCCTATATGGTAGAGGGCGGTTCCAGCAAAGATTTCCGCCACCTGAAAACCATGCTTTACGATACGCCGGATACCATGCACCAGTTGCTGGATACGCTGGCCCAGGCGGTCACCGACTACCTGAATGCGCAGATTCGTGCCGGTGCCCAGGCGGTACAGATTTTTGATACGTGGGGTGGTGCGCTTTCTACACCGGCGTATCTGGAATTTTCGCTGCGCTATATGGAGCAGATCGTTTCCGGGCTGATCCGCGAGCACGACGGCCGCCGTGTGCCGGTGATTTTGTTCACCAAGAATGGCGGCCAGTGGCTTGAGCATATCGCCTGCGCCGGTGCCGATGCGCTGGGTATCGACTGGTCTACCGAGCTTTCCAACGCGCGTGCGCGGGTGGGCCACAAAGTCGCCCTGCAGGGCAACCTGGATCCCAACGTTTTGTTTGCCCGCCCCTCGGCTATCCGCGCTGAAGTGGCCCGCGTGCTGGAAAGCTACGGCCACGGCCCGGGCCACGTATTTAACCTGGGCCACGGCATCAGCCAGTTTACTAACCCGGATAACGTCACTGCCTTCATGGAAGCGCTGCACGAGTTAAGCCCGCAGTATCACCGTGATATTCCGACGCAACCCAACACCGCGCACTCAGGAGCCAATTGATGAGCGAATTACGCGACGACCAGTGGTTTACCGAAGTTTTTGACAGCCACGGCAGCGCTTTCTCACTGAAGATCTTTGAAAAACTGCTGGATGTGCAGAGCCAGTACCAGCACCTGGAAGTCTATGCTACCGAGACTTACGGCAACCTGATGGTGCTGGATGGCTGCGTGATGCTGTCCGATCGCGATAACTTTCTCTATCACGAAATGATTGCCCACCCGGCACTGTTTACCCATCAAGACCCTAAGCGGGTGGTGATTATCGGTGGCGGCGACTGCGGGACCTTAAAAGAAGTGCTGCGCCACCCAGGCGTGGAAAAAGTTACTCAAATCGATATCGATGAAGAAGTGACGAAAGCGTCTGAACGCTTTTTCCCATCGTTGGTTGAATCGAATAATGATCCGCGCGCCGAGCTGCTGTTCGCTGATGGCGTTAAATGGGTGGACGATGCACCGGATGAGAGCATCGATGTCTTGATAATCGACTCCACCGACCCCGTCGGCCCTGCGGAAGGGTTGTTCAAGACCGACTTTCTTAAGCGCTGCCACCGTATATTGAAAAGCGGCGGTGTGATGGTGCAGCAGAGCGAGTCCCCGCTTTACCATAGCGGCTCGATTATCCGTGAACTGCGCAATGACATGCAAGAAGCCGGTTTTGACAGCGTTGCCACGCTGCCTTTTCCGCAGCCGGTATACCCATCAGGCTGGTGGAGCGTGACATTGGCGGGTAAAGCCATCGACGTTAATGCCTTCCGCGAACAGGCCGCCGCCCACCATGGCCTGCCCCTTGAGTACTACAGCGTTGACGCCCATCGCGGCGCGCTCGCCCTGCCACCGTTTATGCGCAAGGCATTTTCAGCCGAATAAGCGCACTTCAATACGGTGTTTTTGTCACCGCTCACCCCAGCTTGCGCTATAAAGGTGCAAAGCGAGGTGGGCGGTAACATTTTTTGCACCTAGACGTTCGTCTCGAATTCGTTGAGTAGCGTTGAAAAGCGCTGAATGTGCGCCTGTACCCTTGTTGGCATCTTCCTTGCTAGGTTTAGTTACATGCTACGGCATGCATGACTATTTCAGTGACAGATTTCAATAACCAATATCAAGAACTTCGAGGGAAACTAAATGTTCAATAAAAAACACCTAGCGCTTCTGGCGTCCGCAGGTTCACTGAGCCTAGCGGGAATGGCGACTGCTCAAGCCGACACTTTGGAAGATACCATTGAGCGTGGCGCCGTTCAGTGTGGTGTGAGCGATGGTTTGCCGGGCTTCTCCGCCCCGGATGACGACGGTAATTGGCAAGGTCTGGACGTTGATGTATGTCGTGCAGTCGCCGCAGCGGTCCTCGGTGATGCAGACGCCGTTAACTATATTTCTCTTAATGCTGTTGAGCGCTTCACCGCCCTGCAGTCTGGCGAAGTCGATGTGCTGTCACGTAACACCACCTGGACCACCACGCGCGACACCACGCTGGGCCTGAACTTCACCGGCGTTAACTTTTACGACGGTCAAGGCTTCATGGTTTCACGCGATCTGGGTATTACCGGCGCCGATGAGCTAAACGGTGCGTCTATCTGCATCCAGTCAGGCACCACCACCGAGCTGAACCTAGCGGACTACTTCCGTGCTAATGACATGGAATTCAACCCGATCGTATTCGATACCTCTGAGCAAACCGTGGGTGGCTATCAGGCCGGCCGCTGTGACGTTCTGACCTCTGATACCTCACAGCTTGCAGCGCTGCGCATTCAGCTAGATGATCCGGAAGGCTCGATGATTTTGTCTGACGTTATCTCCAAAGAGCCGCTGGGCCCAGTGGTTCGTCAGGGTGACGATCTTTGGTTCAACATCGTGAAATGGTCGCTGTTCGCGATGATTAACGCCGAAGAGTACGGCGTCACCAGTGAAAACGCAGAAGAGATGCTGAACTCTGAAAACCCAGATGTTGCTCGTCTGCTAGGCCAAGACGGCAACTACGGTGAAGGCATGAACCTTGAGGCTGACTGGGCTTACAACATCATCAGCCAAGTGGGTAACTACGCAGAAAGCTTTGAACGTAACGTGGGCATGGGCTCTCCGCTTGAAATCGAGCGCGGTGTTAACGCCCTGTGGAACGACGGTGGCTTCCAGTACGCTCCCCCGATTCGCTAAGCGTCTCGCTTGACCCCGGCCCGCCGTCCTCTTTACAGGTATCTGTTGAAAGGGCATGGCGGGCCATCTGATTGACCTTCCGTGTAGCGGAGACGCCACCCATGTCTGTAAGACCCAACATTCGCCCCGCCGGCCACAAGCCGCCGTTTTGGCGAGACCGCGCTAAGCGCGCACTTATTTTTCAAATCATTTTGGTCGCCGTTGTGGCGGCTTTCCTGATCTATATTATCGGCAATACCCAAGCCAACCTGAATGCCCGCGGCATTACCACTGGCTTAGGCTTTTTGGACAACACAGCCGGCTTTGGTATTGGTCAAACCTTAATCGAGTACTCCTCCCAAAGCACCTACGGCCGCACCTTCGTGATCGGCTTGCTCAATACGCTGCTGGTGGGTGGGCTGGGGGTTATTGCCGCCTCGATTATTGGTTTTATCGTCGGTATCGCGCGGCTATCCCCCAATTGGCTGATCGCTAAGTTAGCCAACGCCTATATCGAAACCTTCCGTAATATTCCGCTGCTGCTGCAGATTTTCTTCTGGTACTTCGCGGTACTGCGTACCTTGCCTAGTGCCCGGGAAAGCATGGCATTTGGCGAAGCCATTTTCCTCAACGTGCGCGGGCTTTACCTGCCGCAACCCCTATTTGAATCCGGGTTTGGTCTTATTCCTATCACGTTTGTGGTGGCAATCATTGCCAGCATTGCGTTGATTGTCTGGAATAAACGCCGCCACGAAGCGACGGGGAAACGCTTACCGGTTTTCTGGATGTCGCTGGTGATCATTTTCGGCCTACCACTGCTAATACTGGTGGCCACGGGCGTTCCGGTGACCTGGGAAATGCCAGAACTGCGTGGCTTTAACTTCGGTGGCGGGATCACCATCATTCCGGAGTTTTTGGCGCTCTGGCTGGCACTTTCCATTTATACCGCGTCGTTCATTGCGGAGATTGTGCGCTCGGGCATTCAAGCGATTCCCCATGGCCAAACAGAAGCTGCACAGGCTCTTAGCCTGCCGCGTAAACTGGTGCTTCGACTAGTCGTCATTCCACAGGCCATGCGCGTTATCATTCCGCCGCTGACCAGCCAATATCTCAACCTGATTAAAAACTCCTCTCTGGCCACCGCCATAGGTTACCCCGACTTGGTGTCGGTTTTTGCTGGCACCACGCTCAACCAGACCGGTCAAGCAATCGAAGTCATTGCGATGACCATGGCGGTCTATCTCATCATCAGCTTGCTGGTGTCCATGTTCATGAACTGGTTCAACGCTCGCGTTGCGCTGGTAGAACGCTAGGCCGGAGGCGACCCCATGATTCACAATAAAGAAACCATACCTCAGCGTCCGGCACCTAAAGGCACGATCGGCCCGGTTGCCTGGCTACGTGGCAACCTGTTCAACGGTCCTATCAATAGTGTTTTCACGCTGTTGGGCCTATACGTGCTGTATCTACTGGTGGTGCCAACCGTTCAGTGGGCGTTTATCGATGCCAACTGGGTGGGCGACAGCCGCGAAGACTGCACACGGGCGGGCGCCTGCTGGGTGTTCGTCAATGCGCGTTTCTCCCAGTTTATGTATGGCCTCTACCCAAGCGAAGAGTACTGGCGCGCCAACATCGTGTTTGCCATGTTTGCGGCCATTATTGCTTGGATGGTCATCCCTCGCTTGCCCTTTAAGCGCTGGATGGCCCTGTTTGCGCTGCTGATCTTCCCGGTCATCGCCTACGTGTTACTCCACGGCGGCTACTTCGACCTACCGCGTGTCTCGACCCACCGCTGGGGCGGTTTGATGCTGACCCTGCTATTGGCCAGCGTAGGCATGATTGGCGCCTTGCCGATTGGCATCGTGCTCGCCCTTGGGCGACGCTCGAACATGCCCATCGTCAAAACCTTCTGCGTGATTTTCATTGAGTTCTGGCGCGGTGTACCACTGATTACCATTCTGTTTATGGCCTCGGTGATGTTACCGCTGTTCCTGCCTTCAGAAATCAGTGTGGATCGCCTGGTACGCGCCCTGATCGGCCTCACGCTGTTCCAAAGCGCCTACATGGCGGAGGTTATTCGCGGTGGTTTGCAGGCGATACCCAAAGGCCAGGACGAAGCCGCCGCGGCGCTGGGGATGACGTACTGGAAGCGTATGGGGCTCATCGTCATGCCTCAGGCACTTAAGATGATGATTCCCGGTATCGTTAATACGTTCATCTCCCTGTTTAAAGACACCACCCTGGTGATGATCATCGGGCTGTTTGACCTGCTGGGCATTGTGCAAGCGGCGCTTTCCGACTCGCGCTGGCTGGGCTTCTCAATCGAGGGGTATGTATTTGCGGCGTTCGTGTTCTGGATTTTCTGTTTCAGCATGTCGCGCTACAGCCAGTACCTGGAACGCAAGCTTAATACCGGCCATAAGCACTGATGCCGCATCTCTTTACGATTTAAGTAGGATTTCAATATGACACAAGCAGCCACCAACACCACTGACACCAGTACTTCTGATCTGATGGTCGAGATGCGCAACGTCAACAAATGGTACGGCGATTTTCACGTACTGCGCGATATCTACCTTGAAGTAAAACGCGGCGAACGTATCGTGGTATGTGGCCCATCAGGGTCGGGTAAATCAACGCTGATTCGCTGCATTAACCACCTTGAAGAGCACCAAAAAGGTGAAATCGTGGTGGGCGGCGTTCCGCTCACCCAAGACGTTAAGCGTATCGAGCAGATTCGTCGTAGCGTGGGTATGGTGTTTCAACACTTCAACCTGTTTCCGCACTTAACGGTGCTGGAAAACTGCTGCATCGCGCCAATGTGGGTCCAGAAGAAGCCCCGCAAAGAGGCCGAAGCGCTGGCCATGGAGTATCTGGAACGCGTACGTATTGCCGAGCAGGCCACTAAGTACCCCGGTCAACTCTCCGGCGGCCAGCAGCAGCGTGTAGCGATTGCCCGCTCGCTGTGTATGCACCCCGACGTGATGCTGTTTGACGAGCCTACTTCGGCGCTCGACCCAGAGATGATCAAAGAAGTGCTGGACGTCATGATCGAGCTTGCGGAAGAGGGCATGACCATGATCTGCGTAACCCACGAAATGGGCTTCGCCAAGACCGTGGCCGACCGGGTGATCTTTATGGATCAGGGCCAAATCATTGAAGAGAATGCGCCAGAGCCGTTCTTCAATAACCCGCAGTCTGAACGTACTCAGCTGTTCCTAAGCCAGATTCTTGGGCATTAATCCACAGCCCATCTGACCAAGCAGCTGTTGATAAGTACGTCATCATGGGCCTCATTTGAGGCCCATGATGGTTAACAGACTTTAAAAAAGCAGCATGTCATCGCGAGCGTAGCGCGGCGATCTCGGGGTTATCCTGCTACTACAAACAAGATTGCTTCGTCGCTCCGCTCCTCTCAATGACATGATAAAAAAGAGGCAATCGTATGATTGAAAAGATGTTTATTGACCGGGCACCACAGCCTATCGCGCCCTTTTCCCACGCTTGCCGCGTAGGCGACTTGGTGTTTATCACGGGGCAAATGCCGACGGTGCCGGAAACCAACGAAATGCTGTTGGGCACCTTCACCGAACAGACGCACCGCGTGATGCAGAACCTGGCGATCGTGCTGGAAGAAGTCGGCAGTGCTTTTGAGTACGTCGTTCAGTCCCGCGTCTTTATTACCAATATGGGCCACTTTGACGAGGTCAATAAGGTCTACGCCAGCTACTTCCCGCAACCATTACCTACCCGCACCTGCATTGGGGTGACCGGCCTGGCGGGCGGCGCCGATGTGGAAGTGGATATGATTGCCTGGATTCCGCCGTCGCAGTAATAAACCTTATCAGTCGCCGTTGTCACGGCTGCCAGTGCGCTACAACGCGATTTCGCCCCGCATCTTTGGCGGCATAGAGCGCTTGGTCAGCCTGAGCAACGGCGACTGCCTGACAGTGATCTAAATCACTGGTGAGCGCCAGAGGGGCAATTCCCACGCTGACGGTAAGTGCCACCATCAGCGGCGTTTGCGAATCACCCGCCGTCAGATAAAACGGCTGCTGGGCTATTCGTTGTCGAATACGCTCACCCAGCTGGACTACCTGTTGGTGTGATAAATCCCCCGCCGTCACGGCAAACTCTTCACCGCCGAACCTTGCCAGGCAATCCTCGGGCCGCAGGGCATCATGGACGCGCCTTGCCATCTCCACCAGCAGCGCATCACCCGCAGGATGACCGTAGCGATCATTGATATGTTTAAAGTAATCAATATCAATCATCAGCAAATAATAGGCTGTCGCTTCGGACCGCTCATTAAGTTGTGCCAAGTGATTAGTCAAGCCACGTCGGTTGCGTGCGCCGGTCAAGGCGTCAAACTCCGCCGCTGCCCAGGCCTGCTCTTCGCTTTTTTTACGTTGGCTAATATCGATGACCAGACCGCCAATACGCGCTAAATAGCCATCGTCTGAGTAGTAACTTTCCATCACCAGCTCGTGCCAGCGCCACTGCCCAGATGCGACCCTGAGTTGAACATCAATACGGCATTGGGTTTGCAGCCGCTGATGGCACTCGCGAATCAAACTAAACACCCGTAAGCGGTCAGCAGGCATAGCATGGGCCAGTAAGCGACGCAGCGGGAGCCTAGCGTAATCGCCAGGATACCCCAGCGAAATCAGCAACGCCGAAGAGCACCAAGTGGCACCGCTGCGCGTGTTGATCTCCCAGGTGCCACAGGCGGCGACCTGCTGCAGCAGATCGACCTGACGCTGCCTGCGGGTAAGCTGCTGACGATAAATAGCCGAGGCGATTAGTTCAGCGCCGATCACTAGCGCCTCTAACCCCGCCCCCACCCAGTTAACTTCGCGCTCACAGTCATCAAAACCCAAAGTGCCCCACCACTGACCATCCACCATAATCGGAACAGTCACCATTGATAGAATCGATTGGCTCTCCAAATTGTCGCGCAGCGTGCCCAGATCCACTTTAGAGGTAATACAGGTGTGAGAATCACCCCGCTCCCGACCATTGACCATTTCCTCATACTCGGGATCGTCGATCAGCGTGGTAAAAAAGCGAAAGCGTTTTTGCGTTCGCTCACGGTAGTGTGATGCAGATGCCCATTCAAAAACGAAATCCTGTAGGACACCGTTTGGGTTGCGCTCTATGGTTTGAAATATCCACACCCGGTTGACGCCCGACGCTTCTCCTAGCGCCGCCAATAGCTGATCAACACCCTCACTCCAAAAGTGCGCGTCGATTAACGCATGGCTGCCTACGGCAAGGGCTTTTAGCAGGCTCGTCGCATCTGGCGAAAAAGGAGCAGGCATAACAGGATCTCTTTACTTTTCTTAGAGACTACCACACAGCTTTCAATGGATTACGCGTTATCCCCATAAAGAGTGATGCTAGCGGGTGCTAACGGGGTTAGCTCACGGTGGGTTGTCAGCGGTTTACCGGCCAAGGCAGTCAGTAAGATTTGCAGCGGATCGCCATGACTGACAAGCAGAATAGTTTCGCCGCTTACCTGCTGCTCCCAATCCGAAATGACTGCTTGCATACGTTGCGCCACAGCGCTTAAGGCTTCCACCTGATAGTGACGGTGCTCAGCATTCTCGGCATCTAACGCCCACACGCTGGGATAGTGCTCATCTCCCTGACCTTCTAAGTCACCAAAATTTCGCTCCCGCAAGCGCTTATCCATGCAGGGTGCTAACCCGAACTTAGCGGCTACCCGGGCGGCGGTTTGCGAGGTACGCAAAAAGTCTGAATGCACGACGCGGGTCGGCGCGGGCCAATGCCAATCGGCAACGAGCTGGGCAAGTTGTTGCTCGCCATGGATTGAAAGGCCGAAGTTTTCTATTCCTCGCTCTGGCGAGCTGACAATCATACCCTGCTGATTTGCCTGGCTGTGGCCGTGGCGCATCAATAAATAGCGATTGCGCCAATGGTCGAAGAACGGCTGTAAAGTATTTGACATAAATTTGTCACAACCCCTAGATTGAAGGTGTCTGCTTTCGAAAATAACCATCCTTCGTGCGGAATGTCCACTTATGAACCATTTCTGGTTTTCATTCGAGGCCAAACCGAAGAAGGGAAAACGGCATTATCCATAGCAAGCGCACAATAATAACCGTACAAACGAGGCACACCATGGCAACTTCGCTCTTCCGCAAGCGCCCGCTTGCGATGCTCACCGCCGCATCACTTCTACCGTTCGCCCTGCTTACAATGTAGTGGTCAAGTAAAACTGGCCACCGCTTTATAGTTAACCCAGTACTTTTCCTCTGCCTGGTTCGGACTCATAGCACCGTTATGCTGGTGAGGCCTAAGCTGGCTGTAATACCCGATTAAATAGTTCACGATATGATGCTGCCCCTGCAAGAATGAGCGATAGCCATACGTTGGCACCCATTCAACCTTTAAGCTCCTGAAGAAACGCTCCATTGGCGCATTATCCCAGCAATTACCACGTCGGCTTAGGCTTTGTTTTACCTGGCATTTCCAGAGTGTCTGACGAAACTTACGGCTCGTATAATGACTGCCCTGGTCGCTGTGGAACATAACCCCTTTTGGCCGCCCACGGCTCTCATAAGCCATTTTCAATGCGCTGCTGGTGAGTTCGCTATCGGGCGATAACGACATCGACCAGCCAATCGTTTTCCTAGCAAATAAGTCCATGACAACGGCTAGATAAGCCCAGCGTTTGCCAGTCCAGATATATGTGACGTCGCCACACCAAACGCGGTTGGGCGCCTCAACGTTAAACTGACGCGCTAAGTGGTTCGGTACCTCAACATGTTCATCACCTGTTTTCTTGTAGGTGTGCCCAGGCACTTGGCAGCTAATTAGGCCAAGCTTTTCCATCAGGCGGCCAGCGCGATAGCGACTTAACGGCACATCCTGCCTTGTCGCCATCTCTGCGATGCTGCGCGCCCCTGCAGAGCCTTCGCTCTCGCGAAAGAGCTCTCTGACCTTGGCTATTTCCTTAGTCTTCGTGGCACACACAGGTCTTTTTGAACGTTGTCTCCAGTATTTAAAGCTGCTGCGATGCACGCCAAACACGTCACACAGTTTTTTTACCGGGTAGCTCGTCTTGAGTTTCTCGATTAGCGAGAAGTGTTCAGGGAGTCCGACATCAAGAGAGCGGTAGCCTTTTTTAGGATGTCTTTTTCCATCTCAATGTCACGGATGCGCTTTTCAAGCTCGCGAATCCTGAGCTGATCGGGTGTCATGGGCGTTGCTTTAGGGCTTTGGCCATCACGCTCTTGGCGTAACTGACGAACCCATTTATCCATGCTCGAATACCCCACATTCATGGCTTCAGCCGCTTCACGAACCGTGTAGTGTTGATCGACGACTAGCTGTGCTGCTTCGAGTCGGAATTCAGGGCTAAAGTTACGTTTTGGTCTTGTTACCATGCTGCCACCTAGTGATGTCTTGGTGCATATTAGCACCTCTAAGTAGGTGGCCAAATTCACTATGCCACTACACAACGCCCGCTTTCGCTGAGTGTGAGCGTGGCGACTTGGATGCAATCTATTGCGACGAAGATGGCAACATGGTCGCTGACCGTCCGTCTGACGAATCTGAGTGGGTTAATCCCGATACGCTGATCTTTGCCTATACCCCGGTAGAAGACCCGGCCATTTATTCAGATATCTGGCAGCCGTTTATCGATCACTTAGCGGAAGTCACCGAACGGGATGTACGCTTCTTCGCGGTACAGTCCAACGCGGCGCAAGTCGAAGCCATGCGCAGCGGACGGCTGCATATTGCCGGGTTCTCGACCGGCCCTACACCGTTTGCGGTGAACTTGGCCGGTGCCGTGCCGTTTGCGCTGATGGGCTCTGATAGCGGCCAGTTTGGCTATACCCTGCAGCTGTTTACTCACGTCGATTCCGATATTCACGAGATTGAAGACCTCAAAGGCAAGCGGGTCGCCCACACCTCACCCACCTCCAACTCGGGTAACTTAGCCCCGCGCGCCCTGCTGCCGGAACTCGGCATTACGCCCGATGAAGATTACGAAGTGGTCTACTCAGGTAGCCACGATCAATCGATGCTGGGCGTAGTGGCCCAAGACTATGACGCCGCCCCAGTGGCTTCCGAAGTGGTCGAGCGAATGGCCGCCCGTGGCCTTTACGATGAAGAGGACGTGCGGCTGATATTTGAGTCCGACCGCTTCCCCACCACGTCTTACAACTACGCTTATAACCTTCATCCCGACCTGGTCGAAAAAATCGAAGAAGCCTTTTTCAGCTTTGATTTCGTCGGCACCGAGCTAGGCGAGGAGTTTGAAGGCGTCGAGAAATTTATTCCCATTAACTACCAAGATAACTGGAAGGTGATCCGCACCATCCAAGCGGCCAATAACGTGAGCTATACGCCAGAAAACTTGGAAGAGTAAACGTAGCGCACCGCCGCTGGCGGTGCGGTTATTTTCTCACGATGGAAGCGGACACATGCTGGAAATTACCAATCTGGTCAAACGTTATGGCCACGATGAAGCCGTGCTGAAAGGGCTTGACCTCAAGGTAGAGGGAAACAGCGTTGTTTCTATCGTAGGCGCCTCGGGTGCGGGTAAAAGCACCATGCTGCGATGTATTAATCGCTTGGTCGAACCGACCTCGGGCTCGATCAAGCTCAACGGCAATGAGCTGGTAAACCTGAAAGGCGCTGACCTGCGCCGTGCGCGCCGCAAAATCGGCATGGTGTTTCAGGGCTTTAATCTGCTCGATCGCTTGACCGTCATGGAAAACGTGCTGGCCGGGCGCCTGGGCTACGTCAATCTCTACCAGGCAATTTCGCGCCGCTACCCGCAAGCGGATATTGAGCGTGCGTTTGTGCTGATGGAGCGCGTGGGCATCGCGCATTACGCGAACAAGCGCGCGGATGAGCTTTCCGGTGGCGAGCGCCAGCGAGTCGGCGTGGTGCGTGCGCTAATGCAGGAACCTGAAGTCCTGCTGGCGGACGAACCAACGGCCTCTCTCGATCCGCGCACTTCCGAGCAGATCATGATACTGCTACAGAGCCTGGCCAGCGAGCTGTCGCTGCCGGTGCTCATCAATATCCACAACGTGGCGCAGGCCAAAACCTATACCGAACAGATCGGAAGAGCGTCGTGTAGGGAAAGAGTGTAGATC
>OJIL01000022.1_pt1 | contig 27629 bp, 20 predicted proteins | sample 1595731 | NCBI WGS metagenome assembly OJIL01 (sample SAMN05416787, study PRJEB24817) | seawater metagenome | isolation source: Sea water | place: Canada:Atlantic | collected 2013-11
TCGGAAAACAATACTCAAAATAACCCTTCCAAGCTGCGCATGGTCGTTAATGGAGACTTTTCCGTCAATGGGAATGGTCAGGGTTTAATTATTGATGAAAGTGCTCAGTTAGAGGTTTTTGTGCAAGGGAAAACAGAACTTTGGTCTAATTTCCAATTAGGTGATACAAAAGCAACGCGAGCTGGTGCGCCACCGCTAACGATCAATTCTAGTTACTCAGGGGCGGGCGATGCAGTCGCTGTCAATAGTGGCAGTCACTTGGTAGGGAATATCTATGCGCCCGGCGGGAGGGTGTCCGTCAATTCGAGCCGTGTAACAGGCAGCATTTGGGCACAGGATATTAATGCCCTGAATAACAGTTACATCATTTATAACGAAGCAAACGTAGTGGCAGATAGCCAGGCCATAGAAACCGAGACAGCCAATGAAGGCGGTAATGGTTTTAATTGGCAATGGCGATGATCGAGAATATATGTCGATTTGCACCTATGGTATGTTAGCTCTTTTTACACCCTGAAGGATCTGCATACCATATGCAAGCGTCTAACAAAACCCGCGTTCTCACCGGCATCACCACCACCGGCACGCCCCATTTAGGCAACTATGTTGGGGCGATCAAGCCCGCCATCGAGGCGAGCCAGGATCCCAACGTTCAGTCGTTTTACTTTTTGGCTGACTACCATGCCTTGATCAAATGCCCCGACCCAAAGCGGGTTCAAGCATCACGCTTAGAGATTGCCGCCACGTGGCTAGCGCTGGGCCTGGATACCGACAATGCTATTTTTTATCGCCAGTCGGATATTTTGGAAATCCCTGAGCTTACCTGGATGCTCTCTTGCGTATGTGCCAAAGGCTTAATGAACCGCGCGCACGCTTATAAAGCAGCGGTAGCTGAGAATGAAGAGGCCGAGAACCAAGACCCAGATAAAGGCATCACCATGGGGCTGTTTGGTTACCCCGTGTTGATGGCGGCTGATATCTTGATGTTCAACGCCAATAAAGTACCGGTGGGGCGTGACCAAATTCAGCATATCGAGATGGCTCGCGATATCGCCGGGCGTTTTAACCATCTTTATAAAGGCCAGCACTTTACGCTGCCTGAAGCAGTGGTCGATGACAAAATACAGCTGTTGAACGGCTTGGACGGGCGCAAGATGTCCAAAAGCTACGATAATACGATCCCGCTCTTTGCTCCCGAGAAAAAACTTCAAAAGCTGGTGCGTAAAATCAAAACCAACTCCCTTGAACCTGGTGAGCCGAAGGATCCGGAAACCTGCACGCTGTTCCAAATATATTCCGCCTTCGCAACAGCTGAAGAGACCGCCGGTCTACGCAAACAGTATGCTGAAGGTATTGGTTGGGGAGTAGCGAAAGACCAAGTGTTCGAGTACTTGAATGCACATTTAAGCGCGCCGCGTGAACGCTACAACGCCTTGATGGAAGACCCCGCCCACATCGAAGCGGTCTTGCAGAAAGGCGCCGAGCGGGCCAGGGAAGAAGCGGCTGTGACCATAGATCGGTTGCGCTCTGCCGTTGGTCTTGGGCGGTTTGTCTAGGGCGTAATGCTCTCCTAGTTAGGCTGCTCATTTCCCCTTTGCGAGAAAGGTAGCATCGTTCGAAGATAGCTGCCTTGAAGGCGGCTATCGAATGTCTTCGAAGCTAGGGTGATTTAAAGTTGTTATTTGGTGGCCCCTTTCCGGTGAGGTTTCTATCTAGTGTGGTAAGACATTCACGTTCAACACGAACATTTAAAATGGCTTCCATTTTTTGTAGTCGCGGTGAAATAACAACAATTCAAAGGATTCCAATACAATCAACATGGTACTTTATCATTACAACAGTAATGAGGCCTTGGCGTGGCAATAGTCTCTTCTCTACAGCACTCTTCCATGAAAAGCCGTTATTGGCGCTGGTTACAATTCATCGGCGGTGTGCTTATTACCGCTCTATTGTTGGCAGAGAAAGTAGGCTGGATAATACTACCGGTCCTGGAACGTCTTGAATGGCAGGCGTATGACGTGAAGGTACGTAGCACACTAAGTGAACAGGCCGATCCGTCATTGGCGATTATCGATATTGATGAGCGCAGCCTCTATGAAATAGGCCAGTGGCCATGGCCACGAGCTACTGTAGCGGAGCTGGTGAATAAGTTGTTCACTGACTACGACGCGGGGCTTTTAGGCGTTGATGTGGTGTTTGCCGAGCCAGAGATCACGCTTTGGCAGCAGCACTGGGAAGATGTTACGCGCGATTACCCCCAGTTAAATGACATACCCCCGCCAATTGATGGCGATGAACGGTTGGCGAGTACCCTGTCTGCTCACCCGGTTGTGTTGGGGTATTATTTCCAAGCATATCGGCACCTCAGTGATCCACCCGCTCTAGGACAGCTACCTTCGCCTGCCATCGTCGCAGAGCCCCAACCTCTATCCTTTCCTGAGCCTGAACGCTATACCGCAAACCTGCCCTTATTGCAGCAGAATGCATTAAGTGCGGGCTTCTTTGATAATCCTAGCGTGGATGAAGACGGTGTGTTTCGTCGTGTGCCCATGCTGCAACGCTGGGAGGGAGAGTTGTACCCTAGTTTACCCATGGCGATGCTACTCGCGTTATTGGGGCAACCAGTGATCACGCCTATTATTGGTGAGGGAGCTGGCGTTACCCAACTGGAAGCGTTGGATGTCGGTGGCTTCGAGATCCCCGTTGATGGGCAAGGGGCCGCACTGGTGCCCTGGTATGGACCGCGTGGCCACTTTGATTACTTCTCAGCGGCCGATATTTTGGAAGGGCGCCTTGAACCGGGTGTGCTGGCGGGAAAAACACTGATCTTAGGCGCATCTGCCCCGGGACTAATGGATTTACGTTCAACGCCGGTCGGAGGGATCTACCCAGGTCCCGAGATTAATCTGAGTCTATTGGCTGGCATGTTGCACCAGCGCATACACGCTCAGCCACCCTGGGTGCTGGGGTTTGAGCTAATTAGCCTATTCGCCTTGGGTATTTTTATGGTGCTCCTATATCCCCAGTTAAATGCGCCGCTATTACTAATGGTAAGTGGGGGACTGCTTTTTATTTCGGTAGGGGGCAACTTATGGGCTTGGTATCAGGGTTTAGCGTTCCCAATTGCGGGGTTGCTGGTATTGCTGGTAGCACAGATGCTGTGGCATCTGTCAATGAATTTTCTGCGTGAGACACAGCAAAAGCGCTGGGTGACAGAACGTTTTGGGCAGTACATTCCGCAACAGTTGGTTGAAGATATGGTTAAAAGCGGTGAAAGCTTTGGCTTAGAAGGGGAGGAGCGTGAGTTAACGGTACTGTTTTCTGATATGCGGGATTTTACGGCATTTTCCGAATCGATCCCCCCCTCGGAGCTTACCGAAATCATGAACCGTTTGTTAACACCGTTAACAGGTGCTATCCATCAAAACCATGGCACCATCGACAAATATATAGGCGATGCCATCATGGCTTTCTGGGGAGCACCGTTGCACGATGAGCATCATGCTGATCACGCTCTTGAGGGCGCTTTTGCGATGTTAGACGCGCTCGACGATATCAATGGTGAGTTTGCCGCTGAAGGTAAACCGGCGCTGATGATGGGGGTGGGGCTGAATACAGGTTCCATGAGGGTGGGTAACATGGGATCCAGTTTCCGCATGGCCTATACCGTCATGGGCGATAATGTGAATCTCGGCTCGCGTATGGAGGGGCTGACCAAAAAGTATGGAGTGGGCTTAATCGTCAGTGAGACCACCGCTAAGCAAGCGCCGAGGTGGTGTTATCGCCGACTAGACAAGGTGCGTGTGAAGGGCCGCAGATTACCACTATGGATTTTAGAGCCGCTGGGTCGTTGGGAAACACTTTCGGAGGAGAAGTACCAGTGGTATGCCGCATTTGAGCAAGCGCTGGAACACTACCACGCGGCGGACTTTGCATCCGCCGAGCGCGCTTTCCAGGCGCTTGATCCTCAAGATCAGCCGACGCAGATGTATCTGGCGCGCATAGAGCACTTCAAGTCAGCGCCGCCCCAGGAAGAATGGGACGGCATCTGGACACACACGAAGAAATAACGGCATCCGACTTTTTAAGGCTGTGGAGCAAGCCGAACAAAAATACCGGTACCACTGTAGTCACCTGTTTGTTCTCCCCAGGCTTCGATCAAGCTCATTATGGTGGCGGCTTCTTCGCCGATATAGCGGCCATTGAACTCGCCACCTTCAAAGCAATTACTATCGCCACACGCCTCGTGCGTCAGATTGATACCATCCAGCGAGAATGCTTCGGATTGATTACTTCCTAATAGCCTCCCAAAGTCGTCTAATAGAATTTCAACCTGCACGCCTTCGCTGTTTGATAGCATAATAGAACTGTTAGGTAGGATAGGGATAATATCGCCACCACTGCTAGGCACCAAGCCAGTGCCTTCGACCCAATTGAAAGTCACGCCCCTTTCAAGCTGGTCGCGTAGAGCGTCAAGTGCTGATTCACTTAGTGAAGCGCTCATAGAATCAGAAATGTCATCGGAAGCTGCAATAAAAACGATGGCTTCATCTAATGTGTCTGTGTCACCTGTAGAACTAGATACCTCTGTGCCGCTGTTCCAATAGCCCCAGACGATTTTACCATTATCAACAGGATACGATCCTCGTTCTGAAGGTGAGATGTTTTGCTGATAAAGCTCGTCAATATCATCGCTTCCTGCAGCATTAATTAACATATTGTTTTCTGTCGGCACAAAGTCGAGCCAATTTTGTAAAGTATCGTCGCTAGCTGTTGTATTAAATAACGCTTGGGCGTTCGAGCAATTGCCATTGCTATTTTCAATGCAATTGCCGCCATTGCCATTGCCATTGCCATTGCCATTGCCATTGCCATTTTCATTATCATCGCCATCGCCATCGCCATCGCCATCGCCATCGCCATCGCCATCCTCGCCTAATTCCTCTGAAGGCTCTTCGGTGGGCTCTGGTGTTGGTTCTGGTGCAGGCTCGGGTGTTGGTTCTGGTGCTGGCTCGGGTGTTGGTTCCGGCGCAGGCTCGGGTGTTGGTTCTGGTGCAGGCTCGGGTGTTGGTTCCGGCGCAGGATCAGGTGTTGGTTCTGGTGCAGGCTCGGATGTTGGTTCCGGCGCAGGATCAGGTGTTGGTTCTGGTGCAGGCTCGAGTGTTGGTTCCGGCGCAGGATCAGGTGTTGATTCTGGTGCAGGCTCAGGTGTTGGTTCTGGTGTGGGCTCGGGTGTTGGTTCCGGTGCTGGCTCCGGTATAGGGTCTGGTGCTGGTAGCTGAGATTCGATACGGGTTTCACTAACCGTATTCTGTACCGAGCTGTCTTCTTCTAGCGTTGTAAGTTCGGCGTTTTCAAAGAAAGTATCTGCTGAGGAAGTGCTGGAATTATTTGATGTCTCAGTAGTCGTTGTGGATGGAGACGCTTCTATTGTTGAATCTCCCTGTGGCATATTGCTATCGAGCTGCTCAAAGATGCCGATGCCGCCGGGAACAAGCTGTGGCGCTGTATCGAGTGATGGCGTGAAAAAAACTTGGCCTGGGCGAATAAGGGTGTCTCCAGCATTCGTCGACATCGCCAACATACCGCTTTCTACATAAAAGTAGCTGCCTGTATCAACGCCAGGGAGGGAAGGGGTACCTCCTTCCGGGACATGCAGAATTTGAAAACTGGTGCCCCGTATCCCTATAGTGGCAACGGGAGTTCTATGCGTGACGTTTTGCGGCGCGTTTTTGCCGATGGCGCCAGTGATCGAGCGCAGGCCTCCGCGGATAAGTTCGCCGCTTTGTGCCGAGTTTTCTGGTGTCTCTTCATCAAGCACATAGCGCTCAAGGATATAGGAACTATCGGGGCGAATCGCCTTGGTACCGCCATCGCTGTAGCGCAGTTGCAGTGTACTGGCTTGGGCGGTATGAAAGGTATCCCCAGCAAAAAAATCGTCGCCGCGCTCAGCCGGTAGGCGCTGACCATTACGCTCAATAGTGGCATCGCCATGCACAAACATGATCCGCCCTGCTGGCGTATCAGCGAAGGAAGGAAACGGCAGTAGCGCCAGGCTACCCAGTCCGATCGTTGTAACGCGAGCTAATGGGTGTTTGTGAAAGCAGGCCATAATAATCCTCGTTAAAAAAGGTAGCGAAGCGCTAACTGAGTTTGGTAACGGCGCATATCAAAGAAACTGATTGAGGAGCGCCGGCGTTCAACTTCTGTGCTGCCTTCCAATAGCCAATCCGTATTAAATTGATGCAGCCACGAGAGCCGTGCTTGCCAAATGCGATCACGGCGGATTGTAGGTGAATATTCATTAAGCGGTGCGTAACCATCTTCTTGGTAGGTGCGGATTCGATGATTGAGGTTAGCGCGAATTAGGTGGTTATCACCCAATGGATAGTCGATACCTGCGCCTAACAGCAGATGTAAAAGGTCACCGCCGTCTCGATCACCAGTGGCCCACTCATGCTCAATTTGCGCGGTTAAACGAGTACGAAGCACGGTATAGCGGGTGTCCAGCTCAACGCCTAAACGACCTGAATCGTAGTTATTGTTGGCGGCGCTAAAGCGGTTATGCTGCGCATCAAGCTGCCAGGTGAGTTCGCTGTCCAATCCGATGGGATGGCGTAAATCCACACCGCTGCCCCAGCGGGTAAGCAGGCGGCGTTGGCTAGGCCCGCTCCAACCCTGTAGTGCGCTGCCTTTGAGCATTATCGTGCGCTTTGCTGCTAGGTCGCGCTGATATCCCAACTGGGTCTGAACCAGCGTGAGATCGTAATCTTGAGCCGCCATTTCGGTATAGCGCTGAGCTTGTCCAGTTGTGTTAATGCGCCAGCGAGACTGCGAATCGATAGGGAAAAGACCCTGATAGTTTCCCTGTAGCCGCTGGTAGGTGCTTGCATCGCGGCTGAATACTTGCTGGTCAAACTGCGATGGGTCGCCATTGGGCTCTAGACCTAGGTCGATAAGTTCTTCAACTACACGCCGTAAATCAGGATGCAAGGGATCAATAGCAATTTCATTAGGAAACTGCTGAGGATTGCTGTCATAACCGATATCCACACCTAAAAGCCCTTGATGCTGATAACCGGTTTTGGCTTGTTGTCGCTGCTTAATTATTGCTTGAAATCGGGCAATGGCGGTTTGGGCCTCAGGTGGGGGTGAAAGGGCTTGTAATTGCTTGATTTCACGTTCGGCGGTCCCAAGTTGATCAAGCTGAACCAGCGCGGCAACGCGCTCCATACGGGCGCCAGCATGGTTAGGTTGGCGTAAAATCGCTCGGTCTAGTGCCATTAATGCGTGACTAGGCTCTCCTGCGCGAAGGGCTGAAACGCCCAGCCAGTAATCGAACTCCGGTTCACCGCTATGTTCGAGTTCTGTGGCTCGTAATTGTGAGTAGGCAGACTGGTTCTCGCCTTGGGCCAGTAAGTTTTTCGCGTTGCCAAGTTCTGCTTGGTAAGCCCATGTAGCGTGACTCATCGCCACGCTAAGTAGGATAAATATAAGGCAGCGAACTGTGCTGAGTAATATAAACTGCCTCATGAAGGCAGGATCCAGTGTAGATGAGAAGGGAGGTGCTGCTGCAGCTCTGTGGCGATACGCTCACGCAGCTTAGGCTTTAAGTGTGTGATCCATAGCTCTTTTGGGGGTGTCTCCAGAGACTCAAGGAGCGAAGCGAGTCGTGATGGTGTGAGGTGATGGCCAATTTCAGCTAGTGCATCAAAGTCGTTGCTATAGGCACATTCGATGGCCAAGCGATCCAGTGGCCCTAGACGATTAAGTGATTCAATCGTGGACTCGCTAAGGCCAGTGTCACCACAGATAGCCACCTGATGGGACCCATCGCAAATACTGTAGCCACAAGTGGGGACGCCATGGGAAAGGGGAAATGGTGTCACTTGTAACGCAATGTTTGCTTTCCCAGGTAATGTAAACGTCTGCCACAAAGTGATCGGCACAAAGTTGAGTACAGGAGCGACTGGCGAGGGTAGCTGTGTGAAATCAGGCCAAATATGCTCATTGAATATGTGTCGTTTAAGTGTCTCTAGTACTTCAGGAAGAGCATAGACATTTAAGGCACGCTCTTGATCAGCAAGCGCTTCAAACTGCATATCGATTAGCAGTGGGAGGCTTGCAATATGATCAAGATGGGCATGGGTTAGCAGTACGCTATGTAGTGACGTTAGTTCTGAAATACTGAGTCTCTGAGTGCCTGTGCCAGCATCAATGAGTGTATGAGGTGGCAAATGGAAAGCGGTAGTGCCCTGCTGTGGTTCAAGTCCGCCGCTAGCACCCAGAGTTGTTATCTGCATAATGATATGTGTATCTTAAAAAGGTTAATTGTTGTCTTTCTTTGAATTACGCGATACGCAAACCTGGGAGTGACTCGATATCGACAGTGTCAATTTGGTATTCGTCTAAGTACTGGTTCGCATAATCCAGATAGACGCCTTCTTCGATAAACACTGCGAACAAAGCTGGGTCGAGGTGCTGATCCTCTACCATTTGGCCCATGATGGTTAGGGCTTGCGATAATTTCATTGCGGCTTTATAGGGACGGTCGGGTGCTGTGAGCGCTTCAAACACATCCGCGATGCCCATCATTCGTGCTGGCAAAGAAAGCTGGTCGCGGGTCAGCCCTTTGGGATAACCCGTTCCGTCCATTCGCTCGTGATGGCCGCCCGCATACTCTGGAACTCGTTGTAAATGTTTCGGGAAGGGTAGCTCATCAAGCATATTGAGTGTGGCAACCACGTGCCCTTCAATAATTTTGCGCTCTTCCTCATTCAGTGTGCCGCGACGAACACACAAATTATTGAGCTCATCTTCAGTCAATAAGGGCTGAAGTTGACCATTGGTATCTTCCCAGGTCTCTTGCGCTATCGCCTGGAGCCGCTCAATATCAATATCATCTATAAACTCACCATCTGTATTCGAGCGACGAACCAGCGCGAGTTGCTCCTGTAGTGCTGACTGCTCAATTGCGAAGCGTTTTCGATCTGCGTCAGTAAATGACGCATCGTTACGATAAGCTTCGAACTCAGCACGCAACTGTGCCATGTTAAGTGCTTGTTGCTTAACTGCGAAGCGCGCTTCAATTGAAGGGAGTCGGTCAAACAGTCCTTCAAGTTTCGTCGACTTTTCCATGACGTGGTGAGGTATGACGACTTTTCCGCAGTCGTGGAGCCAGGCAGCCGTTTTAATTTCGTATCGATCTTCGTCAGTTAAAGTAAAGCTGGCAACTTCAGGATGTTTTGAGCGATGAGCGGCCTCGGCGAGCAGCAAAGTTGCATCAGGTACACGACGGCAATGCGCGCCGGTGTGGGCAGACTTGGCATCAATAGCTGTGGCAATAACGCGGACGAAACTGTCGAAGAGAGCCTGCATTTCGTCAACAAGGCGATGATTAGTGATGGCTACGGCGGCCTGCGAAGCAAGAGACTCTGCAATATGCTGATCAGCAGAGCTAAAAGTACCGTCAATACCGCTTGCGGTACGTTTATTCAAAAGTTGCAAAACCGCTACAGTATCGCCCTGGTGGTTGTGCATCGGTACGGTGAGAAAAGCCCGCGACCGATAACCGGTGGCTTGGTCGATTTTACGTGTGCCAGCGAAATCGAAGCCTTCCGTAGTGTAAGCGTCTTCAATATTGACGGTACAGTCGTTTAAAACGGTATAGGCTACTACAAGGTGGTGATTGGGTAAGCCATCAGCTTGATATAAATCAATGATGGGAAACTGTTCGCCTACTGGTTCGCTAAGTCCCCCAAGGCGTAGGTCCAGCGTATCGTTTTGTACGATTGCAAAAGAGAGCTGCTGTTTTGAAGCATCAAAAGTGTAGAGCGTGCCAGCATCTGCTTGGGTTAATTCCCTTGCGCTAGTCAGCAGGTTCTCTAGCAAAGCATCGTGATTGCGCTCTGAGGAAAGGGCAATGCCAATCTCGTTGAGTTGGCGGATCCGTGTAATGTCATTGCCGTAAGCCTCCCCACCCATATAGCACCTAATTTATTTTGTTTCGTTCATTATATAGGATGAGAAAAGTTAATCCATAAAATATGTATTTTCTAATCGAATCACTGGCTCGGCTAGGCGAAATTAACTAACCACCCGAATAACAGACATTTGGGGTAACAACGTGAAGATTACCTGAAATGGGCAAATCTATGGGTTTTTTAATCTACTTCCGGCAGTCAATAGTCCAGGCTGCGATAAAATATCGATATAAGGTATTGTTTAGAAATGGACATATTATTCCACCAATCGATAAGAGAAAAATTGGTCGTCTGATGCTTGGGCGTAAAGAGACTCACAGAGGACTCCTAAGTGCTTTCAATAAGACTGCGGCTCACCGGTAAGTGAATCATCGGCTGCCATTAAAAAGTATGGTTCGGGCGCGGCCGCTGCGTTTCGCAAGGTACATGCTGCGATCGGCGGCTTCAATAAGTTCAAGAGGTGTCCTAAAGATAGCGTCACTCATGCTGGCAATACCAATCGAGGCACTCACCTTAAGGGGGTGGCCCGATACTTCGAGCATCGTGGTAGTCAGCAAAGCGTGGTTCAACTGATTGGCTAAATGTTCGGCTTGTACGGGCGGTTGTTGCGACAGCAATATCAAGAACTCTTCGCCTCCGTAACGACCCACCATAATATCCTGCAGATTGACCGCTAAATGCTTTTTCTCGGCCACTAGGCCGGAAAGGAGTCTGGCGAACTGTCTCAGCACATCGTCGCCGACTTGGTGTCCATAAGTATCATTAAGTTGTTTGAAGTGATCCAGATCAATAAAGATTACGCTTAACGTTTCTTGGCCAGAGGTGGCCTGCTCGAAAAAAAGTGCCAGCTGCTTTTCCAGATATGCGCGATTGGCGATGCCGGTGAGTGGATCTGTTCGGCTCTGGTGATCAAGGAGGGTATTCTGCTCCTGCAGGGCAATGCTTTTTTCCTGCTCACGTTTCAGTAGTAACTGAAGCTGCTGATTTCGCTCGTGCAACAGTTGTTTGGCTTCTGCCAGCAGGACCTCACTGTTGAGCATAGGGGGCATGATGAGGTTGAATAGCTGTGCTATAGGCGGTAGCTGCGTTTGCAAATGATCCAGAAGGTTTGCTAATAGCTTGGGTTCTAATGCTGGATGGTGCGTTACTAATTCTCTAAAACACTTTTGCGGAGTGGGTGAAAGCCAGGCGTCGGCAATACTCCCCGAGAGTTGCAGGCACAGTAGGGGAGTTTTAATAGTCTCATTGCCGTCATGGCTTTGAGCGACCAAGATGGCGAGATCTTCAGGTATTCCCAAACTCTTCAAAAACCAGGCACCAATGGCGGCATGATCGCAACCAAAGAGTGCTTTTTCCTGAGCGCAAAGTGCCGTGTGATCGTGTAGATATATATCCAGCATTTCTGCATAAGGAGGTGCGATTTCATGCAGCGCCATTATCCCGATATCCTGCAACAGCGCAGCGGTAAAGAGCTGCCTCGTTTGTGACTGACACAGAAAATGTTCGCTGAGACATTGTATGCTGAGTGTGGCGATTAGGGCTCGCTGCCATATATATGTATAAGTGGCAGTGCTCTGTTTACCTCCAATCAAGCTAAAGCTCAATACGGCGGCAATGGTAGCGTCAGTACCTAGCCTGATGACAGCTTCTCGACAGATGGCGACATTTTTTTTGGTGCCGCGGTACAGGGCGCTATTGGCAAGAGATAAAAAGCGCAAGGTGAGGGCGGGATCACGCTCTATAGCATGGGTATAGTCGCTCAACGAGGCGTCGGGGTCTCTTGCTACTTTAAGGACCTCCAATACCGCGCCAGGCATTGAAGGCAAAGTCTTACAGTCCTTCAGGCGTCGCGTTAGTGCAGGAGGGAGGTCGAAAAATGCTGGTAAAACAGCACTAGCTAAATTGGCGCTAACGGTCGGTGCCTGAAATTGCTCGGACATAATAAATCTCTTGTTTTTACGACCTGGGTCGAGAGGGTAGCAGCAGTTTGCAAGACTCCCAGTCGGCTTTTTTGATTTTAGTATTAGTTTTCTAGTAATTAATAAATGGCTTTTTTGAACTGACATTTTTTTCGAATTGCATAACGATCCGCAAATTCTTGAAAATTAAAAAACCTTTTTTTTCATGATGATGGTGGAATTAGGTGAACATGCTGGTTCACGGAATGTGTTCTACTTCGGCTGCTTTGCGCATGAATTAGACGATCTATATGCTAGCAGAGCATTTCAGTGAAGAACATATATGGTGGTAGGGTTGCCTATTTTCTAAGGAGAATTTACTAGTTGTTGTTGCTCCGAAATTTGTAGATACCGCTGGGCTTGTATTGGTGGTTTAGGGTATTGCCTGATCAGTCCATTCGAATATTTGTGTCAGCTGACTATCTGAAAAGGTGCACTATACCGGATGTATCTCATTGCTTTGGGCGGTAGCTGTGGCACTTAGGCTAGCTTGCGTACGACTTAGCAACCTCCTCATCAGCATTGTTCGTTTGCAAAATCAAGCCATTATCTCACGTTATACGACGGGATATTGCTCTCTGATATACCTAGTTACCACCCGCCAAGCTTGTCGCCGCGTTTGCCGAATCGGCACAGCTGCCCAACCTGGTGCTGAGGCACTTTAGCCCCCGTTACCAGCTCCACCCCAATGCGACGCCCTCCATCGAAGATATCCACAAAGAGGCCGAGAACGCCTATTCGGGCTCGCTTTATTTGGCGCGGGATTTTGTCGAATACACCCTGGATAAAGCGGGCCGCTTTGCTGAAGTGGCGGGCGAATAGCTGCTTCCATCCCGCCGCGCCTTGAGTGCTTTTCGTTCAGGTCATTCGCGTCAGTTAGTCGCGGCAGTAGCCTTCACCTGTTGCGACTACCAAGCAGTCTTCCTTTTCCAATAGCCACTTCATGCCAGTGGCTTCGCCGTCGCCCGCGCGAAGCAGCTGCGGGCCGTCCCCGCGGTTGAAGCGAATGCCCTCGGCGGTGGCCTGTCCTTCGAAGGTGCCGATTTGGTCGGCATCCAGGCCGTACTGCATTTCAAGCAGATAGTGGCCCGGGCCTGCAGGCTCGTCCTTGATGATGTCTAGGAATAATCCTTCAACGCCAATCCATCGGCCGACCCATTGGTCGGTTATCTGGTGGTGGGGCTCGCTTTGCTCGGTTGACGTACCTAAGCCCGGCGTGCCTGACGCGGCGGTATTGCTGTTTTGAGCGCACCCGCTGATAAGTAATAGGGTGCTTAACGCTAACGCTGTTTTTGCCATATCTGTCTCCTAATCACTACTGCCGTTACTCACAATATACACGTACCATGCTTTCTTTAGTTTGATCGAATTTTGAGAGATGCCGAAGGGATATACAAAATGCAAAAGGTAAGAATCGATTTAGTATCCGATGTGGCCTGCCCATGGTGCGCGATCGGCTATCGGCGCTTGGAGCAAGCGTTAGAGACACTCGATGGCGAGATCGACGTCGAGCTGGTTTGGCAGCCTTTTGAGCTAAACCGGGACATGCCGCCTCAGGGCGAGCCGATTCTGGATCACTTGTGCCGCAAGTACGGTAAGGACGCGGCCACTATGGAGCAGTCCCAGCGCGAGATTATGGCCGCTGCCGAGGAGCTTGGGCTGAATTTCCGCGGTGCCCTGGAGCGTCGGGCGAACAATACCTTCGCTGCTCACCGTGTATTGGCGTGGGCTGGAACGCAACACCAAGAGACGGCGCTTCAGTTGGCTCTATTTGAGGCCTACTTCGGTGAAGCGAAAAACCCCGCCGCCCCAGCGGTGCTGCGCGAGAAGGCCATTGAAGTGGGGCTTGACGGCGACACCGCCGAGGCCATCGCCCGCTCCGATCAGTACACCGATGAAGTACGTGAAGCCGAGCAGCGCTTTATGAACGCGGGAGTAAACGCCGTGCCCGCATTTATTCTCGATGGTCGCTACCTGATTTCCGGCGCCCAGTCCGCCGACGTTTTGGTCGATGCGCTGCGTCAGGTAGCCGAGGAAAACGCTAGCCGCTAGTCCTTTAGGCTCTAACCTGGAATGAGGGTAGTGCTAGCTGCTTGTCACCCGGCCACTTACCGGGTGCACCATTCCTGCTTCACGCCGGTTTTGTAACCGATAATGGTGAGACTTCAGCTATCCATCGATAACTGCTGATGTGGCTGTGTTACCGTTGTTACACCCCGCTTGTGAGCATCGTAGTGGCTGTTTTGATTATGGGGAGTGGCATCTTCTTTAATTGAGTGGCCGAGTGGCAGCATTACTGGGTGCCACAACCTAGAGAAGGTCACCCCTGGATTGATTAACTACTCCTAAGCAGTAACGCGCAGGTAGTGCTCGCACTCAGAATCTGAAAGCGGCTTGGCGTATAGAAAACCCTGTCCGGCATGACAGCCTAGGATCTTTAGATAGTTCTGCTGCTCTTGGGTCTCAATGCCCTCAGCCAGCACATCCAGCCCTAAGCTGAGTCCCATTTGGATGATGGCTTTGGTAATCGCTCCGCTCTCCTGATCACTCGATAATCCATGGGTAAAGGATTGATCAATTTTTAGACGATGGAGTGGAAACTGCTTGAGGTAATTCAAGCTCGAATACCCCGTCCCGAAATCATCTATGGCGAGCGTAACACCCAATTCACGAAGCTTATTGAGCTTATGCAGCACCAGTTCAATACCCTGCATGACCACGCCTTCCGTGACCTCCAGCTCCAATAAGTGGGCCGGTAGACCTGTACGTGAGAGCACGTCGCTTACTTGTTCACAAAAGTCTGCCTGACGGAATTGATGGGCAGAAATATTGACTGCTATCGACCCTTTCGTCACGCCCTGGGCCACCCAGTAAGCGTGCTGGCGGCAGGCCGTTTCCAGCACCCATTTACCGATTGAGACAATAAGGCCGCACTCTTCAGCCATAGGAATAAATTGATCAGGTAAAACAAGCCCCCGCGTGGGGTGCCGCCATCGAATTAATGCTTCCAGACCAATCACGCCGCCAGTGCTAAGTGTAAGCTGTGGCTGATACATTAGGAAAAGCTCATCGCGTTCCACAGCACGATGCAGATCGCTTTCAAGCGTTAAGCGGTCCAGCGCGCGCATATTCATTTCAGGGGCATAGAACTGGTAACCGTTGCGACCAACGTCCTTCGCTACATACATGGCCGCATCGGCATTACGCATTAAGGTGTGCGTATCTTTTCCATGGTGGGGGAAACACGCTACACCAATGCTAATCCCCAGGATGATTTCGGTATCCTCCAGCAAGAAGGGGGAGGCGATGACGTTGAGCAGTTTCTCGGCAGTGAGCGCAGCATCCTGCTCCTCCTTGATCCCTGTGAGGGCTACGATAAACTCATCGCCGCCTTGTCGACTCACCGTATCCTCGGCGCGCACGCAGCTCGATAGCCGCCGTGCAACCTCCTGCAGAAGCTGGTCCCCCAGGCCATGCCCAAATACATCATTTACATATTTGAACCGGTCGAGATCCAGAAACAGCAGGGCGACTTGCTGGTTATGCCGTTGAGCGTACGCCAGTGCAACGTTGAGCCGATCGGTTAACAGCAACCTGTTGGGCAAACCAGTGAGCGGATCATGAAGCGCCATATACCTAAGCTGTTCGTTAGACCGCTGACGTTCGACTGCAGCACTTAGGATATTGGCAAGCCCCTGCAGAAAAGCGACATCATCGGTCGAGAAAATGCTGGACTTACTGGCGTAAGCGCCGAGTATGCCGAAGGGCTTCTCGATGCCGCCCACCAAAACGTCGATACCACTAACAACTGCGTGGGCAGTGAGCAGTTCGGATGTATTGAAGCGAGCATCTTCGCTGAAATTATGAATAATGACAGGTTCGTAGGAGGCCAGGGCGGGGTACGTTTGCGTTTGCTTTTCAAGGTCCACCACTTGACGGCCGATCCAATCGGCCTGCCACCCTATACCTGCTTGTAAAAACAGAGGTCTGGCCGGCTCGTCTAGCAGCATTACGGCGCTAAACGGTACTTTTAGCCCCTGAGTGATCGCCGATGCCGCTTCTTTATACACCTCGTCAAGCGTCGCAGCAGAGAGGGCAAACCGGCCCAGGGCCGCGGCAAGCTGTTGCTGCTGTACCCTGGTTTGCAGTGATATTTCGGCTTGTTTTTGTTCAGAAATATCCTGCATGGTGCCAAAAAAGCTGACCACTTTGCCGCTAACATCTTTTCTGGGAACGGCGACGATCTGAATATCACTATGTTTGCCGTTTTCTTCCTTTGTACGAAGGTCAAATGTTTGCGTTTGACCGGAGGAAGCTCCCACATCCATCATTTTGTTCAAGCGGGCAGCGCTCTCTGCATCGAAAAGCATTGCAATTTCATGCAGGGTGGGGGGTGGATCACGTCGGCTATCTTTGCCCAATAGGCGATAAACGACCTCCGAACAGTTAGCCTCGCCGGTGATGAGATTGTATTCCCAATTTCCAATCTTGCCGATCCGCTGGGCCTCGTCTAACCGCTCCTGAGTCCGCTTCAGATCATCAATGTTCGTGCAGGTGCCAAACCATTTAACGATAGTGCCTTCGGCATTACGCATGGGTACGGCTCTGCCAAGCATCCATTGATAAACCCCGTCCCAGCGGCGTAACCGGTATTCAATCTCATAGGGTTCGCCGCTGCTCGTCGCCTGAAGCCACCGCTTGGCAGCCCGGGCTCGATCATCGGGATGAAAGGGTGGGTTCCAACCAAAGCCTAGGCTCTCTTCAAGGGTCAGCCCAGTGTAATCCAGCCAGGATTGATTAAAGTCGATGTGCCAGCCATCCGGGCGGGTAACCCATACGATTTGCGGCATGGTTTCGACGAGCGTCCGGAATTCCGCCTCGCTTGTGCGCAACGCATCCTGAATCCGGTTTAACTCTGTTTCCCGATCGTTAAGCACGCTAATTAATAACCACTTTTTATTACCTGCAACAATTAATACTGATAATTCATTCTGGACGAAAATTTCAAAAAAACCATTTCTACTTAGTCTTAAGCCCGCTTCAATTAGCACTCAGCTGCGTTTCGCCGCACGCCTTCAGGGGCGAAGGCGAGGTCGTTTTCGCTAGACAGCATCAGCGTTGGTGCTTCGATGGCGGCAAGCCTTGCCTCTATCAAGTCGCCAAGGCCTTCCATAAAGATTTAGTTAGCGCTAACCCGATAGGCTAGCGCATCTTAAACGGATTCAAACCATTGGCTTGCTGCATCATCATGCGCTTGGCGAATGGAAAGCGCTCGGCGAGCTGCAGGCTTAGATCGCCTAGCTGGCGCAGCGGTTTGGCACCGGTAAACAGATGATGAAAACTGTCGGTGGCGGCAATCATCGCCTGGTTGGCCACGCGGCGCTGGCACTCGAAGCGAAGTAGGTTGACGTAGTCGCCTGGGTCGCGGCCTTGAACGATGATCTCGGCCAGGGTGTCGGCGTCGTGCAGGCCAATATTCAAGCCCTGGCCTGCCAGTGGGTGCACCACGTGGGCAGCATCACCAATCAGTGCCAAGCGTTTGCCGATATAGCGCTGGGCGTGCTGGCGCTTGATGGGAAAGCTAGCTCGCGCGACGATGCGGATAAGATTACCCAGGCGTTTGGGGAAGGCCATTTCGATGGCGGCTTTCAGTGCATCGTCGTCCAACTGCTCGCGGGATTTGGTGGTCTCGTCTCTGTCGTACCAAACCAAGGACGCGTTGTGGCCGGGTAGCGGCAGCATGGCCAAGGGGCCGGTGGGAGTAAATACCTGCCAACTGACATCCTGCTGGGGCAGTTCGGTTTCCACGTTAATGATCATCGCCCGCTGATGATAGTCATAGTTCGTGACGCTAATGCCGGCCAGCGAACGCAACGTAGAACCAGCACCATCGGCGCCGACAATCAGGCGGGCGCTTAGGGTTTTGCCGTTGTCCAGCTCCAGTAGGCGGTTGTTCGTCGCTGATACGGTATTTAACGGCGCGCAATGGGTGTAACAAGTAACGCTGGGCAGCTGTTCTATGCGCTGCCATAGCGCATACTGCAGCGTGCGGTTTTCGATAAAAATGCCGAAGTCTTGCATGCCGCTATCTTCAGCGGAAAACAGCGAGTGGCCGGTGCCGTCCTGGTTGGAGACATCGATATGGCGAAACGGGCAGCTACGCTCTTCCGGCAGGGCGGTACCGCTGGCCTTGATAAACGCCAGCGAGCGCGCATTGAGTGATGAGATGCGCAGGTCATAATCGCCGCTGGGCGGGGTAGGGGCATCGCCCTGTTCGACCAGCCCGACAGAAAAGCCGGTATGGCCCAAGCGCGCCGCCAGCGCGGCGCCGACCATGCCGCCGCCGACAATGATGACATCATGGTCGTCCTGCCCAGAACCTTGCTCAGACTGTTGCATCCTATGCTCCTTGAAATGAGGGGCTTTTGCGCATTGCGCAGGCGTTGCTTGTCATACAGTATCGTTGAGTTTGAGCAATATTGCCTAGAGGTGAACGATTGACGCAGGCCGTGGAAATAGCCAATAGCATTACCCAGGCGGGTGAAGAGCTGGCAGCGTTTATTCAGCAGCACCCCAAGCTGTGGGTTATTACCGGTGCGGGCGTAAGTACCGACAGCGGCATTCCTGACTATCGCGATGCAGATGGCCAGTGGAAGCGGCCGCCGCCGGTGCAGCATGGCGATTTTATGAGTTCTCATCACGCTCGACAGCGCTACTGGGCCCGCGCGCTGATCGGCTTTAGCGCCATGCGCGAAGCCCAGGCCAGCGGGGCGCACCGGGCGCTAGCCGCGCTGGAGTCCCAGGGCTATATTCAGCAATTGGTCACGCAAAACGTTGATCGTTTGCATCAGCGCGCCGGTTCCCGCCGGGTGATCGACCTGCATGGCCGGGCGGACATGGTGAAGTGCATGGTGTGCGACTATCAAATGATGCGCCACGCCATGCATGCCGAAATGGCGCGAATGAACCCTAGCTTTGCAGGTTTGCAGGCGGGTCACGCTCCGGATGGTGATGCCGATCTGGAAACCGACTTCAGCAGCTTCCGCATTTTCGACTGCCCGCGCTGCAGCGGTATCTTAAAGCCTGATGTAGTGTTCTACGGCGATGTGGTGCCCGCCGAACGGCGGTTGGCAGCCCAGGTAGCGCTGGCCGAGGCGAATGCAGTGTTGGCCGTGGGCACCTCGTTGATGGTGTTTTCCGGCTACCGTTTCTGCCGCGCCGCCCATGAGCGAGGCATGCCGCTGGCATCGCTCTCGCTGGGTGTTACTAGGGCGGATGCGCTATTGACCCATCAGTGGCGCGCGCCCTTAACGCCGGTGCTTGAGCACGCCGTTAGCTGTTTGCAGCTCTCTTAAAGATCGCTATTAGCGCGCTTTCGATACCCACGGATTATCTTCCAACCAGAGCCGCCAGGGTGCATCACGGTGCTCGGGCTGGGCGTAATCGATACCGACACGTGGGCCGCTGACGATCGAGGCATCGTGGGTTGCCGCGCTAATCCACAGCCTGTCAGCCTGGGTCATATCATGGCCATACAGCGCTTTATCAATCGTTAAAGCGCGAGTGAGCTTGCCGGGGCCATTGCTGAGTTGTTTGCCCGCTGCCTGACGAATATCGCGCATGGCGGCTTCGTTAACGGTGGGCTCTACCGCACGAATCAACACCGCGCAGGGCGAGCCTTCCGGCTCGGTCACCACGTTCAATAGCCAGTGCATGCCGTAAACCAGATAGACATAGGCATGGCCCGCAGGGCCGAACATCGCTTCTGTGCGCGGTGAGCGGCGTCGGTGGGCATGGCAGGCGGTATCTTCAGCACCGCAATAAGCCTCGGTTTCGACGATTCTTGCCGCCATCTGCTCGCCGTTATGCTCACGCACCAGCCAACAGCCGAGCATATCTCTCGCTACTTCAAGCGTGTCCCGATTATAGAAATCCCTTGGAAGTGGCGTCAGTTCGCTGTTTTTAACATTTGGCATGTTTGGCAACATCGTCTCGGCGTTTAGTTGAGTAGAATGCTAGGGTATTAGCTAACCACAGCCAATTGAAGTGGAGTGTATCGTGCTGTCATTTGAACATCTTTATGCCACCTTGCCTGAACCTCTCTGGGTCGCTACCCAGGCAACGCCCGTGGCCAGCCCAGAGCTGATCGCATTTAATGCCCCGCTGGCCCGTGAACTGGGCGCTCAAGAGATTCCTGATCCCGCCACGCTGGGCGAGTGGTTTAGCGGCAACCAGCCCATGCCGGGTTCTCAGCCGGGTGCATTAGGTTACGCAGGCCACCAGTTCGGCAACTTCGTGCCGCAACTGGGCGATGGCCGTGCGTTGCTGCTGGGCGAAGTGATCGACCAGAACGGCGTGCGCCGCGATGTGCAGCTAAAAGGCAGCGGCCGCACGCCGTTTTCCCGCGGTGGCGATGGCCGTTCACCGTTAGGCCCTGTGCTGCGTGAGTACCTGGTCAGCGAATTTATGTCGGCGATGGGGATTCCCACCACCCGTGCGCTGGCAGCTGTGACTAGCGGCGAGCGCGTGGTGCGGCAAATGGCCGAGCCCGGCGCCGTCTTTACCCGCGTAGCGAGCAGCCATATTCGCGTAGGCACCTTTCAATTTGCCGCCGCACAGCGGGATAATCCCTTGCTCAAGGCGCTGGCGGATCATGTGATTGCGCGTCACTACCCGGAAGCCGCCAAGGCAGAAGACCCTTATATGGCGCTGCTGGAAGCGGTGGTCGCCCGCCAAGCGGTGCTGATCGCCCGCTGGATGAGCGTCGGCTTTATCCACGGTGTGATGAATACCGATAACTGCAGCATTGCCGGTGAAACCATCGATTACGGACCGTGTGCCTTTATGGAGCAGTTCGATCCGCAGAAAGTGTTTAGCTCCATCGATCAAGGCCGCCGCTACGCCTTTGCCAACCAGCCTTCAATCGCCCAGTGGAACCTAGCGCGCTTTGCTGAAACGCTGCTGCCGTTAATGCGTGAAGAGGGCGACGCGCTGGTGCAGCAAGCAACGGACGTCATTCGCCGCTTTGAGTCACGGTTCAGCGCCGAACAGCTTCGCCTGCATGCCGACAAACTCGGCTTGGCGGCGGAAAGCCCCCGAGCCGCGCCATTGATGGAAGCACTGGAAATTCAGATGCATCAGGGGCGTATGGATATGGCCGCCGCTTTTGATGCGCTCACGCAATACGCTTACTCCCCGAATGATGAACACCGCGAGGCGCTGCTGGCGCTAACGACGCAGCCTAATGAGCTAACCGCGTGGCTAGATACTTGGCAGTCCGAGCAGGTAGCCAGTCAGGATAGTGAACGTTTTGCCGTCATGCGTCGGGCCAACCCGATCATTATTCCCCGCAACCACCGGGTTCAGGAAGTTATTGATGCCGCTTACGACGGTGATTTTGCGCCCTTTCATACGCTGTTAGCGGTCGTCACCCAGCCATTCGATGACTCCGTGGAAGCGCGCCGTTTAGCGGCGCCCGCCACGGATAATGAGCAAGTGCTAAGGACATTCTGCGGCACCTGAGGCTGTGATAAACTGTGGTTTTTTACAGGTAGAAGGGTAGCCGGTGCGCAAAATCATTCACTGCGACTGCGACTGCTTTTATGCAGCAGTGGAAATGCGCGATAACCCCGCGCTGCGGGATATCCCGATTGCGATTGGCGGCAGCGTCGAGCAGCGTGGGGTGGTGGCGACCTGTAACTATCCCGCTCGGGAGTTTGGCATTCACTCGGCCATGCCGATGTCGCAAGCGCTTAAGCGCTGCCCGCATCTCACCGTGATCCGCGGTGAGATGGCCAAGTACAAAGAAGTCGCCCGCCAGGTCTTCGCCATTTACCGCGATGTGACGGAACTGATCGAACCGCTCTCGCTGGATGAGGCCTTTCTGGATGTCTCGGAGGTCACGCTGCATCACGGCAGCGCGACGCTGATGGCCGAAGCGATTCGCGAACGGGTCAGCCGCGAAGTGGGGATCACCGTTTCAGCGGGCGTCGCGCCTAACAAGTTTTTGGCCAAGATCGCCAGCGACTGGAACAAGCCCGACGGCCTGTGCGTGATTACGCCGGATAAGGTCGACAGCTTCGTGCAACAGCTACCGGTCAAGAAAATTCACGGCGTCGGACCGCGCACGGCCGAGAAACTGGCGGGGCTGGATATTCATACCTGCGCTGACCTACGTACCCGCACGCTGACCGACCTGGTCGAACACTTTGGCCGCTTTGGGCGGCGACTACACGAGCTGAGCTGGGGGCGGGACGAGCGTCCGGTGAAGACTCACCGCGAGCGAAAATCGGTCAGCACCGAGCAGACCTACGCCCAGGATTTGCCTAACCTCGACGCCTGCCGCCGAGAGCTGCCCGCGCTGATCGAAGACCTGGAGCGCCGCTACGCCAGGCTTGATCCGCCACTGGCGGTGCGCGGGCTGATCGTCAAAGTGAAGTTCAGCGACTTTACCCAAACCACTGTCGAACACGCCGACCCGGCGCCTAACCTGGAGCAGTTCGAGACGCTGCTGAACGTTGGCTGGGCCAGAGGCGAGCGCCCCGTGCGCCTGCTGGGCGTGGGCTATCGGCTGGCGGAAAACAGCCAAGAGCACCAGCTGTCGCTGTTTTAATTAGCCGGTTAACCCTTTTATGGATTGACGCTCCTCCAGGCCCGCGATAAAACAGACGTATGATAGCCTGATGTATGTATCTCACGTTTGATTACCCACGAGCCCGCCATGTCTGCTAATGCTGCCCAACGCCCCCGTTTAGTGTTTGCCCACGCCAATGGTTTTCCTGGGCTTAGCTACCGCAGCCTGCTCAATCCGCTGGCAGAGATGTTTGACCTGCACCCGCTGGATCGACTGGGCCACCATCCGGATTACCCGGTTAACCACAACTGGGGCAACTTGGTCGATGAGCTGTTGAGCTATCTGCCCGAGACGGATGCGCCGCTTTTAGGCGTGGGTCATTCGCTGGGGGGCACGCTGATGGCCATGGCGGCCGATAAACAGCCTGAGCGCTTTTGCGGCGTGATCATGCTGGACCCGCCGTTGATGCTGGGAACCGATGCGTGGGCGATGAAAGCCGCCAAGCGGTTCGGCTTTGTAGACCGTGTAACGCCCGCCGGTAAAACCTTGGGGCGGCGTACCGTGTGGCCAAGCCGCGAGGCAATGGCCAACTCGCTGGGGCGTCGGGGCTTGTTTCGCCGCTTTACCCCGGAAGCACTCAACGACTACATTGAAGCAGGGACGCGCTTGTTAGACGACGGCAGCGCTGAGCTGACCTTTGACCCGCGTATCGAGGTGGAGATTTTCCGCCATCTGCCGGATCACCTTTCACGCCTGCCGCAGCGGCTGGGCGTGCCGATTGAGCTGGTGGCCGGTAACGAGTCGCACCTGCTGACGGCGTCGCGTATCAAACGCTTGCGGCGCAAGGGGCTATCAATAAGCGAGGTTCCCGGCACGCACATGTTCCCGATGGAGCACCCGGATGAAACGCGTGCCGCCATATTGGCTGCTTGGCAGCGTATTGCCAGCAACCGTCAGGCTTCTCATACAGCGTAAGGAGGCGTTATGTATCTTTCCGTACAGCTTAGCTATTACCCACTAGCCGATGACTTCAAACCGGTGGTCAAAGAGGTGGTAAAACGCCTGGAGGCAACAGGGCTGGAAGTGCACCCGAACCGCATGAGTACCCAAGTGTTTGGCGAGTTCGATGAGGTAATGACAGCATTAAGCGATGTGATGAAGTGGTCGTTTGAGACCCATGGTAAAGCGGTCTTTACGGCTAACTTTTTGGAAGGCGATCGTCGGCCTCGATAACTTAGTCGAGATAGCTGAGTCGATGTCGCTGCGACGGAAGCTCTGTGCGGGGTCCGTCGTGGCCATCGTTTTAGATGTCCCTTCGATTACTTATACCAGCGAGACGCGTTTTTTAGGCCCTGCTCGTCAGTCAGCGGGTTAGATAAGTTATCATTAAACGACATAATTGATGGGGCGAGTATACCGCCATGCTGACAGCGTTAATTTTTTTGATGATTTTGGTGGGAGTGACGGCTTCTTGGTATCAAATCTATCAAATGCATTTCAATATTAATACGTATGATAGCGTCAAACTTACGGGTCAGAAAAACAGGCAGTTCGAAAAGCTTAGCGTCAACGAAAAGAGAGCCGTTGAAAACCAAGATGCCTCCCTTCTTGATGAAGCGGCGGTTGATATATTCGGTAATGATTTTAATGTGGCAGCATTACGGATTGCTTTTTCTAAAGAGGGGCAGGAAACCTACGGCGTGCCGCTTTTAAGGCGTAAGCGTGTTTTGGTTTTAAATGCATCGAGCGAAAAAGGAACGGGCAGAGCAAGTGCTCGTCATGCGCCTGGCTTCAAGACGGGACTGCCTTCAATCAACCTGAGAAGCTTTTTTATGGTCGCCGTCATTGCTAACGGTGGGTTGATTCAACTATTGGCGGCCATGAGTATCTATACCATTCACTATGAAGTGAATGTGTCGATGTTAGAGTGGATAAATCAACCTGTGATGATAATGTCTGCGATATTTTTTATCGTGTTCTTGAACTACTTGATCTCTAAAGTGGATGCTTATCTGCATGATCTTTATCAGCTTGGAAGGTTGAATCAGCTGGCGCCTTTATTCAAGTAACGTTGTCAGGTTTGACGTTCTTTAAAGCCGCATTGGCTAAACACAAGCAGGCTAGACAAAAACGCCGCCCAATGGGGCGGCGTCTGTTTGAGTTGCGATAATGCTTAGGTCAACGATTCCAGGCAGGACTCGATGATATCCAAGCCTTCGTTAAGCACGTCGTCTTGAATGGTGACGGGCATCAGGAAGCGGATGGTGTTGCCGTACATGCCGCAGGATAGCAGGATCAAGCCCTCTTCACGGGCTTTCTTGCACAGCGCGGCCGCCAGTTCGGGGTTAGGCGTGTGATCGGCTTTGCTCGAGACCAGCTCGAACGCGGCCATCGAGCCCATGTTGCGCACGTGATCGATGCAGTCGAACTTACCTGCCCACTCATTGAAGCGCTTCGCCAGCTTGTCGCCCAGCGCTTGGCTCTTCTCGAGAATGTTCTCTTCTTCGAACACTTCCAATACCGCTAATGCTGCCGCACAGGCGGTGGGGCTGCCGGTGTAGGTGCCGCCCAAGGAGTTCGGGCCTGAGGCGTCCATCACCTTGTCGGTACCAACGATCGCGGAGATCGGCATGCCGTCGGCCATGCTCTTGGCCATGGTCATGATGTCTGGCTCAACGCCGCTGTGTTCGATGGCAAACATTTTGCCGGTACGGCCAAAGCCTGACTGCACTTCGTCGATGATCATCAGGATGCCGTGCTCATCGCAAATCTCACGGATCTTGGTCAGGAAGCTGGTCGAAGCGGGGTAGAAGCCGCCTTCACCCAGTACCGGTTCCAGCACGATGGCGGCGGTATCTTTGGGGTTGGCATCGGTTTTCAGCGTCATCTTCAGGCCGCGAATGGCTTCGTCTTCGCTCACACCGTGGTAAGGCACGGGGTAGGGGGCGCGGAAGACGGTGCCGGGCATGGGGCCGAAGTCGCTCTGGTAAGGCGCTACCTTGCCATTCATCGCCATGGTGAAGAAGGTACGGCCGTGGTAACCACCATCAAAGCAGATCACGTTGGAACGGCCGGTCGCGGCGCGCGCGATCTTGACGGCGTTTTCCAGCGCTTCGGCACCCGAGTTCGCCAACATCACCTTGGCATGGCCGCGCACTGGCACGACATGGCTGAGTTTCTCAGCGACTTTTACGTAGCCTTCGTAGGGCATGACCGTTTGGCAGGTGTGCATGAGCTTATCAAGCTGGGCTTTTACCGCTGCGACCACTTTCGGGTGACGGTGGCCCACGTTGAGTACGCCAATGCCGCCCGCAAAGTCGATAAAGCGGTTGCCATCTGCGTCCCAGATTTCAGCGTTTTCAGCACGGTCGGCGAACGCCGTCGCAGGGCTGGCAGCGCCCGCCGCGACATATTTGTGTTTCAGCTCGTTCAGTTCGGCATTGCTGCTCATGGCTTACTTCCTATTGATGAGGGATGATCTTTCAGCATAGTGCTTAATAGCGTTACTTACAGGGATGACGATGCAATGACAACACGATTACGCCCCGCCTGTTTAGCTTGATACATAGCTTTGTCGGCACGATCAAGTAATCGTGTGCCGGAAGGTTCAACGTAACTGGCAATCCCGGCTGATAGCGTCACCGTTAATTGATGCTCAGTAAAGGCGTTTTGCGCCACGCTTTCACGGACACGCTCCATTGCCTGTTGGGCCTCTTCGGCGTTAACGCCAGGCATAATGATCAAAAATTCTTCGCCACCGAGACGCACATGCAGGTCGGTATCACGCAGTACGTCGCTCACTAGGGCCGTCATTTGCTGAAGCACCGCATCGCCGGTGCCGTGTCCGTAGGTATCGTTGATCGCCTTGAAGTCGTCCAGATCATAAATCGCGATGCTAAAGGTGGTGCCGTATCGCTCGCAGCGTTTGATTTCTTCATCCAGGCGTTGCAGCCCCGCACGGCGATTGAACAGCTCCGTTAGCTCATCGTGATGGGCTAGGTGATCCAGGCGCTCGTTGGCTTGCTTCAGGCGCACTTCCAGCTGTTTCCGCTGGGTGATATCGATGATAAAAGTGACTTTACGCGACTGGCCGTCTTCGCCTTCGATACGTGCGGCTTCGGCAATAATCGTGCGCAGTTCGCCATCTTTCGCTAGTACGTCCCACTCTTGGCGCAGCTCGAACGTTTCGTTGCCCTGCATGAATTCGTCGTGCAGGGCCGAAAGCCGGGCACGGTAAGCATCGGGCACTACCATAGTAAAATGCTGGCCCAAGAACTCTTCTTGGCAGTAGCCGTAAAACTCACAGTAAGCCGGATTGACCATTTCGAAGTGGCCGGAGGGGTTGGTGATGCAGATGCCAATAGGGGCGGCTTTGATAACGTTTTCGGTATTGCGCTTTGAACGGTTGAAAAGCTGGTAGAGCTGATCAGGACTAACCTCTTTCATTCACTGCTCCTGGCCCTGCTTGTGCTTCGGTTTTTAGCTCGGCGAGCAGTAGGTCAATATCATCGCCGAGCGAATTCACTGCGGGCTTGGCAAAATAGAACCCCTGTTGGCGGACAATGCCCGCACGCGCCAGCCAAAGCGCTTCGGCGCGGGTCTCTACGCCTTCGGCAATCAGCGTGGTGTGGAGTTCTTTGGCGAGTAGGATAATGGCGTTGAGAATGGCTTGACGACGTAAATCGCTATCACAATTCATGACCAGTTCACGGTCGATTTTGAGCTTGTCAGGCGTCAGCTCTGTGAGCAAATCTAAATTAGCGTAGCCATTGCCAAAATCATCCAGCGCGGTTTTAAAGCCCATCGACCGGTAGGCATCGATAATGTTGCACAGGTGCTGGCGGTCGCGGACGCGCTCGGTCTCAGTGATTTCAAAAATAAGCCTGTCAGTTGGCCAGCCCACTCGCCTGGAAACATCTAACGTGGCCTGAATACAGGCTTGGGGTTCATAAACGGCGTTGGGCAAAAAGTTAATCGACAGGTCCGTTTGCATGCCCAGGGCGCTCGCCATTTCGATCGCTTTCACGCGGCAGGCTTGATCGAAGCGGTAGAGCAGATCATCCGTGACTTGCGAAATGACACTCCAGGCGGACTCGCCCTGCATACCTCGAACCA
>OJIL01000031.1_pt1 | contig 25944 bp, 27 predicted proteins | sample 1595731 | NCBI WGS metagenome assembly OJIL01 (sample SAMN05416787, study PRJEB24817) | seawater metagenome | isolation source: Sea water | place: Canada:Atlantic | collected 2013-11
TCATGCATAATTTGAGTCACGCTGCGTGCCGCTTCAGCCACTTCGCTGATCGCCGCTTCGGCTTTGCTCACCAAACTGGCGCCCGCATTAACCTCGCGGTTTGAACCATCAATCAGGCCACGAATTTCTTGTGCCGCGCCTGCGCTCCGGCCGGCCAGGTTGCGCACCTCTTCAGCCACAACGGCGAAACCACGCCCATGCTCACCGGCTCGCGCTGCTTCTACCGACGCATTCAGTGCCAAAATATTGGTCTGGAACGCGATGGAATCGATGACGTTGATAATATCGGCCATTTGCTGCGAGCTTTGCGTAATCCGCTGCATGTTATCGACCAACTGCGCCATCAAGTCGCCCGTGTTTGTGACCTGGATAGCATTGTTATCGGCTAGGCGACGGGCTTCTTGAGCGTTTTCGCTGTTTTGCCGCACTGTCGAGGTCATTTCTTCCATGCTGGACGCGGTTTGCTGCAAAGAAGCAGCCTGCTGTTCGGTGCGTGAGGATAGTTCTTCGTTACCGCTAGCTATCTCCTGAGCAGCGGGCGTCACCACATCGATACCGCCTTTTACGTCGGCGATAATGCTACTGAGGCTCTTACGCATCGTATTGAGCGAGTCCATTAACTGGCCCACTTCATCACGCCGCGGCGGGGGCACTTTGGTGGCCAAATTGCCGCCTGCAATTTGCAACGTAAAGCGCGTGGCACTTTTTAACGGACGAACGATCGCGCGTAATGTCATGACACCGATCAAAATGAGCAACAGCAAACCGACGCCAAGTACAACGGCTTGCGCGCCCACCATAGTGGTTTGCTCTTGCTGCGCCTCGGTGGCCATTACCTCAGCCGTCTGCTGCTTCTGAGCAATGAGTTGATTCACCATGCCTGACAAAGCGCGCCCGTCATTTGTCATCACGCTAATAACGGCATCCAACCCGGTAAAGGCTTGATAGGTCTCTTCGGCTTGCAACACGCTGGCGGCCTGGCCCATGCCATTGTCTAAAAAGGCCTGGAGCTGTTGATCAAACTCGCCAGCAAGCTCGGTTTTATTAACGTCGCGAGAAAAGTATTCCTGCCAGACGGTGGCGACATCGTTGGCGCTCTCTTCAATACTTTCGCCCATCTCGAAACGCTGATTGATGAGATCCATACGTTCTGGCTCTATCATTGCCTGACGGGTTTGAGCAATGGTTTGATCGATTTGCTGCAGGCGAATAACATCACGCAGGCCATCATTATTTAACTGTTCCAAACGCTCGCCCGAAGCGCTTAAGCCATACAGCCCTAAACCACCACTCACTAGCAGTAGCACACCCGCCACCATAATCATGCCTGCCAATTTCGCCCGAATGGTATCGAGTCGCACCCTGGCTAACCGCTTCAGCATGCCTTTCTGGCGTAGACGTCCCCTTTCCAAGTAGAGCCCCTTATTACGCCCTTCGCGCATATCAGCATAAGCGCGCTCTGCCTGCTCAATGGCGCTCCGTGCCGCTTGGACGCGTACCGAGGTAAATCCAACTACTTCCTCATCCTCAATAATCGGTGTCACGCTGGCATCCACCCAGTAGTGATCACCATTTTTGCAACGGTTTTTAACCAGCCCGCGCCACGTTTCTCCTGCCTGCACGGTTTGCCAAAGATTGGCAAAGGCCGCTGGGGGCATATCGGGGTGACGTATGAGGTTGTGTGGCGCGCCAATCAGCTCTGCCTGTTCAAAACCACTAATAGCGATAAACGCTGGGTTCGCATAGGTAATGCGTCCTTTGGTATCGGTACGCGAGACTAAGAAATCGTCCTCTTTCAGCTCAATTTCACGCTGAGAGACAGGCTGGTTATTACGCATGGTCGACCTTTTTTAGTGTTTATTGTTTAGAAAGAGCGGGCCTGCCCTACCAGGCACATTAAAACGATGTCCACTCTTCAGACTGCTTTACGGGTGGCTTAGGTATTGCGGTAGGCGAGCGCACTACCCCTGGCAGGCTAGGCGCAGGAAAAGAGGAAGATAGGCGAGAATTTGATGGTTCTGAGTTTGATGGTTCTGCGACACGGAAGCGCTCCACGGCCTCACGTAAGCGAGCCGCCTCACTTTCAAGCTCATTGGCATTTCGTGCTGCCTGTTGAACCAATTGGGCATTTTGTTGAACCACTTGATCCATTTGCGCAACGGCCTGGTTCACTTGGCTGATACCGCTGCTTTGCTGTTCGGACGCAGCAGCAATACTGTTCATAATGTCACTGACCCGCTGAACCGCTGCCACCAAGTCCTGCATCGTTTGCCCAGCTTGATTGACTCGCTGAGTGCCGGTATCTACGTTCGTGAGCGAGGCTTCAATCAGCGTGCGAATTTCGTTTGCAGCCGCGGCGCTGCGACTGGCGAGGCTACGCACTTCCTGCGCCACGACGGCAAATCCTCTGCCGTGTTCGCCAGCACGGGCAGCTTCAACGGAGGCGTTCAGTGCCAAGATATTGGTCTGAAAGGCAATATTGTCGATAACCGTTATGATGTCCGCCACTTGATGTGAGCTAGCGCTGATTTCCTGCATGGTATCAACGATTTGCCCAACTTCTTCACCACTCTGCCGTGCGGTGAATGTCGCGCTACCTGCCAGTTGGCTTGCTTGGCGAGCATTCTCAGCATTATGGCCCACCGTAGAAGCTAACTGCTCCATACTCGAAGCTGTCTCTTCCAAGGAAGAGGCCTGCTGCTCAGTACGTGATGAGAGGTCATTATTGCCACTGGCGATTTGCTGGGAGCGTTCATAGATGGAGGTGCCGCTGGTACGCACGGTGCCCACGGTTTGCGAAAGTGAGCGCTGCATATGCCCCATGGCACTATATAGGCGTCCAATTTCATTGTTGCCGGGTGTGGTAATTCTCTGGCTAAGGTCGCCCTGCGCCATGCGCTCAAAATGCCCCACCAGGCGATCTAGGGGGCGCAATACGTTGGTCGTTACGCCCCAGACCACCACAATGACTGTCGCTACCGTCATCGCCACAACCGCGAGCAAGGCCCAGCGGATCGTGGCGGCAAATGCACTGAAGGCCGCTTGCTGGGTCACAATGTCGTTCGCTGTCTGAACGATGGCGGCGCCATGGTGCAACGCATACAGGCCGATACCACTGGCAATTAACACGAGTAGCGAAAGTGTCGCGAGCACCAGCCCCCAACTTAAACGCACCGTCATATCATTCATTAATTGCCGTAATTGCTGCGTCACGCCTTTTTCTCCACGCAAAACCAGCACTTCTCGCGGCTTTCCCTAGCGCGAGTCTGCATTAATCGTTAGTACGTAGTCGGCATGTTCCCTATGCCCTGTTTGCCTGCTATTGGTGACTGCTGGTGCTGTCGACCAGCGCCATCTCTTCGCTGGTGAGCAGCTTATCGATATCCACCAGCACCAACATGCGATCATCTAGACTGCCTAGGCCACTTAGGAAATCAGACGAGAGCGTGACACCAAACTCTGGGGCTGGCTTGATTTGGTCAGGCGTGAGTGTCATCACATCAGAAACACCATCGACCACGATGCCGACCACGCGGTCTGCGACATTGACCACGATCACCACCGTTTGGCCACCGTATTCGACGTTATCAAGATGAAACTTAATGCGCAGATCGACGATCGGCACGATCACACCACGCAGGTTGGTCACCCCTTTGATGAAATCCGGTGCATTGGCGATGCGTGTCACATTTTCGTACCCACGAATTTCCTGCACTTTCAAAATGTCGATGGCGTACTCTTCTTCGCCTAATGAAAACACCAGGAATTCGCGGTTTTCGGCTTCTGCGGCTAATACTGCCCCACTATTGGCTTGACTCATGACGGCTCAGCCTCCTTGAAAAATGATAGGTTTTGATTGTTCACTACTTTTTTGCCTGCTTCTTTCTTATACCGGCTCAAGCGATGTAAGCCGGTAATATCAAGGATTAACGCAACGCTACCATCCCCTAAAATAGTAGCGGCCGAGATGCCGGGCACTTTGCGATAATTGTCTTCCAAGTTCTTGACCACGACTTGCTGTTGGCCAATCAGTTCGTCCACTAGCATGGCGTAACGTCGACCTTCGCCCTGGACAATCACGGCGATACTCTTGGTGGGGTCAGTAATTGCATTGGCGACATCAAGCACTTCATGAATCGCAATTACCGGCAGGTATTCATCACGCACTTTAATGACCACATCATCTCCGGCCATCGCGTACATGTCGTCTTTAGAGGGCTGGAGCGACTCCAGCACAGTGGACAGTGGGAGAATAAACGTTTCACCCCCCACTTTAATCGACATACCATCCAAAATGGCCAGCGTAAGCGGCAACACGATGCGCGTATTAGTGCCTTCACCTAGCTTTGACTGAATTTCAACGCGCCCACCCATGCTTTGAATGTTACGCTTCACGACATCCATGCCCACGCCTCGGCCAGAAACGTCGGTGACTTCTTTGGCGGTTGAAAAGCCAGGGGCGAAGATGAGCTGGAAAACCTCTTCGTCCGACATGGTTTCGGAAACGTTAAGGCCATTTTCACGCGCTTTCGCCAGCAAGCGATCACGATCCATCCCGGCGCCATCGTCACGTACTTCGATTAAGATGTTACCGCCCTGATGGCGCGCCGATAGCGTTAGCTTACCCGTACGCGGCTTGCCAATGGCTTCGCGCACATCAGGCATTTCAACACCGTGGTCAAGGCTGTTGCGCACTAGGTGAGTTAACGGGTCGGTGATCCTTTCAACCAGACTTTTATCCAGCTCGGTCGACTTGCCTTCGGTAACCAGTTCAATCTCTTTCCCCAGCTTACCCGCGGTGTCGCGAACCACGCGTGGGAAGCGGCTGAAGACAAACTCCATGGGAATCATACGAATCGACATGACCGCCTCTTGGAGGTCACGGGCGTTGCGCTGTAAGAGACTCATGCCATTTTGCAATGAGCTGTTACCCACAGACTGATCTTCTAAATCGCTCACCGTTTGATCAAGCATCGACTGAGTGATAATCAGCTCGCCCACCAAATTGATAATTTGATCGACTTTATCCACAGAAACCCGGATGGACGACGACTCAGCGGCGGCTTTTTTGGGTTTCTCTTTGGCGGTTGATGCCGTTGACTGCCCCTTGACGGCCGCGGGTTGGGCAGGTGTCTTTGGCGCTGGGGCCGCGGGGGCCGACACCGCAGGGGGAGCAGTCGCCGATTCAGCTACCTTCCCCTCAACGGCCGTTATGGCAATCTGATCCGGCTCGATAATGAAACACATGACGGCTTCAATATCGTCAGCGCTATCGCTGCTTTTGAGGATGACTTCATAGCGCTTTGCATCACCCGATTGAGAGAGCACTTCGCCTAACTGCTCTAGCTCTTCAACCAGTAAAATGCGGTCTTTATCTTCAACGTTAAGCAGTGCCACTAGTAGATGACCGCCTGCGTCCGGTGTTTCACTGCTGCTTGCTTCTTCGCTGCTTTCGATAGGGGCAGGCGAGGCCTTGGGTTGGGCGGCGGGGGGCGTTGGCCCATCCAGCTGTTCACCGATTTCATCCAGAGCAATTTGTTGCAGCGTTTGGCAAATGCGTTCAAACGCCTCCTGGTTTGGCTCCTCTTCGCTGCGGTAGGCATCGAGTTGCTCATGCATGATGTCTTTAGCCTCTAAAAAGGTATCCACGAGGTCGGCGCGCAGCGTCAGCTCACCCTTGCGTGCGTAATCGAGAAGGTTTTCCAAAATATGTGTGGTTTTCTGCAGCACGACAAAACCAAAGGTTCCAGCGCCCCCTTTGATCGAGTGGGCGGCACGGAAAATAGCATTGAGCTGCTCGCTGTCCGGATCATCAACATCCAGCTCCAACAAGTGCTGTTCCATATCGGATAACAGCTCTTCTGCCTCTTCAAAAAAGGTGTCAAAAAAATCCGCTATATCCATTCACCGCTCCACCCTTAACGTCGCTTTTTTATGAAAGGCTATGACAGGTTCAGGTCACTCTATTGCTTGTGCCTGAGGCTCGTCTTGTTGTGGTAATTCTTTTAACGCCTCAACTGCAGCGTCTGGCCGTGAAGCCTCAGCGTTCATAATGGTTGGATTAAGGATCGCTTCCGCTATTTCGGGCAGCAGCACCACCAACTCTATCCGGCGATTAATAGGGTCTGTTGGCTCAGTCTCCGGCAACAGTACACGGTCTGCAAAGCCCGAAACACGCAGTAACTGATCTGGATCAAACCCACCCGCAATAAGCTCACGACGCGAAGCATTAGCCCGGTCGTTGGAAAGTTCCCAGTTGCTATAGCCGCGATAGCCTCCCGCATAGGGAACACTGTCGGTATGACCGCTGATACTGAGTTCATTGGGCAGCTCGTTGAGCAGAGGCGCGATGGTACGAAGCAGACTGCGCATGTAAGGCGCTACCTGGTCACTACCTAACTCAAACATGGGCCGTTGATCGGTATCTAACAGCTGTATGCGAAGACCCTCGCGAGTCATGTCAAAGCGCATTTGGTTGCGCAGTTGGCGAAGCTCGGGGTCCCGCTCAATCGCCCGCTCAATACGCTGCTGAACGTTTCTTAACCTGCGCTGATCCTCTGAGCTCGGGCGAGTACGCTGTAACGTATCAATGCGTGCTCGTTCTCCATCACTATGGGTCGGATCAGGGCCGCCGCCAGGAATGACACTCGTACTACCAGAGCGATCACCTCCTGTCATAGCGGTGACGAGAGGTGTGCTGAAGTATTCGGCCACCCCCCTGCGCGTCTCTTCACTAGAAACACTCAACAGCCATAGCACTAAAAAAAAGGCCATTAAAGCGGTCATGAAATCCGCTAGAGCAATTTTCCAAGCCCCACCATGGTGAGCGTGAACGACTTTTTTGCGTCTAATAACGATAGGACGCTTGTCACCACCCTTGCTCATGCGCTACCGGCCTTTTTTGCATCCCTCACATACTCTTCTAGCTCGGTGAAGGTAGGACGTTCAGCAGCAAATAGCGCTTTGCGACCAAACTCTACTGCTAACTGAGGTGCGTAACCATGCAGGCTGGCGAGCAGCGTAATACGGATACACTGCAACATTTTTTCTGCTTCTTTAGCCTGCCGATCGATATAACTTGCCAGCGGGCTGATGAACCCGTAGCCCAGCAAGATACCCAAAAAAGTCCCCACCAATGCCTGCCCAATCATGATTCCCATTTGGGCCGGCGTAGCATCTGCATAGGTCAACGTTTTTACGACACCCATGACCGCCGCGACAATACCAAAGGCGGGCATGGCATCGCCTACTTTAGCGATGGCGTCAATGGGTATATGCGCCTCTTGCTCAAAGACCTCAATCTCATGCAGCATCAGCTCATCAATCTCCATCGGCTCCATACCTCCACTGACCATCAGGCGCAGGTAGTCCGTTAAGAAATTCATGATATGGGGATCTGACAGCACCGTAGGGTGCTCCTGGAAAAGCGGGCTCTCCTGAGGATTATCAATATCACGCTCAATACCTAGCATGCCTTCACGACGGATTTTGGTCAGCAGTTTGTACTGCAGAGCCATTAGCTCCATGTACAACGCTTTATTATATTTTTTCGCCCGTTTAAGCCTGGGCAGGATTTTAAACGTCGCCTTAATCGCCTTACCGTTGTTGGCAGCAATGAATGCGCCAACACCAGCCCCTCCGATAATCAATAGCTCTAGTGGTTGATAGAGAGGCCCTAACTTGCCGCCTGCCAACACATAGCCACCAAACACAGAAAGCAATACGATCATATAGCCTAGAGGTATCAGCACAAGCAGGGTCCTTGCGGTATTCAGTATTAAATAAGGGAACCAAAACTTAGCCACCTGTTCTGATGTTTAAGCGATGTTCCATCCCAAGCACAATCTAACCCCATTATACTAGGGCTAAGCTGCCATTTAATGAAAAAGCATCACCGGCTTTTACAGCTATCTACGCCGATAACTCATGTTTAATTGTTACTCAGCAACCAGCATTACGTCTTATACCTCAACTACCGCTCGTTAGCATGGGCTTCGCTGGTGTTGTTACAATTTTTCACTATCTTCCTGCTGTGCCTTACGTGTTTTACCCGCCCTTGAAGGAGGTTGGCAGATACCGCACACATAATGCTGAGCAGGGCTATGCGCATGAGCCACGAACTGTCCTGTGCAGCGCGTACATTGATTGAGCTGCAGCAGGTCGCTTTCAAAAAACCGTACAAGCGTCCAGGCGCGCGTCAATCCCAGTACCGGCTCCACCTTTTCCAATGCCATTTGCTCATCGTAAAGTCGGTAAGCTTTGACAAAAGCATCAATTCGCTCGCACCCTGCCGCCTCTTTTAGGCTTAGATACATATTGAAAAATAGCGACGAGTGAACATTAGGTAGCCACGTTATAAACCAGTCAGTGGAAAACGGTAGCATGCCTTTAGGTGGCGACATGCCCCGCACTTCCTTGTATAGCTTGATCAAACGCGTGCGGCTTAATTCCGTTTCTGTCTCCAGCACCTGCAAGCGCGCCCCCAGCTCAATTAGCTCAATCGCCAACTGCACCTGGTGCATTTCATCGACCAAGCTTTTCTGGCTCACTTCGCTTCTCCTGAGGGCATGGACTCAAAAGATTCACTCGCCAGCAGTAGCGAAGCGTGTAGTCCTGCCAAACCCTGATCACGTGGATTCTCAGTGAGCTGGCGCAGCCGCTCGGCACTCGTCTGGCTAAACCGGCACAGCAGTTGGCTAGTACGTGCCAATTTGGTGAGTTGACGCGCATTGAGAGAAACCAGTAGCTCGGCAACCTCGCTATCAATTTTCAAACGAAACATAGCGGCCTCACGATCTTCATCAAGCAAGCGCTGCGCCAGAAGTAAATACGCTAAATTTATTTCCTGAATTTCATCGAGAAAGTTGGTTTGACTCATGATGTCCCATTAAACGACTCAGGCGCGATATTGTGACCATTGTACTGGCGCCATTAATGACTTTTTATTACCTATCGTCATGGTTACATACAACGTCTGTAATTGGCTACTCGGGCATTTCACGATGACTTAGCCCTTCTTCCGACAATTCGAACACCCACACCAAGAGTTCTGCGACAATCTGGTAAAGGCCTGCGGGGATTTCCGCATCCAAATCTAGCTGCATTAATAGCGCCACCAGTTCAGGCGCATCATGCACATAAATACCCTGGCGCTGAGCTTCTGCCATAATGCGCTCGGCTAAGTCACCATAGCCTTTCGCGACAACGCGAGGGGCTCTATCGTTCTCTTGATAAGCCAGTGCCACGGCTTGGCGACGACGCTCACCCGACGTGGTCATGGGCGACCTCCGCTTCGACATAGCGTGCACGAAGCTGCACTTTTTGAAGATCTAAAGCGCCCAGGCGCTTTTCCAAGGCCGGCAACCCCGCATCAATTCGTTGATAAGCCGCCATGCTTTCAGTAGTAAAATCGATGCTTAGCACGTTTCGATAGAGCCACAGCGAAGCATTGAACGCCCCAAGATTGGGAACGTTTAGCTGCATATCAGAGCGCCACCCGCCCTCAGGCTCACCCTCTTTCTGGCGACTCTCCTGCCCCTCTTCACGCGCCGGTAAATTGATCACCAAGGCCATGAAAATGCCCGCCCATACATCTCCTTCCCAGCGAATAGTCGGCATCACCAGCATTTCAAGTTGCTGGCGGACTAGGCTTTGAAGGCTTTCGTGGACGACGTCTCGCGTCGAGCGCTGAGCCATTAGCTCGGTCACTTCCCTTGCATGACTCAGATCCGCTTTTGCTTGAACACTCTCAGGCACTGCCCCGTTCATAGCAGCAGGAGGCGTTGAAACGGATCCCGCCGCTGAAGCAGAGGGCGGCGTGCTGGCAACGACACCTTGCCCAGGGAGCAAACCTTGCCGAGACGCCAAGCTGTTTTCATGAGTGATGGGTACAAACGGCACGTTAGGTAAGAGAGCGAGCCCTTGCCCAGCGGCATTGGGGGTCGCCAGTGGCGCCAATCCCGTCAACGCCTGCGAACCAACCAGCCCCGTGGGCAACAAGGGGGCCAATGGCCGTGGTCCAGCCTGCATTTGTGGCTCATTAAGTAACTGTTGGCGAGTCCCCTCGCCCTGAAACCAGCGCTTTAAATGGGATTCATAAAACAGCCCACTATCGCGAATACTGGCTTCCAAACGCGTCGCGACGGTACTAGCCCCAGGCGCCTCATTACCGGCGACAAGAGGTGCTTCGGGGCGCATGACAGAGGGGGGCGCTGGAAAACGCAACAATACATCTGCAATAGTGCGGGCGGCGGGGCTAAAGTGGGTCTGAGTAGAGCCCGGTGAAGACGGCAATGGTTCACCGCCCGGGAGCGTTCTCCCCCCATCAAGTGGATGGGGTAATCGCTTTAAATCATTCAGCGGGGACGCCGGTGGCCGACCATCTAGATTTGCATCACGCATCACCGCACGAGGCCCTTCGCCATGCGGTATTGGTTTCACAGGCTGATCCAATGCCCGCTGAAGCGATACCTCTCCCTGTCGCCCTAATACTTGGTGCAAGAGCGTATCAATGAGGGGGGTAATGCCGCTCACGACGACCTCTTGGCATCAGCATCATCAGCGGCATAGGGGGAGAGCGCACCCTGCTGGGGCGCGTAAGCGCGATGCAGGTCGCGCTGCCGTTGCGACACTCCAATCAGCTTTCCCAACTCGTCTCGACGTGCTACTAAGCGGCGCCGAATATCAACGTCATGCTCAAGTATGCTCTCAAGTAACTCTGCTTTACGCTGTTGAGCGGCAGGGTCAAGTAATACCGTTGCGTCTAACTCACGTAACTGCTCCACTAACACCACATAGCTGGTGCGTTGTTCAATGAGCTCCGCCCACTGTTCAGCATTGGCAAGTTCATGCATATATTCAACGCTGCTCAATAGCGCTTCATAGCTAGCAAGCAGCGTCTGTTGAGCATTTTGATCACAAGCTGTTGTAGAAGCTGACATCATTGCCTCACGCGCTCTGCCGCTGACCGATATCACGCCAGGCTGAGCCAATATCATCAAGCAAGCGTTCGGCCTGATTCAGGCTCTCTTCATCGTTACGCAGGTTAGCCGTCAAGAGCAGTCGAGCAATATAGTCATATAAAGAGGCTAAACGCTCGGCAATTTCTCCACCCTTTTCCTGGTCGAGCGCAGCGGCGAGACCGTTATTAACGATATCCAGCGCTTTGGTGATCGACTTACCTTTCTCAGCCGTATTACCCGTCTGCATGTGAATACGGGCTGCACGAATAGCGGTTTTTGCGCCATCAAATAGCATCACAATCAGCTGATGCGGGTCTGCCGACATCACTCCGCTTTCTACGCCGACACGCGCATAAGCGTTAGCTCCACGCCCATAGGCGGCGCCACCGCGAGAGTAAGTCATAAGCGGAACTCCTGTACGTGGTTCTTTGCTCGCTTAAAGCGGGGAGCCACGAAAAATTAAAAGTTATTAAACAGCGAACTACACGCTACTACTGTTATCTATCGGCGCAGGCCTTAGCGACTTTAACGTCTGACAGGGCTTTTTTTGCCTAACGCTGTACATAACATTAACTGCCCATCAATCCCCATTACGCGTTCTATCAGGTAGAAACCGCTACCTCTCCTACGGATCGGCCGAGCCGCTCAACAATGCTGTCTCTCACCACTGTACCTACATTATCCCGCATGGGAGGTTCAGCTTGTGGCGCAAGCAGAACCTCGGTGGGGTTGCCTTTTGCATCGATACGTAAGATCCACCCCTGCTGCTGACTGGAAAAACGCGCCAGCGAGCCCACGGGAAGGCCCTTGAAATGTTCGATGTAGCGCTTGATCCAACGCATATCAAATTGGTGCGGGTGGTGTAACAAATGGCGGTAAATTTGCTGTGCCGTTTTGGCGGGTCGATCAGCCCGGTCGCGCCGCATGGCTTCTACCACATCGACCACAGCACTGGCTTTCGCGAGCTCGTTAAGGTCATTACCACTGAGGCCACCAGGGTAGCCGCTGCCATCCAGGCGCTCGTTAATGCCTCCAATCACCGCCTGGACAATAGCCGGGGCCAGCCATTGGCAGTTATGTAAGCGATCCAACAATAAGTGAACATGTTCGCTAATCGCCGCTCGATGACTGGCTTCAAAATGCGGGGCCTTGAACAGCACTTGAGGAACCAGTGCTTTGCCCAGATCATGGATAAGCCCACTGGCGACAATCGCTTTACGCAAATCTCGCGGCATGCTGCTACCCACAAAATCAAGCAAATGAATAGCCACCGCAATACCATGACGCACCACCAAAGGCTCAGGAAACAAGCACCGAGAGGCAAACAGTAAGGCTTCACGATCCTCTCCATGGAGCTCCAAAATGCGATCCGCATAACGCGAGAGTTGCCGCCCATCGATATCACTGCCTTGCTGCAACGCTAGGAGCTGTGCATCCAAATAAGCCGCCACTTTTACCAACCGACGCGCCATCGGAGTGGCGTAGCGCTGAATATCTCGGCGACCGAGCAGCTCATCGGCACCAGCACGTTTGCTTGGCATTGAGAACAGCGGAGAGGGCTGACGATCACCCTGTTGCTCTTTTTTATAACGTGCGGCTTCACGCTCAATTTCACAAACAAAATACCAAACCTGTCGCTCTTGCTCAGCACTGCACTCAACGAAGTTAAAGCCAACGCGCAGCAGGTGGCGTTCCGCATCGGCTTGCTGATGGCGGGCACCGCCCAGCACCTCAAAGTAAGTGCCATCCGGGAAATTAAACGCCAGCTTGAGAGGGCTGGATGATTCCGCCAACAGACCGCTAGCCGCCAAGGGCAGCTCGAGCTGGCAGCCCTCCTGGGAAAGGTCTTTCAATTCACCCACCACTTGGGACTCGCCGCTTCCCAAAACAGCGGTCACCACCATTCCCATACGCAGCTCGGCACGAAAGGATTCACGGCGCTGAAGTATGTCTAACGTTGCAGGATAATCACTGCAGCACAAAAAACGCCCCCCCGCATGGCGCGTTTCCGTCAAATGCAAAAGGGGAGTTTTCAACACCTTGCCTTGCGCTTGGCCACGCAAATAAAAGGCAGCACCTGCCTGTAAATGATGCAGTAGATAATCAACCGAGGAGAGATCCATCACCAAGGTTTGTTTCAGATGCTGCTCCATCAAGACAATGGGTTCTGGACGTGCATCCGTACTGGCAAGGCATAGTGATACACCGCCGGTTTCAATGAGCGTATTCAGCAGAGACTCGATCACTGTTGTGTTTGCTATTGTTTCAAACTCATCCTGCTGGATTACCATGCTTGCCTCGCTCACTTTTATGCGTTAATTCGTTCACCGCAAGGCGAAGAAGCATATCAGATGCTAACCGGGCGGCGTATGCACAAAAAGCCGCCATTCTTATGCCTATTAAGCGGGCTATAGCAAGCACTAGAGAAAGCATAGCGTCGGCGCGCTCAGCGCCCACCCGCAGCACAACATAAAGTTTTTTTGCGCTGTGCCGATAAAAAAATAGAGTTGTTATACAAAAAACCAAGCTAAAAGCCGATACGCTTCATTGTTGCATTAAAAACGAGCTATCAAAGCTGATTTTCAAGAGGGATGTACCCATGAGTTCATTACCCACTGAAGCAACGACACCGCTAAACTCGACACTCAGCCATTTAAACCCAAGACAGCGGCTAGAGAGTACGCTAGCTCAGCTAGCGGCCACCAATACTCAGCTTAGCAATAGCAGCAACAATGAAGAGCGCGAGATAACGAACGGAGAGCTCGTCGAACCTATCCAGCGTATCAACGAGACGATGCGCCCACGAGGCTTGGAGTTCGAACTAAGCGAAGAATCATCGCGGGTCATTACGCGCGTCATTGACCGGGAATCGGGTGACGTAATCCGTCAAATACCCGCAGAAGAAGTACTAAAAATCGCCGAGCGACTAGAAGAAATGCAAGGGCAGTTAATCTCACTGGAAGCCTAGAGCTTAACGCCGAAAAACATTGTTGATTAGTTAAAACACTATACTTGCATGTTCATCACGTCACGATATGCAGAGACTAGGCGGTTGCGAACCTGAAGCCCCATTTGAAAAGCAACGCTGGCTTTCTGCATATCGACCATCACATCGTTTAGCTGCAGATTTGGGTCACCCGCCTGGAAAGCCATGGCTTGGCTGTTAGCCGCCTGCTGAAGTCGGTTAATGCGCTGAATAGAAGCTTGAAGCTCGCCCCCGAACCCGCCGTGACCGATCGCTGTTGAAGCCTGAGCGCCATTAAGCGGCTGCGTGGACGCCGCCTGAGTTGCCAAGCCCTGCATCTGCTGAAGGGCAGCCTGTATTGCGGGAGTGCTCATACGCTTACCTCAATTCGCAAAAAAACTAATGCGAAAAGCCTAACACTGAAGCTAGTTATCTCATACGGACAAATACGCATAAAAAGCGAAGCTTATCGTTCCTTTAGGCTGGACGGGGCACCGGATAATGGCGTCCATCACAATTCCGCCTCACCTTTTTGGCGGATAACCGCGATTGACGGATATAGCCTATGCCTTCTTTGGTGATGCGCCTGGGCCGACACCCGTTTTGCCTGCCCCTTTGGAGGGACGCATGAGCGAAACCGGTGCAACGGCAGGCCGTCAAAACAGTACGAATCAAGCCGCTCCTCGTAGCGGCACTACCGCTAATGGGAATACTGAACGCGATGCTGGTAGCGACTCGGCCGTCGGACGAACGCTTAAGCAGTTGCGCGGCAACCCGCTGGTCGCACTGCTTATCGCGGGTGCTGCTTCTATTGCCATTGTAGCGGCACTTTTCATGTGGGCCAGCAGCCCAGAGTACCGCGTGCTTTACAGCAACCTTAGCGAAGCCGATGGCGGTAGTATCATCAATGAGCTTGATACTCGTGGCATTCCCTATCAGTTCAGTGAAGGTGGCCAAGCACTAATGGTACCAAGCGACCAGGTTCACACCCTGCGGCTGCAACTCGCTGAGCAAGGTTTGCCTCGTGGCGGCAACTTGGGCCTGGAACTAATGGATAGCCAGGCGTTCGGCATCAGCCAATTTGCCGAGCAGATTAATTATCAGCGTGGCCTTGAAGGCGAACTCGCACGTTCGATCGAATCACTGGGTCCGGTAGAAGGCGTTCGTGTCCATCTTTCAATGGCTAAACCGTCGGTGTTTATTCGCGATCGTGAGCCCGCTAAGGCGTCTGTCGTGCTCACCCTGTTACCCGGCCGAGTACTTGGCGAAGGGCAAGTTAGCGCTATTGTCCACATGGTGTCAGGTAGCGTCCCAGATCTTGCCGCTGAAGACGTCACCGTAGTCAACCAGGATGGCCGCTTACTGTCTGCTGAAACGAGTAGCGGCAACGACCTGGATGGATCGCAGCTTGAGTACATTGTCGAGGTAGAGCGCTCTTATCAGCAGCGTATTGAAAATATTTTAACCCCCATCTTAGGCCGCGATAACGTACGCGCCCAAGTGGCTGCGCAAATCGATTTTTCACGCCGCGAGCAAACGTCTGAACGGTACGGCCCGAACCAGCCGCCCAATGAAGCAGCCGTGCGTAGCCGCCAGCTCAGCCTTGCCTTTGATGGTGAAGATCCATTGGCCACAGGTATTCCTGGCGCGCTCAGCAATACCCCGCCAGGCACCCTGCCCTCCCCAATCAACCAGCCAGAAGGTGACCAGGAGGGAGAAGATGGCGGTGAAGAGCCGCAAGAGGATACCGCGCCTGAAGCTTTACGCAATTTGCGCCAAGACGATGTTATTAATTATGAAGTCGACCGCAGTATTGAGCATGTACAGCATCGGCTCGGCCAAATAGAGCGGCTATCCGCGGCGGTGGTCGTCAACTACCGCACACAGATGAATGATGAAGGGGAATGGGTGGATGTCGCCCTAACCGAGGTTGAAGTTGCTCAAATTGAGCGTTTGGTTCGCCAAGCGATGGGGTTTTCACAGCTGCGTGGTGATGAAGTCGAAGTGGTTAATTCACCCTTCGCGCGCAGTGAGGATGAAACCGCAGATGTGGAGTGGTGGCAGCAACCAAGCACTCTTTCGATGGCCGCCACTCTGGGTCGCTATCTGCTGGTTGCGCTGGCCATCTTACTACTTTACCTGCTGATATTACGCCCCTTAATTAAGCGCTATACCCAACCACCGGTCATGGCCACCGCGTTCCCTGGCGGTACATTAGCCACGAGCGTAGGTAGCGACGATGAGAATGAAGAGGGCGAAACGTCTTCTGACGATAACGATGAGACCTACGCTAAGCCGAAGCGGCGGCGTAAAACCTCACTTTATGAGCATAACCTCAACGACCTGCGGGAAATGGCTCAGGAAGACCCCCGCATGGTCGCGATGATCATTCGTAGCTGGATGAATGCTAATGAGTAGTTCAATTGCTGAGATGAATGGCGCCCGCAAGAGCGCCATCTTATTGCTTGCGCTCGATGAAGACAGCGCCGCCGAGATATTTAAATATCTTAGCGCCGGGGAAGTGCAAGAAATTAGTATGGAAATGGCCAAACTGAACCAAGTCTCCCATGACGATATGAAGGCCGTGCTCGAAGCATTCCATAAAGAGACTGAAGAGTTCGTCGCACTGAACCTGAACTCCAGCGACCATATCCGCTCGGTATTGACGAAAGCGTTGGGCAGCGAACGTGCAACCAGCCTGATTGAAGATATCCTTGAGACAACAGGCAATAATTCAGGTATCGATGCGCTCAATCTCATGGAAGCGTCGATGGTGTCTGAACTCATCCGCGACGAACATCCACAGATCATAGCCACCATTTTGGTTCATCTGGATCGCCATCAAGCATCCGACATTCTTGAGCTATTCGAAGAAAAGCTGCGTAACGATGTCGTGCTTCGTATTGCGACCTTCAGCGGTGTTCAGCCCGCCGCCTTGCAAGAGCTGACCGAAGTACTGACCAGCATGCTCGATGGCCAAAACCTCAAGCGCAGCAAAATGGGCGGTGTAAGAACGGCTGCTGAGATTCTTAACTTGATGAACTCTTCCCAAGAAGAGACCGCTATCGAGACCGTGCGTGCGCACAGCGAAGATTTGGCGCAAAAAATTATCGACGAAATGTTCTTGTTCGAGAACCTGCTTGATCTCGATAACCGCGCCATTCAAATGGTACTGCAAGAAGTCGACACCAACTCGCTGGTGGTGGCACTTAAAGGTGCTCAGGACGCCCTGGTGGACAAATTCCTACGCAATATGTCACAGCGTGCCGCCGACTTGGTTCGTGAAGATATGGAAGCACGAGGCCCTATCCGCGTTTCTCAAGTTGAAACCGAACAGAAAGCTATTTTGCAGGTTGTCCGACGTTTAGCTGATTCAGGCGAAATCGTTCTGGCTGGCGGAGATGATGAGTATGTCTAGTACTCAATCGCCCAAGTTTGACCGCCATGGCGATTGGCGCCGCTGGCAAATGGATGAGCTTGCGACCACCTCCAGTGAGCAGGCCAATGAACACGATGTGCCGACGGCTCATCAGCGCAAAGTGCAAGCGGCACAAAAGGCAGCCGAACTGGCGCGCCGACGTGAGGAGCAAGAGCGTCAGGAACTGCATGATCGAATTCGCCAGCAGGCAGAAGAAGAAGGCTATAAGGCAGGCTTTCAGCGCGGGCATGAAGAGGGAATGGAAAAAGGCTTAGCAGAGGCAGCCGAGCAAAGCCAAGTCGCCCTGCAAGAAGAAATACGCTCAACCGTTACACCGTTGAAAAATTTGGCAAAACAGTTCTCTGATGCATTAGAGCGTATCGATGAAACCATTGCCCACGATCTCGTTGAACTGGCCTTGGCAACCGGTAAACAGCTGGCCGGCAATGCGCTCCAGGAGACGCCTGAGCAAATACTCGAGATCGTGCGCGAGCTTCTGCATACGGAACCACCCTTGGTAGGGCAGCAGCGCCTATGGCTCAATCCCAATGACCATGCGTTGGTAGAAGAACATTTAGGCAATGAGCTGAGGGCCGCTAACTGGAAACTGCAACCCGATGATCAGTTGGCTCGTGGTGGCTGCCGTGTCACCAGTGCACAGGGAGAAATAGACGCGACGTTCGAAAGCCGCTGGCAGGCTATTCAGGCCCAATCACGTAAACGCGGGCTCAATTCACCACCCCCTTCTAACGTCCCTTCATCCTAGGCGGATACGTTATGGCAGATACCACCTGTCCCCATCGACATCGCTGGAATAAGGCTCTGCGACGCACACAGCAGCGCGTTAGCCATTTGCCGCGTTACCGTAATAGCGGACGCGTTATTCGTGCCACGGGAATGGTGATCGAGGTAGTTGGGTTACGGGTGGCGGTCGGTAGCGCATGCCGAATTGAGCTGCCAGGCAGTGATGGCAGGCTAGCCGATAGCGATAAGCACGCCGAAGCCGAAGTAGTGGGTTTTGCTGGTGATAAACTGTTCTTAATGCCATTGGAAGAGGTCGCCGGGCTAATGCCAGGTGCACGCGTTTCACCACTGGATGAAGGGGGTAGCAACAGCGCGCGCCGGTTCCCCATTGGGGAGGATTTGCTAGGTCGCGTGCTGGATGGTAATGGCAATGCGCTCGATGATCGCGAAAATATTGAAGAAACACCGCGTGCAACTCTTAGCACACCCTCTCTTAACCCCCTTTCGCGCGCACCGATTGAGGCACAAATCGATGTGGGGATCCGCGCTATTAATGCGCTTTTAAGCGTCGGGCGGGGGCAACGAATGGGCCTATTTGCAGGCTCTGGGGTGGGCAAGTCGGTACTGCTGGGCATGATGGCGCGCTACACCAAGGCCGATGTCATTGTGGTTGGTTTGATTGGTGAACGGGGCCGTGAAGTCCAGGACTTTATCGACAATATTTTAGGCCCTGAGGGTCGGCGGCGTGCCGTCGTGGTGGCGGCTCCGGCCGATACGTCCCCTCTTCAACGCTTACAGGGTGCTGCTTATGCAACCCGCCTCGCCGAAGGCTTTCGCGATGAGGGCCGCAATGTCCTATTGATAATGGATTCGCTCACCCGCTACGCCATGGCACAACGGGAAATTGCCCTGGCGATAGGTGAACCGCCTGCCACCAAAGGGTACCCGCCGTCGGTGTTTGCTAAATTACCCGGCCTAGTAGAACGCGCCGGCAACGCCGAGCGGGGCGGCGGCTCGATAACGGCCTTTTATACCGTTCTGACTGAAGGTGATGATCAACAGGATCCGATTGCGGATGCTGCTCGTGCCATTTTGGATGGGCATATTGTTTTGTCGAGAACATTAGCAGAAGCAGGACATTACCCGGCGATCGATATTGAAGCCTCTATCAGCCGGGCGATGACCGCGATCACGTCTCCTGAGCAACTACAGGAAGCGCGTACTTTCAAGCAGTTATTCTCCCGCTATCAACGTAATCGCGACCTTATCAGCGTCGGCGCCTACAGTCCTGGCCACGATCCACAGCTCGACGAGGCGGTGAACCGTTTCCCGTCATTGGAGCGTTTTCTACAACAAAATATTAATGAGAGCGCAACGCTTGCCGATTCTCGCCAAGCGCTGCACACACTGGTTGGAGGGCGTACATGAGTACATCGCAACTCGAGATGCTAACCGACTTAGCCAGAGGCGCACGCGATCAAGCGGGCAAAGTCCTGGCGCAAGAGCGACAAACAGAACAGCAAACCACTGCGCAGCTACAATCGCTGCAGAACTACCGAGCCGAGTATGCTGAGCGTTTACAAAAAGCGATGCGCGATGGCATTGACCCTGCCACCATGTATAACTACCAACAATTTCTAGCCTCGCTGGACGCCGCATTAAGCCGTGCCCGCCAAGCATTAGCGGCACAGCAGGCAAGCGTTCAACAGAGCCAAAAGAACTGGCAACAAGAGCAGCGCAAGCTCTCTTCCTACGATACACTGGCGTCGCGTCGACTGTTAGAAGAGCACCGCCGCAGCGAGCGTCATGAACAAAAAACTAACGATGATTTGGTGACGAGCCGTTTGGCCCGTCAGCATAACGACACTCCGCATTAGCGGTGCCAGGGAACTGACTATGAATATTCACCAGTTGCTTTCGGCCAGCCAAAGTTCGCCTCAGACGCAATCTCATGGCGCTTTCGGCCGGCAAGACTCACCCAACGGTTTTTTCCAGCAGGCGCTTTCACAAGCTTCTGCCGCACAACGCTTCCCGTCATCTGAGGTTGGTGGACCTGGCTCGTTACAGGCAACTTCACAACACGCACCGTTTGATGAACTTAGTGGCCTTTTGTCAGCAGCATTAGGAATGGATCCCGAGGAGTTGAGCACCGCCCTTGAATCACTGGGTCTAGATATCAGTGAAGGAGATCTATCTCAACTGCTGGCTCAACTTCAGCTACCGAATTCAGATATCTCCCTGGATGCGCTAACGCTTGATAACCCACAGGGTTCTACGCGCTTAGATGAGATTGCTGCTCGCCTAAATTTAATGGCGTCCTTCGCTGAAGATAAACCTCAGGCTCAGCCTGATTCGTCAATTGACCCAGCAGTACTACAAGCCATTACGCAACACCTAAACATCAGTCAGTCGGAAGCGGCGCAGCTCGTCTCTACGTTAAATGTGGTTGTCGGCCAGCAACTACCTGCTCTCTCGTTACCTGCTGACAGTGCACGCTCGTTCAGCGCGCGCTCACCCTCTATTGAAATCCAGGCCGCTTCAAGAACGCAGCAGCCTGATAATTTCTTTGCGCAGATCAATACCAGTGCTGCCCGCTCACAGATCAGCAGTGACGCCTTAATGGGTGCCCTAATGACGGTGGAAGGCACGCCCAAGGGGGGCCAGCTTGGTGAGCACTCACTTACTGGCTTCTCATTAACTAACGGCAGCAACCCACTGGCTTCGGCGCAAACGGCACAGGGCTTTGCTCCCAGCGTTGCGCCGACTCCCGCCGCCTTACCAACGCCCTTAACAAGCCCGGCTTGGCCACAACAGCTAGGTCAACAGCTGTTGCAGATTTCTCAGCGTGGGGGTGAGCAGCATGTCCAAATGCAGTTGAACCCCGCAGAGCTGGGTCCGCTGTCTATCTCACTGAAATTTGGCGAACAGGGTGCTCAGGCACACTTTTTATCTGCCCATCCCCAAGTACGCCAAGTCCTTGAGCAAGCGATTCCTCAGTTGAGGGAAGCATTGGCTGAGCAAGGCATCTCACTAGGCGAGACATCGGTAGGCGAGCAGCGAGATCCTAATGCTCAAGCATTTGCCCAGTCGGGAGGAAACCGGGGCAGTGGAATAGGTGACGACAGTGGCGGTGATGGTTCTGAGGAGAAATCTGCGTTAGGGGCTGAAAGCAGCCCACTGGTCATTGATGGGCGAGTCGACCTTTACGCTTAATTATTGCCGCCTGACACTGTATGAAGTCTCTGGTTCTTCACAGACCAGATAATTAAACCAAAAGATAGGCTTGCCAAACGAGCCTGTTCATTTCATCACCAGCATGCGCTTTTGGCATAATACACGGCTAGTGATACGCATGGAGTTCACAGGAATAGCAAATGGCAGAAACAAGCGGCGGGTCAAAAAAACTGCTCTGGATAATGATTATCCTAGTACTGCTGTCCTCAGCAGGCGCAGCGGCAGCTATTTATATGGTAATGGATCAGCGTGATGGCGATACAGAAGCCACCGAAGAGCAGCAAGCAATGGAGCGCGAACCGCCCATCTTCATGCGCATTGACCCCTTTACCGTCAACCTTGCCGACGACAGCTATGGCTCACGCTTACTTTATACGGGTGTGACGCTTCGGGTTGGCAATGACGAAAGCAGGATCATCCTTGAAGAGCATATGCCCCAAGTGCGCAGCCGTTTGCTCATGTTGCTCTCCGGCAAACAGGCTGATGAGCTTACTTCAACGGAAGGCAAGCAGCAGCTTGCCCAGGCGATTGTGGATCGTCTGAATGTGCCGTTAACGGAGAATCAGCCGCCGCTTGATTTGCGTGAAGTTTTATTCACTGACTTTATTGTGCAATAACCTCGGGAACTGGAGCCGTTCATGTCACAGGACGATCTACTGTCCCAGGAAGAAATTGATGCCCTGCTGAAGGGCGTTAGCGGAGACGATGAACCATCGGCTTCATCTTCCCAAACGTCTGATGAAGCGCGTATTCGCGCCTATGATCCAGCCACCCAGCATCGCGTCATCCGTGAGCGTTTGCATGCGCTGGATTTCATCAACGAACGTTTCGCGCGTTATTTCCGCAACGGGCTGTTTAACCTATTACGCCGCAGTGCGGACATCACGGTGGAATCGGTTCGCTATCAAAGCTTTAGTGAATTTTCACGCAATGTGCCAGTACCGACCAACATTAATATAGTCGGCATGAAGCCGTTACGCGGTTCCGCTCTGGTGGTATTCCCGCCTAATCTCGTTTTTATGGTGGTTGATAACCTTTTCGGTGGCGATGGGCGTTTTGTCACAAAATCTGACGGCCGTGAGTTTACCAACACGGAACAACGAATTATTCAACGCCTGCTTAATCTTGCAATTGATGCATATCAAGAAGCCTGGAAAGTTGTTTATCCATTGGATATCAGCTTTCTGCGCTCAGAAGTTCAATCCAAATTTGCCAACATCACAAACTCACCTAATGAAATTGTGGTGAATACTAAATTTAATATTGAAGTAGGTAACCTATCGAGCAATTTTCAGATATGCATGCCCTACGCCATGATCGAGCCGTTGCGTGATTTATTAGCCAACCCGATCAATGATAGCAACCATGATCAAGATGGCAGCTGGTCTCGTCGTATGGCTAGCGAGCTACGTCAGTCCGAAGTTGAGCTTGTCGCCGAGTTTGCGCAGATACCGAGCCGTATCGCTCATGTAATGGGACTCAAGAAGGGCGATGTGCTCCCGATAGACATTCCACGCTCTATTACCGCTAGTGTAGATGGCGTGCCGGTGATGCAGTGCGAGTACGGCAGCCAGCGCCAGCAGCATGCGCTACGTGTATTACATTTGATCGACCACGCGGCTATGAATAACGCCTCGTCAAAAGACTTTATTAAAATGCCTACGCGACAGAAAGCCAAGGAATCCAAAGCATGACTGATCCCAATAAGCCTAATCAGAATGTCTCTGAAGACGATTGGGCGGATGCCATGTCCGAGCAAGAAGAGACCCCTTCCGAAGCCGCCAGCGAAGAAGATCCATGGGCAGCTGCCATGGCAGAGCAAGAAGCGGCTGAAGAGAGTGACGAAGACAGAGAAGAAGCGTCTACAGCTTCCGAGCAGACGTCTAAAGCATCCTCTGCAAAGCCCGCCAGTGATGATGTGTTCCGCCCACTAAGCCCGGACAGTGGCTCATCACAAGCGCGAGAGCTTGAGATGATCATGGATATCCCGGTGAAACTCACCGTGGAGCTAGGGCGAACCAAGCTCACTATCAAGCAATTGCTTGAGTTAGCGCAGGGCTCGGTTATTGAACTTGAAGGTTTGGCTGGGGAGCCAATGGATATCCTGATTAATGGATATTTAATCGCTCAAGGGGAAGTGGTTGTTATCGAAGATAAATACGGAATTCGGATCACGGAAATCGTCACCCCCTCTGAACGTATTCACAAATTGAATCGATGAGCGTTGCAACCTCCACGGCGCAGAACAGCTCACTTGATGCACTGGGTAACAGTGGTGAAGCACTAGTAGGCATGGCTGTTCTGGGCAAGACTGCCGCTGCGCTGGCCCTCGTTATTGCCATTATTTTAATTTGTACGTGGCTTTTAAAGCGCTGGAGCAACCACACGACTCATCATGGCGCTCACTTAAGGGTCGTCGGTAGTACGGCCGTGGGCAATCGTGAACGAGTTGTCATCGTTGAAGTGGAAGATACGTGGTTAGTGGTTGGCGTTGGAGGAGGCCGTATTACCAAGTTACATGAACGCCCAGCCCCAGAAGAACGAACGTCAACCGTTTCATCGCCCTCCTCCTCTCGCTTTGCGCAACGTTTGTCTAAAGCACTCGCCACCAATCAGCGAAAAGGGTCGCACCCTTCTTCCGATCCACATAAGACGCCATGAGGCATTGGATGCACCTTTCTTGGCCCTGTTTTTTTAAGCAGTCGGTTTTTAAGCCTCTAATGGCTACCCGCCATAGTCATTACTGGCTATGGCTGATCAGCACACTGGCTATTTGTGTACTCGCCGCGCCAGCGCATGCCCAGCAAATACCCGGGGTTATTTCCCAGCCGTTAGAGGATGGTGGACAGCAATGGTCACTCTCGCTGCAAACCCTGCTCTTTCTAAGCTCGCTAGCATTTTTACCCTCAATGCTGCTGATGATGACCAGCTTCACACGCATCATCATAGTGCTGAGTCTGTTACGCACAGCGATGGGCACACAGGCAACGCCCCCTAACCAAGTGCTGTTAGGAATTGCTCTATTTTTGACTTTTTTCATTATGTCGCCAGTATTGGCACAGGTATATGATAACGCCTGGGTTCCGCTGACCAACGAATCAATTAACTTTGAAGAGTTTTTGCTGCTTGCCCAAGATCCGTTTCGCGAGTTTATGCTTGCACAGACCCGCGAGCCCGATTTAGCACTGTTCGTTCGCTTGGCGGAAGTAGGCCCTATGCAAGGTCCAGAAGAGCTTCCTATGCGCGTTTTGCTGCCCGCCTTTGTCACCAGTGAGCTGAAAACAGCGTTTCAAATTGGGTTTACGATATTCATACCTTTCTTAATTATCGATCTAGTCGTTGCCAGTACACTCATGGCGCTAGGGATGATGATGGTACCGCCCATCACTATCTCGTTACCTTTTAAACTGATGCTGTTCATTTTAGTGGATGGCTGGCAGTTGATCATTGGCTCGATGGCCGAAAGCTTTTACATGATATAGCGCGTTGCTGAAGAAGCTTTTACCTACAATGGGCCGTGCCTTTTATATGGCCCAAAGGATTTATGCGATGACCCCTGAAATGGTGATGAGCATTGCTTATCAAGGCATGCGAGTAACGCTTCTGCTTGCCGGCCCTATGCTGCTGGCCGCCCTGTTCACCGGCCTTATCATTAGTCTGTTTCAAGCAGCCACACAGATTAATGAAATGACGCTGACCTTCATTCCTAAGATTCTAGCCGTCTTTGCGGTACTGGTCTTTGCTGGCCCATGGCTGATTGGCTTGATTACCGACTTCACCCATCGCCTATTTACTAATATTCCTAATATGGTGATGTAAAGCAATGGTCGAGGTCACTTTCGCACAGCTGCAAGGGTGGTTAGTGGCTTTTTTATGGCCGTTTGCACGTATCACTGCCTTTATGGCCGCCTCGCCTCTTTGGGGCCACTCCAGTGTGCCCAATCAAGCTAAAGTGGGTCTAGCTGCCCTTATTGCCATCGTGATTGCCCCGATACTGCCGGCCATGCCAGATATCGCCGTGATGTCGTGGGCTGGCATCGGCATTATGATCGAACAAATATTGATAGGCTTAGCGATGGGCCTCGTTATGCATATCATTTTTGCGGTCGTTCAAGCGGCGGGGGATTTTATCGGTCTGCAAATGGGCCTCGCGTTTGCGAGCTTTTTTGATACATCGAGCGGTACCAATATCATGGTACTTTCCCGCATCCTCTACATGATCACACTGCTTATGTTCCTGGCGATGAATGGCCATCTAATGGTGCTTGAAACGCTGATTATGAGCTTCCAAACGCTGCCCATTGGCATTGGGACGTTCAATCCAGACGCGTTTATTTTACTCGCCCGCTACGCGGGGACCATTTTTGCTGCAGGCATGTTACTGGCACTGCCGCTAGTGGCCTCGCTGTTAACCATCAACCTCGCCTTAGGTATATTGAACCGCTCCGCACCTCAGCTCACAGTCTTCAATATCGGCTTTCCGACATCCCTCATCGTCGGCCTTATATTAATGATGGTACTGATGACCGATATCAGCCGGTTTCTAGAGCGTTTATTTACTCAAGGGTTAGGCTTTCTACAAAAAGATCGGAAGAGCGTCGTGTAGGGAAAGAGTGTAGATC
>OJIL01000032.1_pt1 | contig 25654 bp, 29 predicted proteins | sample 1595731 | NCBI WGS metagenome assembly OJIL01 (sample SAMN05416787, study PRJEB24817) | seawater metagenome | isolation source: Sea water | place: Canada:Atlantic | collected 2013-11
AGATTCGTGACTGGAGTTCAGACGTGTGCTCTTCCGATCTATGCACCCGTCTGACTACCCGCTCAGCGAAGTCCCTACCCATGCTCAGAAGGGATTGCTTTCCACTTCCGCCGTACTGCTCGGCTTTACCTTTTTCACCGCGACCATGTGGGCGGGTGGCTCCTTGGGCCAAGCGTTCCCGATTGGTCAGCTGTTATGGATCATACTCATAGGCAATTTGCTGCTGGGCACGTATGCCGCAGCGCTTGCCTATATCGCCTGTAAAAGTGGGCTGAATTCGGTGCTGATGGGGCGCTTCTGTTATGGCGAAAAAGGCAGCAAACTCTCCGATGTTATCCTCGGTTTTACCCAAATCGGCTGGTATGCGTGGGGGACAGCAACCATCGCGCTGGTACTGGTACGCACCACGGGGATGCCTGAATGGTTGGAAATCCCCTTAATGGTGCTTTTTGGTTTTGGCTTCTGTGTGACCGCCATGATCGGTTACAAAGGAATGGATTGGCTGTCGCGCTTTGCGGTTCCCGCCATGATGTTGTTTATCTTGATCAGTCTATTCACCGGGCTCGTCGATGTGCGCGGCTTTGCCGGGTTAAGCCAGCAAACGCCCTCGGAGAGTATGAGTGTGGCAGCAGCGGTGACGGTCATCATCGGCACCTTTATTAGCGGTGGCACTCAAGCCACCAACTGGAGCCGTTTTGCCAAAACACCTAAAACGGCTGTTATCGCGACACTGGCAGCATTTTTTGTGGGTAACGGCTTAATGGTCCTGACAGGCGCGCTCGGCACCATGATTTACCATCAGGCGGATATCGTGGATGTGCTGATCGCTCAAGGGTTCGTGTCTATTGCCGTACTCATGCTGTTTCTCAATATTTGGACGACCCAGGACAACACTATTTACAACTTCGCGGTGGCGGGCTGCAATTTGCTGCGTACTGAAAAGCGCCGCTTGGTCACCGTAGCAGGGGCTGCCATTGGTACGGTGCTCGCGGTCGGCGGTATGTACAATCTGCTTATCCCCTTTCTGGTACTGCTTGGCACCTTTATTCCCCCCATGGGCGGGGTGATCATGGCGGATTTCTGGCTCAAGCATAAAGGCCGCTACCCCGAGCTAAACGCTGCTCGATTACCCGATTTCAATCGCCGCGGGTTAGCCGCCTATGCGATAGGGGCTGGCGCGGCCTACTTTTCACCTTTGTTGCCGCCCTTAGTGGGGGTGGCGGTAGCCGCGGGCAGCTATGCCGTGCTGCTGCGTTTAAAACACGCTACGCTGAGCGATACGCTTCCTTCACCCGCCAAACAATAAGTGAGCGCTTTTTTATATGTCCATGCAGATCATTAACGCCCGCCTACGCCAGCGCCCAGAGCTTTATCGTCTTGTCGTGGAGGACGGGACGTTCAGCTCAATTACCGTTCAAGACGCACCGCAAACGCCAAGCGAAGGCCAAATCGATGCAGGCGCCAAGCTGGTCTGCGCGCCGTTTATTGAGCCTCATATTCATTTGGACGCTGCGCTAACGGCAGGCGAACCTAGCTGGAACCAAAGCGGCACGCTGTTTGAAGGCATTGAGCGCTGGGGTGAGCGTAAGCCTATGCTTACCGAAGCTGATATTCGTGAGCGTGCTCTCAAAACACTTAATTTGTTAATCGGCAATGGTGTTCAGTTCGTGCGTACCCACGCTGACACCAGCGACCCAAGCCTGATTGGCCTGAAAACGCTGTGTCGTTTGCGCGACGAGCTAAAAGATAAAATCGATATTCAAGTCGTCGCTTTTCCGCAAGATGGCCTACTCTCCTACCCCGGCGGCGACAAACTGATGGAGGAGGCGCTGGAATTCGGTGCCGATGTCGTCGGCGGTATTCCCCACTTTGAGTACACCCGCGAACTGGGCGTGGCGTCCATGAAAAGGGTGGTCGAGCTCGCAATCAAGTATGACCGCTTGGTGGATGTCCACTGCGACGAGATTGACGACCCCAACTCGCGTTTTTTAGAGGTGTTGGCCTGTGAGGCGCTATTCAATGATTTGGGCAGTCGGGTAACCGCCAGCCATACCACGGCCATGCACTCTTATGACAACGCCTACTGCTCCAAGCTGTTTCTGCTGCTCAAGCGCTCGGGCATCAATTTCGTCTCCTGCCCGACGGAAAGCATTCATTTGCAGGGGCGCTTCGACACCTACCCCAAACGGCGTGGTGTTACGAGGGTAAAAGAGCTCAACGAGGCGGGCATCAACGTCTGCTTTGCCGAGGACTCCATCTTCGATCCCTGGTATTCGCTGGGGAATGGCAAGCTCTTGCGCACGCTGGATTTCGGCCTGCATATTTGCCAGATGATGGGCTATCAGGACTTCAGCCAGGCGCTTTCATTGATTACCGACAACAGTGCCCGCACACTCAATATTGAAGAGCGTTACGGCATCGAAGTGGGCAAACCGGCCAGCTTCAACCTGCTAGAGGGCGAGGATGATTACAGCGTATTGCGCACCCAAGGCGAGGTGCTGCTTTCGGTACGCCATGGCGAGATCATTATGCAGCGTGACCGCGCTAAGATCACCACACCGCCTTGGCTCAGCTTTTAGAATAAGCGTAAAATGACGGGGCTGATATTCAGCAAAGTTCTCAGGGCGGGGTGAAAGTCCCCACCGGCGGTGATGCGGCCTTTAAATCGGGCGGCTAAGCCCGCGAGCGCTCAAACAAACCCATGTTTGAGGTCAGCAGATTCGGTGAGAAACCGAAGCCGACGGTGATAGTCCGGATGAAAGAGAACGGCACCCTAGACAGGCGATGCAAAAGCGGCTTTGGCTGCCTTTTGTGGCTTCCTGACGACCGGTTCCGCGTGCCCTGATTCTGGTACACCTTAGCCAAGAGAATGACCATGAATCAGACATTTCCGCTGACCCTTTCCAACCACACTACGTCTCAACGCATTGCCTTTATCCAAGGCCACTGGCATCAGGATATCGTCGAAAAGGCCTATGACGCCTTTATTGCCGAAGTCGAGCGCTGTGGCCTGAACGCCGAACAAGTAGACACCTTCACCGTCTCCGGTGCTTACGAGATCCCTTTACAAGCCAAGATCCTCGCCCAAAGTGGCCGCTATGGCGCCATCGTGGGGGCGGGCTTTGTGGTCGATGGCGGTATTTATCGTCACGACTTTGTAGCCCATGCAGTGATTGATGGCTTGATGCGGGTGCAGCTAGACACGCAAGTGCCGGTGATCTCGGCAGTGTTAACGCCGCACCACTTCCATGAGCACAGCACGCATCACGACTTCTACACCCAGCATTTTGTCACCAAAGGGAAAGAAGCCGCACAGGCATGCCTAAACACCATGGAAAACCTGCACAGAGCGCGCAAACTAAGCTAGGCTTGATGCACGGTAGTCCAGGCCCGGCGAGGCGCCGGGCCTGAACGGTTTGACTCACTTCACATCAAGCAAGTAACCATAAAACGCCGTATTGCGCTGCCAGCCTAATGACTCATAGAGATGCTGGGCACGCTCGTTCTCAACCTGCGTCATTAGTATCAACCGCGCGACGCCATGCTCATGGGCAAGCTGGGTGGCAGCCTCCATCAGCGCCCGGCCGGTGCCTGTGTCACGGCACTCGGGCAACACAAACAGATCATTTAGCGTCCAGCGTGCATTCAAGCCCACCGTGGAAACGCCCGGATAAAGCTGCACAAAGCCCGTCAGTTGCCCATCCCCACCCTCACTAACGAGGATGCGTGAATCTGCCTGCCCAAATCGTTGGCGCAAAAAGGCACGAGCGGCCTCCACATTACTAGGCTGAGCGTAGAACTGCCGATAACCATCTAGCAGCTCCGTTAGCGTATCGAGATCATTAATCGTGGCGGGGCGAACAAATGTCATACTCATCTCCAGGCTCGTTAGCTATCACACCAATAGCGCTATAGTGAGTTAACACCCAATTGCCCACTGAAAACAGCTTTTATCACCTGCTAAGGAAATGCCCTATGACCGACTTTATCGCCCCTGATGGCCATCCCCGCTGCCCATGGTGTGGGGGCGCGGCGGAGTTTTTGCCTTACCACGACAATGAATGGGGCTTTCCCGTGACCGACGACCAGCGGCTGTTCGAGAAGCTATGCCTGGAGAGTTTTCAGTCCGGGTTGAGTTGGCGCACCATTCTCAATAAACGCGAGAACTTCCGTGCCGCTTTCCATCATTTTGATTTTCATCAGGTTGCCCGGTTTGGTGAAGACGATGTGCAGCGACTGCTGCAGAACGCGGGCATTATTCGCCATCGCGGAAAAATCGAAGCGGTCATTAACAATGCTGTAAGGGCGCAAGAAATGGTCGAACAGGAAGGCTCGTTAGCCGCCTTCTTTTGGGGTTTTGAGCCCGATACCGACTCACTCCCTCCGCCGCAAACCCAGACCACCTCGCCTGAATCCATCGCGCTCTCCAAAGCGTTAAAAAAACGCGGCTGGAAATTCGTTGGCCCGACGACCGCTTTTGCTTTTATGCAGGCGATGGGGCTAGTCAATGATCACTCGCTCACCTGCATCACCCGCGAGCAGGTCGCGCAGGCGCGACAGCAATTTAAGCGGCCGATATAAAAAAACAGTGATAGGGTATGGTTTTTACACGCTTATCAATAAACCGAACAGCACGGGAACAACACGTTCCCAATGGGGTCAACGTGGTTCAATCGTTCTCTTCGCATACAGAATCCCGCGCCTCACGGTATAAAGCGTGGAGCGTGCATATATTCACCGCCAGCGGTGTACTGCTTGGCACCATGGCGCTACTTGCGCTGGTCGACAATAACCCCGTCGCCTGTCTCCTTTGGCTGGGTGCGGCGATGATGATTGATGGCATCGACGGCACGCTGGCGCGCAAGTATGAAGTGAAGGCCATCCTGCCCCATTTCGATGGCTCGACCCTTGATATGGTCATTGACTACCTCACCTGGGCCTTTATACCTGCCCTCTTTATTTACTACTTCATTGAGCTGCCGCCCTACTTGGCACTCCCTTCAGTGTTCATCATCCTGCTGTCATCGATGTTCTGTTTCTGCAATGTCGATATGAAAAGCCAGGACAACTACTTCGTGGGCTTTCCAGCCGCCTGGAACATTACCGCTGCCTATTTTTATATTATTGATTTACCGCCTTTTATTACCTTTGCCACTATCGTTGTTCTCGCCATTCTCACCGTCACTAAAATGAAGTTTCTGCACCCCTTTCGCGTGCGTCTTTTCATGCCACTCAATATCGCCGTCACCCTACTATGGTGCGTGTGTGCGACGTCACTGATACTTTCAAGCCCTGCGCACACTGCCTGGGCCCTCTGGGGGTGGGGCGTGGCCTCTGTGTACTTCGGTGGTATGTGCTTATGGCGTACGGCGCAAGAGTGGTTTGATTGAACTAGCCAAACGACAGCAGCAAGGAGCATGGACGATGTCACTGACCCCGCAGCAACAGGAACAATTCAGGGCGCTAGCGGCAGAAATCGAAGGAATCGATGTCGAGGTTTACCAGCGCTTCGAGCGCGACCCACTGGAGCCCATCATCGGCCTTGGCAGGCCTAACCAGCGCATTGGCTTTTTTGGACGCGACCCAGGGCGCGACGAGGTTCGCCATGGCGAGCCCTTTATCGGCGCAGGCGGGCAGTTGGTCAGAAAGGCGCTGTATGAGCACCTTTACGATGAGAAGATGCCCGACTTCGAGGCCTCGCGCGCCGTGGGCGGGCACTTTTTCTGGATCAACACCGTGCCTTACAAGCCCGTCGGCAATAAAGCGTGGTCCATGAAGGTTAAGCGCCACTTTCACGGCCTGATGAACGACGTCCTGATCTCTCGCTGGGAAGGGCGCACCCTAATCACCCTGGGTCGCGAAGCCTTCCTGTGGTTCGGGATCGGCCGCTCAAAAGAGGAGCGCACACGGCTGGAGGCGTTCTGGAAGCGCGAGGACCGCTTTGAAAGTAGTATTGAAGTAACGCTTGAAGATGACCGGGGCGAAGCACAAACCTTTCAACTCTATCCGCTGCCTCACCCCTCTCCGCTCAATCAAACTTGGTATGCCCGCTTTCCAGGCCTTTTGAAGCAGCGCTTAGCGCAACTCGACGTACGCCTGGGCAACCTCACGCTGTCAAGGTAAGCCTAGCGTCTAACGTTTTTTACTTCGCTTTTCGCCAAATACCGCTGGGCGAAAGCATAAAGAGGAAGCAAGCCCCGCTCGCATTAGCAATGCTGCCCAACCTGCAAAAAAAACCTCCTGCCACCTAGAAATGCGAGGTGGCAGGAGGGACATTCACGTGGCGGCCACGGTTGCTCTGTCCGCCTGAATCGCCTCGTTTATGGCATTAACACGCTATCAATCACGTGGATCACGCCGTTCGCCTGAGCCACATCCACCACCGTGATATTGGCACTGTTGCCCTGCGCATCCATGACCATCAGGTTATTACCATTGCGCGATACGGTAAGGTACTCACCCTGTACAGTTTTGAAGGCCACGGTGCCATCGTTTTCCATGGTTTCTTCCCACAGAGCGTCCCGATTCATGTTGCCAGGCACAACGTGGTAGGTCAGAACCGTCTGTAACTGCGCTTTATTCTCGGGCATCAGCAGGGTATCAACGGTGCCTGCTGGCAATGCCGCAAAAGCGTCATCGGTGGGAGCAAAGACGGTAAAAGGGCCTTCGCCTTGCAGCACATCCACCAATTCAGCCGCTTGAACGGCGGCCACTAGCGTTTTATGGTCACCTGAATTAACGGCATTTTCGATGATATTGCGCTCAGGAAGCATGCTAGCGCCGCCTACCGTGGTAGGCCCATGATCGGCAACGGCAGCACCGGCATAGAGGGCAGCAGCACACAGGCTAGCAGTAAGAAGTTGGCGTTTCATTGGGGCATCTCCTGGTTGTTATTAAAAGAGCTCAACCATGCAAGCTCACTAACACTTACGTGCCTGATGCCTCAGTAGATGCAAATATCTCAACATTATTTTATTCGCCGCTTCGTTCCGCCTATTGCCTTCAACGGCTGACTCACCAAGACTGACGATTCGGTTTACTGTGCAGAGATGCCCGAATGCTAGATGCCACACAACGCCACCAATATCTTATCGAACAACTAAACGGCTGCGCGCAGGGCGATCGACGAGCGTTTGAACGGCTTTATCGTGTTTCTAGTTCGCATCTATATGCTCAACTGCTGCGTATAGTAAGAGATGAAGGTGCCGCACAGGATTGCCTGCAGCATGTTTTTATCAAGATCTGGCAGGCCGCCGATCAATACGATCCCAGGCGTGCCAAGCCGATGACCTGGCTTTCAACGCTCACTCGCAATATTGGCATTGACTGGCTGCGCCGCCAGAAACCCCAGGACGCAACAGCCGATGAACCCTTATTAGCGACGCTCTTGGGAGCCGACGATCCTGAAGATGACAGCATCAGTCATGAACAAAACGACAAACTGAACGACTGCCTCGATACACTCAGCAATCATCAGCGCCAGTTAATGGAAATGGCCTACTTTCAGGGCATGACTCACAGCGAGCTAGCGAGCTCTCTGTCCCAACCGCTGGGCAGCATCAAAAGCTGGATCCGCCGTGGACTTGAGAGGTTAAAAACATGTCTAACCAATGGGATTTAAGCGACCCTGATGATCGCCATCTGGCGGCTGGCGAGTACGTGCTGGGCGTATTGGATCGCGATCAGAAAGCACGCTTTGAAGCGCTGTTGGCTGTCAGCCATGACCTACGTAATGACGTGGAAGATTGGCGAGAACACCTACATTTGTTTAACGAACGTTTGGACCCTAAGACACCGCCTAAAGAGGTCTGGCAGCGCATTACCGCGGCGACCGGGGCATCCCCTTTACGCTGGTGGCAACGCTTAGGTGCATGGCAGTCCATGGCGGCCAGTGTTGGGGTCATCGCTGTCGCGCTGGGCCTTCTGTGGCAACAAGCTGAACTGAACCAGCTACCAGACGGAGAAGCAGTATTCGTGGTTCAGGACGAATCGCGCACGCCAGGTTGGATTATTAGCGCCACCCAGGAGGGAGAGCTGGTCGTGCAAGCGGTTCAGCCTACCCAAGTTGGCAACGAGCAGACCGGCGAGCTGTGGTTGATTGCCGACGGCACCCCCATCTCGCTTGGCCTGCTGCCTGAGCAAGGCAGCCGACGCCTTCACCCCAGCGCTGAGCTGCGCGCACAGCTATTCAATGCCGACTTAGCGGTCAGCGTTGAACCCCAAGGGGGCGCCCCCGAAGGCCAGCCAACCGGCCCCATTATCGATCATGGCCGTTTGACGCCTGTGGCGGGAAGCACCCTTATTTTTTGATAGTTCAGCCACTTTTATTGGTTTAAAAAGAGCCTGTTCACATGAAGCCAAAAATCAGCTTAATCACTCTTGGTGTACAAGACCTGCAACGCGCAATACGCTTCTATCGTGAAGGTTTGGGACTGCCTGAGCACGAGACAGAAAGCAATGGGGTCGCATTTTTCAAGCTCGAAGGGGCTTGGCTATCACTTTTTCCGCGTAAAGAGCTGGCAAAAGATATCGGCATTCAAGATGACTCGCCCAATGGTTTTAGCGGTATCACCCTCGCACACAATGTCGCCAGCCAAGACGCCGTTGATCAGGTACTCCAACAAGCAGTTGCCGCCGGTGCCGAGCTAATCAAGCCTGCTGAAGAAGTGTTCTGGGGTGGCTATTCAGGCTACTTCCGCGATCCAGAAGGTCATTATTGGGAAGTCGCCTACAACCCATTTATGGATTTGACGTAACGCTACCTTCATCACCCGAGCGTTGATAAGTCCAGAAGCACTTTCTGACTAGTCGGGCGAAGCGCGCTCTCGACGGCTTGCCTCCACTCCTGACCTGGAAACAGTTGATAATCAGGCATCTCAAATTGGGCTAACAGCTCCCAAACAGTCAAAAATTTTTGCTGCCAAGCTTCTGCGGACATCCTGGACAAACTATCGCGTAGGTGAAACCTTTTATAGTGAGCGCAAGGTTTGGAATCCAATTGAATGGCCTGTCCCGTCAATAGCCCATAAGCGATAAAGCTCGTTCCCGGTGCCATCAGTTGTAATATTTTTGCCCCAATTTGCCCTCCTAAAGCGTCAAACATTATGTCCGACTCACGAGCCACATATGCGATCTGCGATGCGTCTTGGATAGATACCGGTTTGATACCGAGCTGTACTAGGCGGGCAACTCGACTCTCAGAGCGGTATATGCCCACAACCTCCTTAGCGCCATGCTGGTATGCCCATGCCCCGAGATAGTCAGCGCAATTGGAACCTGCTCCACTAAGAAGAACACGCTTTCCCTCGACAGGCCAGTTTCTAAGCATGGTCAGGGCAGCCAAAGGATTGATATAGGCTCGTGCGGCAACCGCATCAGAAATGGACTCGGGGACGGGCACTGCGAGCGCCGCATCACAATCTAGAATCGTCTGCCAAGTACCTTCGCCTCTTAATGGAAGCACTCGCTTTCCGATCAGAGAGGCATACTGTTTAGGTGCATCAATAACGCGCCCCACCCCTTCGTAGCCGGCGACCGCGGGAAGCGTTATACGATGCGAGTACGCACCGCTAATTGGAATCAGATCAGACGGGTTCACGGGAGTACATAACATGTTTACTCTGAGCTTGCCCTCGCCCTTGGGTGGAACTTCCGCTGTTTCCATATTCAATGTTTCAAGCGGTTTTCCGAATGACCGGTAGGTAAGAGCATGACGACGCATGGACACCTCAAATGATGAGTGAATCTAGGTGGTACCCACCGCATGCAACTGGGCTTCTTCTACCATTTCGGTGGCAAACTCGCCCACGGTGCGCACGGCCGCTTCTATTTCAGGGGTTAGCGTAAACGCATAGTTAAGGCGCAGGCATTGGCGAAACTTGCCCGAGGCTGAGAACAGCGACCCGGGTGCTACGTGGATCGCACGCTGCGCCAAGCGCTGGTTGAGCCGCACGCAATCCACCGCAGCGGGTAGCTCTACCCAGAGTAAAAAACTTCCTTGGGGATAGCTGATGCCCGCACCCTTGGGGAAGTAGCGCTGTACCCAACTGATCATTATGTCGCGCTGGCGCTGATATTGGCGGGTCGCGTAACGCACATGGCGCTCGTAGTGCCCTTTAGCGACGAACTCCGCTACCGCCAACTGCGGCAGCGTGGCGGAGGCGCCGGTAGAAACGTACTTCATATGCAGCGCCTGATCGCGGTAACGGCCTGGCGCCAACCAACCTACTCGTAACCCCGGTCCCACCGTTTTAGAAAAGCCGCTGCACAGCATCACCCGACCATCGTCATCGAAGGATTTAACGGTGCGCGGCCTAGGCAGGCTGAATGACAAATCGCCGTAAATATCGTCTTCGATAATCGCCACATCGAAGCGCTGGGCGAGTTGAAACAGCGCCCGCTTGCGTGCTTCAGGCATGGTGTAGCCCAGCGGGTTATTGAAAGTCGGCGTGACCTGTATCGCCCGAATCGGCCACTGCTCTAGCGCTAACTCCAGTGCTTCGAGACTGATGCCGGTTTGCGGATCAGTAGGAATCTCCAGCGCTTTTAAGCCGTTGGCCTTGAGAATCTGCATGGTGCCGTAAAAGCTCGGCGAATCGACGGCGACCACATCGCCCGGCTGGGTTAGCGTGCGCAACGCAATCGAAAGCGCCTCCTGGCAGCCGGTCGTAATCACAATGTCGTCCGGGTGTAGCAGGCAGCCAGACGTAATGGCCAGTCGAGCTACCTGTTGACGCAATTCCGGGCTACCGCTCAGCTTGTCGTAGTTGAACCCGTGCAGGTCACTGCTGCGATGCAGCCCGGCAAGGATTTTCGACAACGGCCGCAGCGTCTCATACTCAAAATTCGGCACGCCACGCCCCAGCAGTAGCCGCACGTCATCCCGCTGAGTGGCGACGAGTTCCAGCACCTGATCCCATTGGGAAATATCCAGCGGGCGCTGGGCGGGGCGGGAGACTGAGGGCAGCACCGTGGGCGCACGGCTAGGGAGCACGAAGTAACCTGACTTGGGCCGTGACTCAATCAGCGCCACATCCATCAACTGCCGGTAGGCCTCCTGGGCCGTCGAAATGCTGACGTCCAGTTCCTGGCAAACCGCACGAATGGAAGGCAGGCGATCACCGACACGGTAAATGCCGTGCTCAATACGCTCGCGCAACACCGTGGCGACTTCTTCATAGCGTGTCATGACACTCCCCCGCCCACCTTCTGACAACCATACAGATACCCTAATAACTAACCATACAGAGCATCAATGCCCCCATCTGTATCTTAAAAACACTACAACCTATATCTGTATTGAGATAGTAGCACTAAGTAAGCTGGTTGAGCAGATCACCAGGAGGATTAGCCATGAAACGCTTCAACCTTACCCAGCTCCGCTATCAGTTACGTTTTCAACTGCGCCAGTATCGTCACTACCGGCGCAGCCGTCACCAACTGCTGTCCCTCGATGAGCGGCTATTAGACGATATTGGCCTTAACCGTACCCAAGCGCTCGAAGAGGGGCATAAAGCGTTTTGGAAACACGGACCCAAAGAAGGTGGACCCAATGAAAACCGTTGAGTATTACTTGCTCGACGTCTTTACCGACCAGCCGTATACCGGCAACCCGTTGGCTGTCTTTCTAGATGCCGACGGGCTAAACACCAGCACTATGCAGGCACTGGCCAATGAGCTCAATCTTGCTGAAACGGTGTTTTTAGGCGCTGCGAGGGAGTCAGGTCACTACCCAATGCGTATTTTTACGCCCACGCGTGAGCTGCCTTTCGCTGGCCACCCGACTGTCGGCACCGCGCATTTATTAGCAGTACTGAACTTAGTCAACCGCGTAGATGACGTTGTGCTAACGCCCCCTATCGGTGAGCTGGTGGTTAGCTATAAACAGGGCAGAGCCACCTTTACCACCGCCCAGCCAGCCAAGGTCATGGACAGCACGATTGATCATGCCACCGCGGCTAAGCTACTCGGATTGCAACGCCACCAGGTGATGGGTAGCCCCGTATTGTCGTCTTTCGGGCTACCTTTTCATCTGATCGAATTAGTCGATCATGAAGCCTTGGCGCGCATCAGCATCGACACCGCGCTATGGCAACGTTCGGTGATGACGAGCAGCGCACAGCAGGTCTACCTATACGTGACAGAGCCATCAGGCAACGCAGCTATCCAGATCAGCAGCCGTATGTTCTGCATGCACGCCAGTATCTGCGAAGACCCGGCCACCGGCAGCGCTGCCGCCGCTTTAACCGGCTATTTGGCATCACTCCAACCAAATGCCTTGCGATGCACGATTCATCAGGGTGTTGAAATGGGGCGGCCCAGCGTAATTCATACCGCCGCCAATGGGGAGATCGAACCCGGTTTCGTCACGGTGGGCGGTAATGCCGTCGTAGTGGGTCAGGGCGCGTTTAAACTTCATCAATAGGGCGTGCCCAGCACGCCCTGCCTTGTTCATTGATCAAGCGCTGCCATCGATACTGAATGGTCAGGCTATCGTCACGTCGGAAGAGAGATACACATCCTGGATGGCGTGCAGCAGGTCAACGCCTTCGTTCATTGGCTTTTGGAACGCTTTGCGTCCCGAAATCAAGCCCATCCCCCCGGCGCGTTTGTTGATCACCGCCGTGCGAACGGCCTCACCCAGGTCGGAATGCCCTTTGGAGCCACCGCCGGAGTTGATCAAACCCGCACGGCCCATAAAGCAGTTGGCAACCTGGTAGCGTGCCAGATCGATCGGGTGATCGGTCGTCAGCTTGCTGTAAACATCATCGTGGGTATGGCCGAAACCAACGGCTTTGTAGCCGCCATTATTTTCAGGCAGCTTCTGTTTGACGATATCCGCCTTGAGAGTGGCTGCCATATGGTTGGCCTGGCTGCTGAGGTCGGCAGAGACATGATAATCGGTGCCTTCCTGCTTGAAGTCCGGGTTGCGTAGATACGCCCACAACACGGTGACCATGCCCAACTGGTGAGCGCGCTCGAAGGCTTCACTGATTTCCATGATTTGCCGGCGACTCTCGTGGGAGCCAAAGTAAATGGTCGCGCCCACCGCCACGCACCCCATGTCATGCGCCTGCTCAACATCGGCAAACAACGTTTGATCGTAGATGGCCGGGTAACTCAGCGTCTCGTTATGGTTGAGTTTTAGCATCATCGGGATCTTGTGCGCATAGCGGCGCGACACCGATGAAAGCACGCCAAGGGTGGAAGCCACGCCATTGCAACCGCCTTCAATCGCTAACTCGACAATATTGGCAGGATCGAAATAGCGCGGGTTAGGCGCAAAAGAGGCCCCCGCCGAGTGCTCGATACCCTGGTCTACCGGCAGCAGGCTAAGATAACCGGTGCCCGCTAGGCGGCCATGATCAAAGAACGCCTGCATGTTACGCAGCACTGCTGGGCTACGGTCGCTATCGGCCATGACACGGTCAATAAAATCCGGCCCCGGTAGGTGCAAGTCCTCACGACGAACCCCTTGGCAGGTATGGTTGAGCAAACTATCGGCATCGCTGCCAAGCAAAGCGGCTATATCGGTCATGGTGCGCTCCTTAAACTCGATTTGTAAGAAAGTGTAAATCCACGCTTCTTTAATAGAGCATAGAGCTTAACGAGGGCAGAAGGAAAGTACCGCCCCACGTATGACCGATAAAATACGGGGGCGGTTAGGAGCGGCACTCCCTTACGCGGCTTGAACGTCGATACGCCGTGAGCGATGGCTATCCTTCTTCGGCAGCGTGATGGTCAAAACGCCATTGACGATACTGGCCGTAATGGCATCACTATCCACTTCATGGCTGAGACTGAAGCGCCGCGCAAACCGCTGGCCGCGCACCTCGGCATGCAGCGCGCTTAGCCCTTCAAGCATATTCAGGGCTATCTCACCCTCCAAACTCAGCATGTTGTTGTCGAGTTCAACTTTCAGTGTTTCATGCGTCACGCCGGGCATATCCGCCACTAGCTTGAGGGCGTTGGATTCCTCAATGATATCCACTGCTGGCAGCAACGTTTCCTGAGCGGGTTTTATATCGCCACGCGCCTGCCGTGGGGAATGAGTGGCTGAACGGACAACGTTATTCATGCTTTATCCTCCTTTATCAAGGTTCATAAACATGACTTAAGCCGCCTGAACATCAATACGCCGCGGCTTGAGCTCTTCACGCTTGGGCAGCACGATTTCAAATACGCCATGGGCATGGCGCGCTTCAGCACGCTCGGCATCCAGACCATCGGGTAGCGCAATCGCGCGCACGAACTCCCCGCTTGGGCGTTCACGACGAAATACTGCTTTTGAACTGCCATCGTCGTTCTGCGCCATCACGGGATCACGCTTGCCTCGCAGGGTGAGCACGTTATCTTGAACGTCAATGGTGAGATCAGCCGGTGCCAACCCCGCTGCAAACACATACACTCGCACGGCATCATCGCTGCGAGCTACATTAATCATCGGAAAACTGCCCCGCGGCACCGCGCGAATATCCATGGCACTGCCATCGGGCAAGAGGCCGTCCAACAGTTGACGAAACCAATCCAACTGCTGGGGCGAACCGATTTCGAAACGCTTAATATCGTCGAACATAGCTAATACCTCCTACATCAGACAGATGATCAAAAGAGGCCGCCACGCCAGAGAGCAGCGCCTCTTAATCTGCAAAATAGGAGCGATCAGACGGCTTTCAAGGGGCTAAGAAGCATTTTTTATCAACTTAAGTGGGCTCAATTCTGCCTTTATCTGGCAGCAAATCATCCCCTTTATAGGCCTCTACTAAGTGTGATTTCTGCCATAGCTTGGCCACCAGTTCCTGAATAAAGCTACGCACTATTAACGAAGGGCGTCGCCCTGTCCGGGTCACTACACAGAACGGCGAAGCAATCTCGACTTGATCAGGCAGTAGTGCTTTGAGCTCGCCCCGCTCCACCCAGTGGCTGGCGTAATAGTGGGGCAAATTGCCAATAAAGTGGCCGCTTAAAATCAGTAGCGCCTGTGCTTCCATATTGGAGGCATGGGCCCCCACCTGGGCATTGGGGAAACTTTTAAGCTCTTGCAGGTTGGCGTAAGGACGTACCACAAAGGGGTGGTTGATGATTTCCTCCACCGTTAATTGAGCACTGTCACGGGCAAACAGCGGATGCCGTTTTGCACAGTAAATACCGTGTACTTCGGTGTAGACCTGGCGGTGCTGCAAGCCTTCCATTTGCGCGGTTTCCGGCAGGATGCCGAGTTGTACGGCGCCATTCGCGATCTCGCCGATCAAGCGGTCGGGGCTACCCACGGTAATATTGAGGCGTGCTTTGGGGTTCTTGCGCAGGAACTCGCCAATCACACCCTGCAGATCAAGATCCACATCCATGATGGTGTTATCGACCACCCCTAGCCGCAGCGTGCCGTAAACCGAGCTGCGTAGCTCGCTCATTTCACTATCAAAATCGTCCACCGACGACAGCAACAGTTTGGCGCGTTCATAGACAATGGCACCTCGCTCGGTCAGCTCAAACCCCTGCCTACCCCGACGACAAATGGTAAATCCCACTCGCTCTTCAAGCGCGCGGATATGAAAACTCACCGCTGACTGGCTCATGTGCAGAGCCGTCTGGGCACCGGCAAATCCACGATGCTCAGTGACGGCAAGAAAGACGGAAAGGCTTTTAAGATCGGCGGCGGAGAGTTTCATCAGCATGCTCTACGTTAGTGCAATTAACATCAATAAAACGGGTATGAACATCGAAAGATAGCAATTTTATTGTTGCATCACACCTGCTTAACTCAAGGGGTTCTTGTTCAACAGGCCTTCGCCTTTGTATCGAGTATCACAACCCCGAGGAGCATCCCCATGCAACGCATCCCCACTATCACCGCTGGCCTCCTACTGGGCGTTAGTTTCGCCACTACCGCTCACAGCGATTTGCTAGAAGACATCCGCACTGATGCCACCTTTACCGTCGGCACTGAAGCGCGCTTCGCCCCGTTTGAATACATCGAGGATGGAGAAATTGTCGGCTACTCCGCCGACATCATGGAACACATCATGAGCGAGCTTGAAGGCGTCGAACTGATCCGCATGGATCTGCCATGGCAAGGAATTCTTCCAGGGCTGGAGCGCGAGCGCTTTGACTATGTGATCACCTCGGTCACCGCCACGCCGGAGCGTATGGAGCGCTACCACTTAAGCGCGCCCATTGCCGATGCCACCATGGCGATTCTCAAGCGTGCGGGCGAAGAAGGCATCAGCTCACCGGAAGACATCGCCGGTAAAGTAGCCGCTGCCCAGTCAGGCTCCGCGCAGTTAGAAGCACTGGAAGCCCTGGCCGCGGAGCTAGAGGAAGCGGGTACACCTGTTGAAGATATCCGCACCTACACAGGGGTGGATGAGGCTTATGCCGAGTTAGGTACGGGCCGTGTCGATGTGGTGATTAACAGCCTTCCTAACCTGCTCGAAGCCGAGCGCACCCGTCCTGATGTGTTTGAAGTGGTCGGCACCTTCGGTGACCCGGTTTACTTCTCCTGGGCTGGCCGCGACGACGAAGAGAGCGCGTCATTAAACGCCTTCATGGACGAGCAAATTCAACGCCTCAATGAAGACGGCACCCTAAATGAACTGCAGGAAAAATGGTTTGGTAGCCCGATGGATCTGCCGCTGGAACTGCCTGCAGCGGAATAAGACAGCTTGTCGTTGACCTAGCCGCGCTACTTCGCTTTCTGGATGACCCATGCTTGAGATCCTGTTCAACCACTACCCTGTGCTGCTTGAAGGCTTGGCCAACACCCTGGTGGTCTCGCTTTCCGCCATCGCCCTGGGCCTAGTGTTAGGTGTCTTACTGGCCTTCGGCTTGACCAGCCGCTATGGCCTAGTGCGCTGGCCCTGCGGGCTTTACCGTAGCTTTTGGCGCGGCACCCCCATCCTGCTGCAACTACTGCTGGTCTACTATTTGTTGCCCGAAGTCGGTATTGAGATCGCGCCTATTACCGCCGCCATTTTGACGCTGACGCTGAACACGGCAGCCTTCCAATCGGAAATTTTCCGCAGCGGCATCAGCCATATACCCGCCGGGCAAATCGAAGCAGCGCGCATGGCGGGCATCTCTGCATGGCAAACCCGCAGGCGCATCATCATGCCTCAGGTCTTTCGCCTAACCCTGCCTCCGCTGACCAACGAGATCATCACCATCCTCAAGAACTCATCGCTGATCTCGGTCATCGCTGTGACTGAACTGATGCGCGTTAGCGAGCAAATCGCCTCACGTACCTTTCAGCCGCTGGAAACGTATCTGGCTGCCGCGCTGCTTTATCTCGCGGTCAATTTGGTGATGGCGCGTTTCAGCGCTCACCTGGAACGCCGTATGAGCGGCGGTTTGGCCACCGAATAGGAGATGCCCGCTATGTTCGATATTACCCTGCTATGGGAAGTGCGTGGCCTGATCCTACAAGGTTTCTGGAACACGCTATGGATTTGCTTTACAGGTTGCCTACTGGCGCTTTCGCTGGGTCTGGTGCTTGCCGCACTGCGTCTCGCCAACCCACGCCTGTTCGGCTACCCGGTCGCCTGTTACGTAGAGCTTTGCCGCGGCACCCCCCTGCTGATTCTGCTGTTTCTGCTCTATTACGGCGGCCCCAGCATTGGCTTGACGTTAAGCGCCAGCGTCGCAGGCGTAGTGGGGCTTGGCTTTTATGGTGCCGGCTATTTTGCAGAAATTTATCGTGGCGGCTTCAAGTCGATTCCCAAAGGCCAGTTGGAGGCGGCGCGGATGCTCGGCATCTCTCCCTGGCATGCGCTGACACGGATTCAGATTCCGCAAATGGCACGCTTGATCGTGCCGCCGGGTACTAATCAGTTGATCATTTTGGTGAAAGAGTCAGCGCTGATTTCAATCATCTCAGTGGATGACCTGACCAAAAATGCCACCACGATCGTCAACCAGACCTTTCAAGTCATAGAGCCCTACTTGGCCGTTGCCCTGCTCTACTGGCTAATGATCGAGCTTATTGCCCGTGGCGGCTATGCGCTGGAAAAGCGTCTGGCCAATCGTCAACCGCGCCCTGCCGCTCAACAAGGAGCTACTCCCCATGTCCATGGCTGACACGCTCTCATCCTCATCGCCCGCGCGCCAAAAGTCGATTGTCGAGGCACACGGTATCAGCAAGCAGTTTGGCGATCTGGAAGTGCTGACCAACATCGATTTCAGCCTCAACCCTTCCGAAGTGGTCTGCGTCATAGGCCCATCCGGCTCGGGTAAATCGACGCTGCTTCGCTGCCTCGCCTTTTTGGAGCCCTACGACCACGGTAGCGTCTATATCGACGGTCAGCTATTGGGCTTCGAAGACCGCAGCGGTAAACGCGTACGCACCAGTGAAAAACGCGTCGACGAAGTACGTGCACCGGTGGGCATGGTGTTCCAGCATTTTCACCTATGGCCCCATCGCACGGCACTGGAGAACGTGACCGAAGCGCTGCGGCTGGTCAATGGCCTTTCCCGTCGGGAAGCCGACACGGAAGGCATGGCCATGCTCGAACAGGTCGGCCTGGCAGATCGTGCGGGGCACTTTCCAGAGAGCCTTTCCGGTGGCCAGAAGCAGCGAGTGGCCATTGCGCGGGCGCTCGCCATGAAACCCAGAGTGATGTTTTTTGATGAGCCGACGTCGGCGCTTGACCCTGAACTGGTTGGCGAAGTGCTGGATGTCATGAAGAAGCTGGCCGCCGATGGCATGACCATGGTGATCGTCACTCATGAAATGGGCTTCGCCGCGAAAGTGGCTGACCGCGTGATCTTTATGGATCAAGGCCGCGTGGTCGAGAGCGGCCCGCCCGCAACCCTGTTCCGCCAACCAAAAAGCGAACGCCTTCAACAGTTTCTTAATACCTGGCGTGAGCGCCATATCGACTGATTCAGTCACCTAAACAAGATTAAAACACCTGGAGCATCCCATGAGTTCTGATACACGCTTTGACCACGCTCGCATTGAGCAACTGCCGCGCAGCAACAGCGAACCTTGCGGCCATAACCACAGCTTGGAAAACCCCATCTCTCCCGACGGCACACCGGTGTTAGGCGAGCGCTACGAAGTGGCCGCCCGTGGCGGCCGAGCGGTGCGTCTTAAAGCGGGCCAAACCATCCGCATTATCAATACCCACGGTACCCAAGTGTGCGATACCTGGGCGTTTAGCACCGATAACATCAACGAGTTCATGTCTTGGGAGCACGGGCGTGCCTGGTTGAGCGCACTGATTCCCCAGGTAGGCGACCCGCTAATCAGTAATCGCCGCCGCCCGATCATGACCCTCACCGCCGACACGTCGCCGGGTATCCACGACACGCTAATGGCCGCCTGCGACCTGTTCCGTTATATGACGCTGGGCGTTGAGGGCTACCACGACAGCTGCGCCGACAACCTGCGGCTAGCCATGCAAGCGATAGGCGTTGTCACTCCCGAGGTACCCCAGCCACTCAATCTATGGATGAACATTCCTGTTAACGCAGAGATGAAAGTCGACTGGTGCCCACCCGTTTCCAAACCCGGTGACTACGTCGAGCTACGCGCCGAGATGGACTGTATCGTCGCCATGTCCGCCTGTCCCCAAGACATTATTCCCATCAATGGAGCAGACTGTGTACCTGTCGAGGTACATTTCGAAGTTTACGAATAAACATCGCCCAGGAGAGCCTGATGACAAGCCGCCTTAATGAGCCAACCGACAAGCCCGCTATCGACCTGGCGACTATCGCCGCAGCGGTAAGCCCAGAACGCCTGGCCAATGATCTGGCAAACGTAGCGATGATGGGCGGCCGTTCAGATGGCGGCGTGGCGCGTTTGGCGCTTGATGATAACGACACCCGCGCCCGGCTTTGGTTGATCGAGCAGGCAAGCGCCCTGGGTGCCAAGGCCAGCGTCGACGCTATCGGCAATGTGTTTCTTGATGTACCTGGCAGCGACCCAGCGCTTGAACCTGTCGTCACCGGTAGTCATTTGGATAGCCAACCGGCGGGTGGCAAGTACGATGGTGCGCTGGGCGTGCTGGCAGGGCTTGAGGCACTTCGCGCGCTTAAGGAGGCGGGATTTACACCGCGCCGCCCGCTATCGCTGGTGAGCTGGACCAATGAAGAGGGGGCGCGGTTTTCCCCTGGCACCTCCGGTTCGGCGGTATTCTGCGGCGTACGCAGCATGGAGGAAACCCGCCTGATCGAAGACGGCGACGGCGTCAGTCTGGGTCACGCCCTGGATACTTGCCTAGCTGAATTGGACGCCGCAGGCGTTCCCCGCCGCCCGCTGGCAACGCCGATGCACGCCTTTCTTGAACTGCATATTGAACAAGGCCCGATTCTGGAACGTGAAGGGGCTGCCGTGGGCGTGGTCGAAGGTATCCAGGGTGTCAGTTGGTTTGAAGTCATCGTTTCCGGAAGCGCCAACCATGCAGGCACCACCCCGCGCGCCATGCGCCGCGATGCGTTAGAAGGCGCCTGTGCGCTGGCAACCGCGCTGCGGGAGGCCGCCCGGGATAGCGAAGACCGCGTGCGCTTTACCATTGGCAAGTTTGCCGTCAGCCCTGGCTCGGTGAACACCATTCCCGACCAGGTCACCTTCACTATTGATTTACGTCACCCGGAAGCCGCGACGCTAAAAGCGCTGGAAGCCGAATTCAATGCGCTCGCCCAGCAGACCTGGGCGGGCTGCCAAGCAACACTGGCGCCGCTATCACGCGTTGAGCCCGTCGCGTTTCCCGCCACACTCACCGCCCTGCTGGATGACAACGCCCATGAACTGGGGATTACGGCACCGCGATTAGTATCGGGCGCCTTTCACGATTCGATTCACCTCGCCAACCACTGCCCAACGGCGATGCTGTTTGTGCCCTGCCGCGATGGCCTTAGTCACCACCCCGATGAGCATACCGAACTCAGTGATGCCGTCGCAGGTACTCAGCTACTGGCCGCCAGCTTGGCGAGCTTAACCAGATAAGGAGAGCCACATGGCCAACGGCACCGACGGCACTCGCCGCAATGCCGCCACCGGCGAAAGTTACCTACCGCATCAGGAGCCACGCTATCGTGAAATAGCCAGTTTCTTGCGCGCGCCGCTAGCTGAATCGTTAGACGAACTCGATATTGCGCTGGTCGGCATTCCGTTTGATGGTGGTGTCAGTAATCGCCCAGGCGCGCGCCACGGCCCGCGTGAGATTCGCAACCAGTCGAGCATGATGCGCAGCCTGCACAATGTCACCCGGCTGGACCCGTTTGCCCAGGCACGTATTGCCGACATCGGGGATGTGCGCTTTTCATCGATCTACGACCTTAAGCAGGTCTCTGATGATATTGCTGATTATTACTCAACCATTCGCCGAGCAGGGGTGATCCCGCTCAGCGCCGGGGGCGACCACTCCATCACCTACCCCATCCTGCGCGGCTTGGCAGCCGATGGCCCGGTGGGCTTGATCCATATCGATGCCCACACCGACACCTGGGACGAGTTTCAAGGCTCCAAATTTCACCACGGCGGCCCCTTCCGGCTTGCCTGCGAAGAGGGCCTTATCGACTCCAAGCGCACGGTGCAAATCGGCATTCGCGGCGCCCAAAACACCACCCAAGGCTGGGATTACTCCGCCGCCAGCGGCATGCGGGTGATGTTTATGGAAGAGGTAGATGCGCTAGGTATCGAGGCAACTATCGCCGAAGCACGCCGCATAGTAGGCAGTGGCCCGGTTTATCTATCCTTCGATATCGACAGCATCGACCCCGCTTTCGCCCCTGGCACCGGCACCCCGGAAGTAGGCGGCCTCACCAGCCTGCAAGCCCTGCAGCTAGTGCGCGGCTTTCGCGGCCTGCCGCTTATCGGCGCCGACGTGGTGGAAGTCTCCCCACCCTTCGATCCCGGCGGCAACACGGCACTGCTTGGCGCTACCATCATGTATGAGCTTTTGTGCTTGATTGCGGAGCAGGTAGCTACTGATAAGAACTAAGCCGTCAGCCCAATCCCGCGCAAAATCACCGAAGTCACCGACTGCACCGCTTTTTCGAATTGCAGGTCGCTCAGCGGCTGGTCGTCGTTGAGCAGGCAGATTTGGTAGTCGAAGTCGGCGTAGTGTTGGGTGGAGGCCCAGATCATATAGAGCAGGTAGGAAGGTTCGACGGGATTGATCTGGCCCGACTCTACCCATTCGCGAATTTTTGACTCTTTGAGCTTGGCCCATTCATAAAGGTTATCGCGCAGACGCTCTTTGAGGATGGGCGCTCCCTGCATCACTTCGGCGGCCCATACTTTTGAGCCGTGGGCGCGGTTGCGGGAGTGGGTCATCTTGGCGCGAATATAGGTGGAGAGCACCACGCGGGGGTCATCGTAAAGCTCGAAACAGAGCGCATCCTGTTTCCAGACATCGAGAAGGGCTAATAGGACATCTTGATACAGCGCTTTTTTGGTCGAAAAATAGTAGTGCACATTGGACTTGGGGAGTTCGGCCAACTGCGCGATTTCGCCCATGGAGGCGCCTGCATAGCCTTTTTCGGCAAACAGCTGCTCCGCCGCTTGGAGAATCTTTTTTACATTGGTTTGCCGAATTTCGTCCTGGGTTCTCGCCACGCTGTCCTCGTCCCTATACGTCTGAAGTAAGCACCAAAAAAAGCACCATCGCAGGGCGACGGTGCTGAGAAGATGTCCTAGTTACCCTAAGACGTCAACTTTGATTGTTGGGGAACGAGAACTCCGCCCGAGTCGCTTCGCTCACCGACGGCCAGCGCTGAGAAACCGCTTTACGGCGGGTATAGAAACGCACTGAGTCCGGCCCGTAGGCGTGAAGGTCACCAAACAGCGAGCGCTTCCAGCCGCCAAAGCTGTGGTAGGCCACCGGCACGGGTAGCGGTACGTTCACCCCTACCATGCCGACCTCGATAGCGTCGGTGAAGCGACGAGCGGCTTCGCCATCGCGGGTAAATAGACAGGTACCGTTGCCGTATTCGTGATCATTAATTAACTGCATGGCATCGTCCAAACTACCGACCCGCACGATGCAGAGCACTGGCCCGAAGATCTCTTCCTGATAGATGCGCATCTCGTCAGTGACATTATCGAACAAGCAGCCTCCGACAAAATAGCCCTCTTCATGGCCAGCCACTTTCAGGCTGCGGCCATCAGCGACGAGGGTTGCACCGGCGTTAACACCGTCTTCGATGAAGCCGAGCACTTTATCGCGGTGCTCTGCCGTTACCAGCGGGCCCATATCCAGGCCTTTGTCAGTGCCAGGGCCCACTTTGAGCTGAGCGATTTTGGGCAGCATGGTTTCGACCAAACGATTGGCCGTTTCATCGCCAACACATACCGCCACTGAAATCGCCATGCAGCGCTCGCCACAGCTACCGTAAGCCGCGCCCATTAGCGTGTTGGCCGCGTTTTCCAAATCAGCATCCGGCAGGACGACGGCGTGGTTCTTCGCCCCGCCCAACGCTTGAACGCGCTTACCGGCTGCGGAACCGCGTGAGTAAATCGCTTCCGCCACGGGCGTTGAGCCGACGAATGAAATGGCTTTAACGGCTTTGGCATCCAAGAGTGTTTCCACTGCTTCGCGGCCGCCGTGAATGACGTTCATCACGCCTTTAGGCAGCCCCGCTTCTTGCAGCAGTTCGGCCACGGCCATCGAGGCGGACGGATCTTTCTCAGATGGCTTGAGAATAAAGGTATTACCACAGGCAATCGCCATGGGGTACATCCACAGCGGCACCATAGCGGGGAAGTTAAACGGGGTAATGCCTGCCACCACGCCTAAGGGCTGGAAGTTAGACCAAGCATCGATACCCGGCCCTACATTGTGGGAGTACTCGCCTTTGAGCAGTTCCGGTACACCGCAGGCGTACTCGACGTTCTCGATACCGCGCTTGAGTTCGCCCATTGCATCTTCTGGGGTTTTGCCATGCTCTTCGCTGACCAGTTGTACTAAGCGGTCAGCGTGCTCTTCCAGTAACTGCTTAAAACGGTACATTACTTGGGCACGCTTGGCGGGTGGCGTATCGCGCCAAGCTGGGAAAGCCGCCTGGGCGGCAGCAATGGCACGCTCTACGTCAGCGGCATCCGCATCCGCGACTTGGCGAATCACTTTGCCCGTTGAAGGATTGGTGACATCCAACGTGCGTTTACTCTCGACTAATTCACCGTTGATCAGGTGGGAAACAACACTCATGTTTAAACTCCGAAACAGATTATGCTAATGAATCCAGGGTGGTCGCCACGGCATCAAACAGCCGCTCTAGCTCGGCCTCAGTGGTACCAAACGGAGGGCCAAACTGCAGCGTGTCGCCGCCGTAGCGCACGTAGAAACCTGCTTCCCATAGCGCCATGTGGGCATCCCTTGGGCGAATGATGGGGTCGCCGTCTCGGGGCGTTAGCTGAATGGCGCCAGCTAAACCGTAGTTACGAATATCGACAACGTGGTTGCGGCCTTTTAGCGCGTGAAGCTTCTGCTCGAAGGTGGGCGCGATAGCGCTTACCTGAGCAGGGAAGTTTTCACGTTCCATCATTTCAAGGGCCGCTAGCCCCGCAGCGCAGGCCACCGGGTGGGCGCTATAGGTGTAACCATGGGAGAACTCAACCGCGTGTTGAGGGCCGCCAGCCTGCATAAAGGTGTTGAATATTTCGCTGGAGGCAATGACCGCGCCCATAGGAATGGCGCCGTTAGTGATCTGCTTGGCCACGTTCATGATATCGGGCGTCACGCCAAACGCTTCCGCGCCGGTGGTCGCACCGCTGCGGCCAAAGGCAGTAATCACTTCGTCAAAAATCAGCAGAATATCGTTAGCGGTGCAGATCTCGCGCAGCCGATCGAGATAGCCTTTGGGCGGCACAATTACCCCTGCAGAGCCGGACATCGGCTCGACAATCACCGCAGCAATGGTCGAGGCATCGTGGAGGGCGATTTGATCGAGCAGCGCATCGGCGAGCTCTGCACCGGTTTCCGCTTGGCCGCGGGTAAAAGCGTGGCCCGTCTGAAGGGTATGCGGCAGATGCGTTACGTCCAACAACTGACCGTAATGTTTCCGGTTACCACCGATACCGCCAAGGCTGGTACCGCCGATATTCACCCCGTGATAGCCCTTGGCACGGCCAATCATGCGAGTCTTCTCAGGTTTACCTTTTAGCCGCCAGTAAGCCTTGGCCATTTTGACCGAGGTGTCGGCAGCTTCTGAACCAGAGTTGGTGAAGAACACATGATCCAGCCCGGTAGGCGTTAGGCTAGCGACTTTTTCTGCCAGCTTGAACGCCAGCGGATGGCCAAGCTGAAAGCCGGGGGCAAAGTCGAGCGTGCCGAGCTGGGCCGCGACAGCCTTTTGGATCTCTTCGCGGTTATGTCCCGCGCCACAGGTCCACAGCCCGGAAAGCGAATCGAACAGCTTACGGCCCTGATCATCGATGTAGTAACGCCCTTCCGCTCCGGCAATAACACGTGGATTGGCGTGGAAATCGCGGTTGGCGCTAAACGGCATCCAGTAGTGTTGATTAAGGGCCGTTTTCGAGGGTGAATCCCCCATCGAAGAAGGTGAGGATTGCGTCTTGGTTTTGCTTTTTATTCCAAACATGGTGTCTAGCTCCATCGCTATGAGACATGGTCTCAGCATGCGCCACCACACACGTTTATAAAATTACGCTTTTCTTTTGTTCACGTTAGAGAATCTATACGTATCTCGG
>OJIL01000035.1_pt1 | contig 24355 bp, 32 predicted proteins | sample 1595731 | NCBI WGS metagenome assembly OJIL01 (sample SAMN05416787, study PRJEB24817) | seawater metagenome | isolation source: Sea water | place: Canada:Atlantic | collected 2013-11
GCTCTTCCGATCTTTGCAATATAACTTACTTTTGTTTTTGTTCTATCAATTGTTTAATTCGTTTATCTAGCGTATTTAACTCATCTAAACTTGCGTGTTTAATAAATTCATAGAGTTTATCTTTATCTGATGTTTTTCTAATATATCCTGTAGTATAACCTTCATCTTCTTCATTAATTCGTTTTAGTTCATTTAACATATTTGGCATTTTAAAATCCTTGTCTAGTTTCATCTGATACAATCATAGGAACAATCCTATAACAAACACGGTTTACTTTAGTACTATCTAAATCATTACCAAATTCACGATGAAGCTCTTCTTTAATAATATCTAAAACTTTATCATGAGTAATAGAATTATTATATTGAACATCTTTAATATCTAAATCAATATTCACCGAAACACTTTCATAAAAAATAAATCGTGATTGAACATCAGGAACATTAATAAATGGATTTTCTTCTATTAATACTTGATGTATATATTGTTGAAGATTCATACTAATGACCTATTAAATGTATTTTTGGCTTGTTCAATATTTATCTGATAATTCTTATCATTAAAGAAAATATTCTTGCCATGTTTTCTAAAAAATTTTCTAACTCTTGGGAGCTCAAGGCGTTGTGATTTTAAAGATGACCATCCGCCTCTATTATTATAATTTACACTAGTAAAATTACTTCCATATCTTATACCATACATATCAAATTTAACTTTGCCAACTAATTCAAATGAAGTCTGTCGCATAAGCCACCGTTCACCAGTAATAGGGGCATCGAATACACCATAAGGAGCATATGTATTAGATATCTTTCTACTAGTTCTATAGATATATAATTCATTAGTAAAGCACATATCTTGGGCACATGCATTAATTGCTTGTTCTACGCTAGGAGCAACACATATGCGGTGAATATGGCTTATCTCTGATTCCCCAGAATGAATAAGCCGAGGTTTCATTTTTACCTTACTATTTGGGCTACCATCTGTATCCCCTAAAGGAACAATAGAAACATGATAAAAATAATGTGGCTCATGTTTTTGAACAGTTGGAGAAGCTTTATTCAATTCAAAAGATAAACATAATTTTTCTAAAGTAGGTCTTGGCATAAAGATAAATCTCCGGAGAGGTTCATATGAACCTCTCCTTTCAAATAATTAAAAATTATCAGTTACGTCTTCCAACACGCTATAGCCACATACACGAGCTTTAGCATTGTTGTAATCTTTAGGAATCGCAACAAAGTCGGCAGGATCTACCAATACTGATACGATACGATTGCCACCTGATGCACCAAAGTGTGGCAGATATGATTTTGAACAAACATGCAAGCCATGCGAGCACGTAACATCAGAATCTTCATTAACCATATTACGATTCATTCGAAGGACTTTGCCTGGGCTGTTATCAAATGAATTTGAGTAAATATCCATATACGATCCACGAACTTTCTTGAAGCATTTAACGAATCCCTGAGCTGTGATCTCAATGTCTGTAGCTTCTAGGAAATCATATAACTCATTAACTGCTCGATTTGACGTATTATTGATTAAACGCTTAGCAAATTCAACTAGTCCTTTAAAATTATCGTTATCTTTACCAGAAGCAAGCGATTCCAATAGACGAGGAACTAATCGTCCAGCAAAATCGATCTCAGTACCATTATCTACAAAGTAAACACGATTAGCTTCAGGATCTACAGTTAGATTACCATTGCTGTACTTTTCGATAAACGATGGACGGTCAATCATCAAAAATGCTTCTTCGAGGCATTCTTGAGAACCACGACCGCTCCATACAATATCAGATACTTCATCAAAGTTTGCATCATCTTTTACAATGCTGCATGAAACTGGGCCTGATTCTGATACTTGAGTGATTGAGATTGATTCTCGCGTTGCTACCACAAAGTATTCAATATCACCATTATCAAATCCACTATCGGCCTCGTCTTCGTACTCATCTACCACTGTTTCGACTTCGTCGTATTCTTGTTGAGCATCTTTCATCTCTTGGATGACACGACCAACTGTTCGCAAACTAACTTGATAACGATCAGCAAGAGTAAGAGTGCTTACATCATCTAGCCAACTGTTATAAAGATCATTCTTTTGTTGAATATTTAAACATTGTACTGGCATAAGTTACCTTCTTTGTTGAGTGTTAGTGTATATTAAACATCTTCGGGTTTAGAGTCAATTAAAGAAACGTATTCTTTAACACATTCGTATACACCTTGTTTGTTATATACATGATCTAGTAATGGATATACTTCTATTAATTGCTGTGCTGCTAATTCTGTTGTTGTGTTCCGATCAATCTTGCTTCTTTCTTGATCAACCTCTTTTTCAAAGATAGTGGTTAAAATAGGCAAATAGTCCGAAGGAATCACTTCATTCTCATATCCCTTTATACGAACTTTAGGATTGGAGGATTCGTATATTTTATGGATATTAAGATTACCGATCACACCAAAAGAATTATGCATTGACTGATATGCGATTTCTTCAGGAGACACGTTAATCTCTTTCTTAAACTGTTCAATCAACACCGATATTGACTTAATATTGTGTTCTTTCATTTTGGTCTCATTGTTTCCATTTCGTTTCATGATCACAATAGGCGAATTCATTCCAATTGCTTCAAGGATTGTTGTTATGTGCACCGTTCTTAAAGTGCCGATATTATTTTCACCTATTAGCAAACTTCCACGGTAAATCATATCATCAATGTTATACATGTTATTGACATAAAATACTTTAGTTGCCTTGCAATCAACTCGACCAGATCCTTTATTCTTCAGTTTATTTTCAATTGGGTCCCACTGAAGATGTTTACCATAAATTTCAATTTTCTTTGGCTTGTCTTGAACTGGTTGTCTTTTTGTATAAGTAGGCTTGGTAATCGATTGCGCTGGCTTATACTTATCTTTAAGATCATCCAAAGACCGCCATTCAACATCGATACCAATGTATTGCTCAAATCGTTTCCTAACACGATCGTTAATAGGATCTTTCAATACAATTATTTGATCTGAAGAATTCAACGAATCGAGATACAATTTAGAGTACTTGACGAACCCGACCGAAGGTGATCCTTTAGGAACGTATACGATTCGTAACTGACGATCACCTTGAGGAATAACATCCTTCAAGGATCGAACAGCAAATGCGTTAATCCGACTGTTTCGTTTAGCAAATCCTGTGAATTGCGATATTCTACGGAAGAATGTAAACCACTTCAAGTTATAGTGATTTAGTTTAACATCCTGGTAAGTAAACATAGGGAGAACCAAATCACCCATGTCATACTTTTGGTTAATAAACTGAATGGCACGAATAGGATGCCCAGAATCTTCAGCTTCTTGTTGATCCTGTTGCGTTAGCAAATCAACGGCTGCTTCGACACGTTCCTTTACGAGAAGCTCTGTTTCAGGAGTCATTGATAGTGTTTCGCGCGAGGCAGCAGGCTCTAACTCTCCTATTTCAAACTGCATGAAAATCACGTTTGAAGTGGAATTCCCGTATGAGTACATGTCGCCAATAACGACTTTCTTCAGGTAATTTAAGTGACTATCACTCAGCGAAGAAGAAATAGTATTCCAATCAATGCCATAACACACTCCGCCCATTACTGCATAGAAGCGTGATGTATACAACTGCGATGCATTACCCACAATTCTTTTAACAACAATTTTGCCTGTTTCTAACTCATCTGCAACGTCACTTGCAATAAAGTCAAATGTAGGATCAGGAACAATTGGTTTGACCTTGAACATGCTTAGGATGAATTCAGCTTCGTGCCTGAAACGAGAAAAGTGTTCATCCCGAACCGGAACAGTAATCTTGATTCCGTTCTCTTCGTCAGTCTCACGTTCTGATAGCAAATTAACGGCAGGAGCATGATCGCTGCCTAGATATGCGCTATAGAGGCGTTCTACACCGTCTTTACGTGACCTGATATTAAACGTATTGGTATACGAGAAAGGTGTCTTGGAGCCAAGACCAAACGCACCGATCGAATCATTAGAGTTCTGTTTGGTTGAAGTAAAGTACGAGGTGTATACAGTGCGTACACCCTCATCATCTAAACCAATACCATAATCTTCAATTTCAAAGTAAGGATGCAAGGCATTAGGCAATACAACCTTAAATGGACGATCTACATTTCCTGCCTCTACGTGAGCATCGTAAGCATTACACGATAATTCACGAACGATAGCTGCAATTTTGTGTTCATAGATACCACTTGAAAGAATCTTAAAGGCCTGTGCAGACGCATTAATTGTAAACTTAGACTCTCGAGTAGAATTAGTTAATACTTCACTCTCTTGATGATTTAACTTCATAGGCAAATTACTCTTCTGGGATTGAGTTCATATTATAAACATTAACTAGATAAAATCAAACAGGGATCCTAAGATCCCTGTTTTATACTTACTCTTCGTCGCTATCTTCTGAAGCCGTATTATTCAACTTCATGATAGTTTCGTAAAAGATTGAGTACGTCTCTTGTTCTTCTTGTTTTTGATCAAAAGATTTGCTATAAGCATCATTGTAAGCATCTTTGGCCATTCGACGATAGTCGGCTGCCTTGTTACCATACTTTTCTGCCAGAGCATTGTATTGCTCAGTCTGAAAGTCGCCTTCTGCTTTAACACAAACTTTTGAATTAACACAATCTTCGATTACTTTACGGATTGCTTCTTGATCTGCAGGACTGCTAGGGATAATGATATCTGCCATTTTACTTCCTTTTGTTGAAACGATTAATGCTTTCATTTAATTGACGGTTTTGAGTTTTAACTTTGCTTCCGATAATAACGAACACGATTACGAAAAATAACCAGATGATAAATCCGATCCATAATGGGGATAATACCCATAGCCAAGACCAAGCAATTACTTCTGTTAGTTTTAATACCACAAATACAATAGTAAGTACTGTTGCTACACTATTCATTATTAATCCCCTGTCTTCAAAAGCCATTTATTTGATATAGACTTAAACGATACATCATTATCATATGCTTTCCATACAATCCCTTCACGAAGTTTTGCAGTAATGGAAGGACCATCAGACATCTCTAAGATTTCGTTTAGCTCTAGTTGTAATGGTCGGCTAGTTAATGCAAGTACCGGTACGTAAGGAACATCAAAATCATCACATAGTTCAATTACTTCTGCAACCGAGTAATATGATTGATTATCTATATTATACATGTTAAACACGTACATACAATAGTCAGTAAAGTTTTCTTTGTTCCCCTGAATACCAGGACCGAGTACTTCACCTTGGATAGCAACATTGTATCCTAATTTGCCTAGAGCAATAGCCATTTCCTGGACATTAGATTTATACGAAGCTTTATGGAAGTGGTTGTCAGGCTCATACTTCAACTGGAGATTACGAGAACATACAGCCAGCTCGCCAATCTTTTCGCCATTATCATCTACTTCAATGACATCTTCGCCTTTCCAATACTGACTCCACTTCTCGCCAAAGAAAGCAATCGTACATGAAGATCCGTCCAGTTTCATTGTTGGATAAAACTGTGCCTCCTGATGTGTTCTGACTAATCGCTTATACACATTCTGAATACGATCTTCATCTGTCTTTGGAATACAATCAGGGAAATTGCCTTTGGCATCTGCTGACTTGGGTTCAGGTCGTTCATACTTAATAACATCAATCAACTCAGCCATGTCAATGTCATCAAGATCTAAGCGATCATGAAACTCAGGGAATTCCGACCAAGGCAAAGCAAGTCCTTGTGATAACTGTTTGCGTAGCTTGATAGTCTTCAGACGAACACGTTCTTTACCGTCTGTAGCTACCTTGACACCTGTCTTGAATAGAAATTCAAAACGAAGGTCATGTGCCGGTAACCATGAATCAATTTCAAAAAATACGCAAGAATCACCTACTTGAAATTCATCACGTTTTACAACAACCTGCCACCCATCTACGATTGCCAGTTCAATTGCATCTGCATTCTCAATAGGTAGCAAGTCATCAATATTACGATGAGTTACTAGTTTCCTCATTATTGACCTCGTTCTAATTTGTACTCTTCAACTAGATAAACTGCATTTACTTGTTCCATGCAATTCTCGTATACATCAATACCAACTTTGTTAACATGAAAATCGATTGACCATCGATTTGTGTATACTGGAAGCACCGTATACACGCGTGTTACTGCTTCATAAATAATCTCTTCTGGATACCCATACGCACCTTGAAAATTATTGATTGATTCAGACATGGTATAATCATCATGTCTAGCTCGATAAACATCCATTACTAGCCCAGAAACGTTATCACAATTTTGAATTGCGTTATTAAGATTCCGATCCAACTCTTGTCGTTGTTCTGGCGTTATTGCCAAAGCACTTGTTGATACTATAACTCCAGATAATAGAATTGCGTTCATGATTTTCATTTTCGTCACCTTTTATTGCGTTTGTGTGTTATTAAAATATAATCTATTTGTTGAGATTAGTCAAGGATATCCAGATTATTAATTGCTTTTTCTAAATCTTCTTTGTAAACAGTCTTGCCAAGAATACGAATTGTTTCTCGTTTCTCTTTGTATTGTTCTGGATCCATCCACGAGACATCAACTTCTTGGTGTTCTGTATTATCAAAATAATGTAAATGAGATCTTACTTTTATACCTGTAGTTTGATTTGCATACACGAATAGGCAATCATGATGCATATTAACCAAACTTCTCGTAGCAGTGTAACCTAATTTCTTTAGCATATCAATAATTATGTTACGATGCTCTAGATTATTTGTACGGAACTTTAAGTTCTTCAACTCTTTCATTGATGTTTCCTCAATTCGTTTAATTTCGTTACTTTGTATAATGCAGCCATCACTCAAAACTGCGATGGATTGTATGTACTTGTCTTTTTTCAAAATCTTATATGGCCCATACACTTCTAAATTGCCAAGACGTGCACCAGGTATTTGCCCGACAAACATTTTGGCTGCTGTCTCAATATCATCTTTTGACCAACCTTCAACATTAACCCAAGAATCTTTAGTAATTGGTTTATCGAACTTCATTTCGTTTCTCCAAATCGAATGCATTGACTGCCATAGTCTTAATCAACTTGGCTTTATCCTTTATGAACATGACTTGATGATTATCAACTAAACATAGCCGTTTGTCAACGTTGTAGATATTAAGCAAAACACCATTTTTGACCAAGGCATGTCTCCATTTAGGATCAAAGACCCATTGAAGAAACTGGCGCTTTCCTGAAAACCCGAAGCTATATTCAATAAAATTTCTAAGATGGGCTTTGTCATCAAATTGACTCATTAAATGCTGTGATGAGTGTGGAATAGGATGCCAATCTGGATCACAAGAATTATTGGTTGACCTAGACCACAAGCTAGGTTGTCTTCTACCATCAAACCCTATCACACTTTGGTAAATGCCAATGCCTTCGTCTGTTTCTAAACGCCAAACTTCCATAATATATTCCTCAATACAAGCAATGATCTTCGTCAGGGCTATCGGCTGCCTTCATAGACTCAAATATAACATGCCACTCATGGTTAATTTTTTGAATCTTACGAATAGCGCCCAGCTCGTTTCGGAACTGTTTAGTTTTCAGAAAAACACATAGCCTAATATAATCATCAAATATTAGCCGAGTCATGTTACACCTCAAGGATAGAAAGTTCCCTTACACAAAATGCTTCCTCCATCAAGAAAGCAACCTGGTGTTCATCAAATACACAATGGGATGGTTTGACATCAAAGACAAGCACTTTGCCGGCTTCTAAATGCATTTTTTCCTTCCACTCATCTTCAAAAATCCAGTGATTGAGTTGATCGAGAGAACTAAAACCAAAGAAGAAATCTGAAGGATGGTTATCCAGAAACTTTACACAGATTTTGTGATTGATGCCTGATGGTGCTGGGTGATGTTCATCGTCGTCGTAATCATCACAACACTTATGCCACAAACAATCATTATTATCCATTGTCGAAGCACGATACATACCATCACCATTTTGATCCACTACACGATATACAAGCATCACTCAACCTCAGGAGTCTGGAAGTAATTGACGATAACGGCTTTGGTTTCTGGTAAGTTGTTGTAAATATCTTCTCTCTGACTGAACATATTTTCAATTGAACCGAGATCGGATAACTCTTCAATAGATACTTCTATCCGCATTTTATATTGCTTACGAATCTTGCCTTGTAAGATATTCTGAGATCTCAACTACTACGTAATGTGCCATGATGTAATTCCTTCTTCAATTTGCAATCATTATAAACTAGGAAACCCGGACAGTCAATAACCATCCGGGTTTCATATTAAGTGTTGGATTTTACTTCTTTGTAAATATCATTGAAATTTTTCATTTCATTTGTTGGGACAAAGAAACTCCATAAGACACCATATTCAGTTTCATCTTCGTGGCAAGATGGTTCAATCGCTAGCTCATCTACTAACCTATTTTCCAGTTTTTGAAGAAGCTCCTCGGAATTACTTTGTACATCAACCTGAACGACACCGCGAGTACCTACGCCATCGTTTTTGTTGATTGATTTCTTCATTTTAGTTTTCATTTTACAATTCCTTCTTCAGTTTGTTTATTATCCTACAAATAAATTATACTATTTTTCCTAACGCCGGTCAATAGTCAATCGTCCCAGTCTATGTCATTTACCTTTGTTTTTGGTTTTTTTCCATTGCCTACTTTTGCTTGTACTTCCTTAACTGAATCATTAGATGGTATGCCTATATCTGAATACCTCATTTTGTCAAAATCTATACCAACTGGTTGTGGTTTGATTTTAGACTTGTTTCCCCATCTTGTCTTGAGCAAATGGATCAACTGTTGTTTATTATCCTGCATTACTTCATCCATTGTGATGGCAATATACCAATCAAGGGTAGCAGGCAGACCGAATGATTCTGATGTACTTGTCATATCAGGGCTAGACTCTTTTGAACCATCACGATTAGTTTGTGTTGCTGTAAGAATGGGTACATCAAATTCAACTGCAAGCCCACGTAATTCTTCAGCAATTGCCTTTACATAAGAATAAGAGTTAACACCTGATAAAGACTTGTAACGACTACTTGCACAGATGTTAATATAGTCAATCATTATTACATCAGGTTTAAATTTTTTCTTCTGTTTTAATTCCTTTAATAGATGCCTAAAGTGACCAGCATGACCAGACGAAGTAGGATATTCTTTTGCAACAAATCGACCGTTCGTCTTACCTTTGATTCCATTGATGCCCTTCAAATATTGTTCTTTAGTAAGCTCTTTGATACCGTCTGTTGTAACATCAAGTAAATTAGCTTCCACACGCTCGTGAATTAGCTCTTCTGCCATTTCCAAAGATATATAAAGAACATTCTTACCTTGCTTTAAAAACTCACCAGCAAGGTAACACATCAAACTTGACTTACCGACGTTTGTACCTGCAAGAATACATGACAACGATTTCTTCTTTAGGCCCCCATTAGATAGTGTATTGAGTGCATCCAATGGGAACTTAATGCGATTATCTTCCGCAGTATATAAATCAAAACGACGTTCAGCATCATCAAAGAAATCCATACCAATAGATGTGTCAAATGATATTGCTAGAGCGTTGTTAAGAATATCAGGAATAGCACTTTTATCTAGCTGCTTATTATTTCCTTCTGCAATGTTTATTGATTCATTTAACGCATTGTACATTGCTACATCTTGACAATACGCCTCTGTTTCATCTACAAGCCAATCAGTATCAGGATGATCATTATTCTTATTATATTCAACTACTTCTTCAACAATTGAAAAGATATCTTTAAATTCAGGTTCTGATAATTTACTTTTTTGTAAATGTACAGCAATAGCTTCTAATGTTGGTTGTGTATTATATTTGTCAAATAGATATTTGTAAGTATTAAATAACGTTCGATGACCGGACTCAAAATATTCTTCTGATAGAAAAGGAAATACTTTCCGTGAATACTCTTCATTAAATAATAGGCCCCGAACGATTGAATTTTCAATCGTTATCATATGCTTCCTTGGGCAAAAGAGGGAGAATCAACTCCCTCTATAATAATTTAATTTACTCTATTAATCAACTGTAAGTATTTCCCCAGTTTCTTCATCAAACTTTTCACCTTCTTTGATACCAAGCATAGAATCCAAAGATTCTTGGAGCAATTTATTACCGCCTGATAAGCAATACATTTCTTTAATAGCTTCATCAAACGTTGGATCTTTTAAAACAGGATCCCAAAATTCTCGTGTGGATGTTTCTTTACGACGCCAGTTTTTATCACCTTCAACACCAGGTCTAGTATACCATCCTTGTTTGGGAGCTTCTATATGGCCAGAGGCTAATCCCATATCTAGTAGACCAGAATACTTATTAATGCCTTCACCATATACTACATCAAACGGAATAGCCGCCTTTTCACGAATAACACGTGACTTTTCAATATTCAAAATGAACTGCCAACCAATAACCTTAGTTCCTTCTTTAATTTGACGTTTACCTACAATGAATACGTCATTTGACGAATACATGCCACCAGTATTATGTGTTACAACACCATTTTCAAGAACATAATTTTCTTCATCTTTAACTGAAATATCATATACTTTTTGTTTACCAATTTTTTTAATAGACTTAACTTTCATTTGAATCCTTTTTGTGTTTACAGTTTTCGTTATGCCAGCGAGCAATCATACCAGCTATTGATTCTTTTCCACAGTAATTACATACATCTCGTTTTTGCTTTAACGATGTTGGACACTTCCAAACGTTAGAATCATAAGTAACAGCTTCTTCTTTTGGAATTCTAACACATTCATCTGTGTTAATATTTTTAAGAGATACTAATCCTTTCCTACCTATTTTCTTTTTGTGTTCTTCAGACTTCAACACACCTTTTCTGCTATCAGACATTTTCTTTTTTGTTTCTTCTGAAAATGTCTGATTTTTACTTGCTTCACTCATTTTCTTTAAAGCTTCTTTTGAATGAGTTTTACCATAAAAGCCATTTTTACTGCCAGGGCATGATCTATTTTTATGGCCCTTATCATTAACAACAGAGCGACCTTTAGTAACACCCACATATGTACCATTCTTAACAAGTTCATCATCTATTTTTAATCTAACACATTTACCAGTTTCATTATGTTTATATGTACCATAACCAGGATTACTATAAGTAGATATTGTTGCTATAGAACCATTAAAATATTCAATACTTCTTACTACATCATTTTGAATATGTATATCTTTTTCTGCTAAAAGACATGAGTCATAATCAATAGCTTCGTATAATATACTAATTTCTAAATCATTAATATTATCAAGTATGATATTTTTCCAACCTTTTACTCTAGAGCTGCCAAAATATTGTTTACCATGCCTATCTATTATAATGCCATCATCAGATACATGACAATTACTCTTTGAACCAATATAATAAAACGGCGGTGTGTTTTCTTTTATTCTTTTGTTAAAAATAATCTTATATACAATATACATATAATAAATCCTAAGTAGGTTAAAATAATATTTATTAAATTAAACCTACTTAGGGGCAGGAGTTATTTATAGCTTATATACGTTTTGACCTTCAACTAAATCTTTTGCCATAACCCATTCATTATCAATTAAGAACTTATGCTTATCACTACATTTAACTATATAACCGTCTTCAAATTCAATCTCATAGCATTCAGGTTCACCTTCTTCAAGTGTATCAGGACCCCAGGTATGATAAACTTCGCAGTTGCCATTTTTTGTTAAAACAAGTTCACCTTCTTTAACATCTTCAATATTACGAAGTGATTCATCAGCCATAATAATTTTAGTACCAGGTAATAAACAACCGCCTGACATGATTTGTTTAGGTGCACCCATTGATGCCATTTCATCATATGTATGTTGAATCGCAATCATATGCATTTCACAGCGTGCAAGATAAGGAGTTGCTAATCGGAAGAAGCCTTTTAAAGCTTTAGCACGAGTACCCATATCTGCAGCTGGGTTATCTGATAGTGCGTCTCGTACTTCTTTAATAGAGGCCAAATTACCAATAGAATCTACAAAGATAACGAATTTATCAATTTCATCAATAGTTTTAGCTTTCTTTGCTGCATCTCGCTCTTTCTTAATTTCTTCAAACTTTGTTACTAAATCAAATTTAAGCTCTTCTACATTCATAATAGGAATATAGATAACACGCGATGGATCTATCCCTACTTGTTCAAAATAATCTTGAGACGCACCACCTTCTGAATCATAAAAGATCATGTATGAACCAGGATTTGCATCAAGATATGCTTTAGCTGAGATCAAACCAAATAAAGTCTTGAAACTTTTTGACTTGCCTGCAATAGATGATAGACCTTCGCGGGTTCCACCAAATAAACTACCACTATATGCTAGATTAAGAGCATAGATACCAGTATCCCACATTGGTTTTTCTTTTTCTAAGATTTTAGAAAATAAACCAGAACCTTCTAATTTTTTACTTTTAATAAATGAATTTGCTAGTGACATTAACTATCCTTTAGTGTGTAACTGGAAATATTTGTTTATTGATTTCATTTTTATCAACGAGACCATTTTGATGCATTACATCAATTAAATGACTGATAGTATTTTTATAATGCAATACTCCAGATTGGTTAATGAATGTATAAATTGCTTCTATTTTAGTTAGAAGTTCTTCTTGTTCGTTAACAATATCAGAACACATATGATCTATGACATATATATCATCTTCAATTACTTTTAGCTTTTGATCAGTTAGAAAATCAGACATAGATACTTCAATTGTATTGCTTACATTTATATTAATGCTTTTAAAGTCTATATCTTTAAATTTACTAGGAGGCATAAAGTAACATGAATAAAAATAACTTATATCTAACATTAAGTTTTCTTTATCTTCGTATGATAACATAATTGCTATATTATACTCTTCTTCATCTAATTGGTCAATCTTTATTTCCTTATGTCTAAAATTTTTTAACAACTCTTTAAACAATTCAAGATCTTCAGTATACATCTTTAATATTAGGTTCATAACATTCCTTGGGGAACTTAATCCCCATATGAATTAGAATAATGTATTAGTTTCTTCTATGTTCCAATTAATTGCATCTAAGAACATAGTTAATGGTTTAATGAAAGATTTTTCTAAAATTGCATCATAGTTAACATACTTATCTAATTCAAACTCTTTAGGTAAGTATGAATCAAACCCAACAACATTTTGTCTAAGTGGATTAGGATGCTTTAACTCAACTACTTTAATTTTATCACCGCCTGATATTTTAGGAATACGAACAAGATTAAGTTCATCTACTAACATGTTATGAACTAAAGCAGCCTTCGATTGCTGAGGTGTACCTTTAACATAAAGATTATCAGGGTCATAATACTTATCTACTTCAGATACTGATGTAGGTATTGCAATGTTCTCGATAGAAAATCCATAGAATTTATCTTTAGCTTCTTCAATTAGCCTATGAACATCACTTTCAGATTTTTGTAATGCAGTAGTATAGCATTTCTTTAATAGATCCCTAGACCATTCAGGTGTACTTGATTTAACAGATTCCATCCCAGTAATTTTTATCTTAGGTTCTTTATACCTAACATACTCAGAATCCCATACTTGCATTACATACTTCTTCTTAGCAACCCATATTGCATTCTCTGCAATAACTTCTCTTCCCCATACCATCTTCTGCTCATAACCATTAATGTAATCACACAATTCTTGACATTTATCATCAATATGTGGTTTCATTATCTCTTCAGCAAACCTATTAGCAATATCAACCTTTTTCTGAATATCAGGCTCTTTTACGGTTTTCATGAATGAATTAATTGTAAAGTAACCAGAATCAGTATCACCAGCAACCCAATTGCTTTGTTTATTCTCAAAAATAGTTTTAAGATGGTCATCTAGACTTGAACATGTCCATTTATTAACAAGTTGTCCAGACATCGTAATCGCTTCAGCATTCTCAACCATATAGTATAGGAAGTAAGGAGATGCTAGAGCCCCATATCCGCCGTTAAGCAGTACCTTTAACCCTAACTGCATGTTATTTAATTTGGCCTCAATGTATTCTAATTCTTTCTTTCTTTGACCTGAAGAACTTTGTTGGTCAGATTCAGCCTGAAGCATTTCTTTCTTAACAGCTTTACGATTATTATATAGCTCTCGTTTGATTTCAGAGAAGAAAGACATCTTATCTTTCTTATAGAATTCAAAATTTGCTGCCATTGTTACATTATACTTACTTAAGACTGATAAGTCAATCCGTTTATGCAATAAGTCATCAAATGTATGTTTATCCCTAATATCCTTAAGTTCTTGTGGTAATTGATGATACGGGATTAATGTATCCATCCCGATATTCCATTCCATTTCTACGTGAGGGTATAGAGAATTAAGGTCATATGCTATAACCCAATTATACATTCCAGGAATTGGTTCTTTTACGAACGCACCTTCAAAATCACGCTCTTCATTTTTCTGTCTACGGAATGGTGGCACTTTATTTTTGTTATATAAAAACTTTGCAACCAATTGTTCCCAAATTTTAGTAGTGCCTAGAGCATCTTCATAATTAGATAATGTAAAGTAAGACATCGCATATACAAGAGAGAATAGTCCTAACTTCTCTTCCAATCGTACCATGATGTTAACGTCTTGAATATTATAATCACAGAACTTTTGGAAGTCATTCCTGTATAGACCGTATAGACCTTGTGCTTCTTCATAGGATATCTTATTCTCGCCTAACTCGGCGTGTGCAATAAAATCTAACTTATGGCTTTCACGTGGAGTATATGTGTGCTTCTTATAAAGCTGCATATAATCAAGATGCGGAAGACCTACGATCTCGAATTTTTCTACTGTTTTACCAAACTGAGCTTTAACTTCTCTTGAATTAATCATAGAGAACGGGCTTAGCATTGACTTTGTATATTTTTCGCCGAACAATAGATTACAACGATTAATCGTGTAAGGAACATCAAATCCCTCTGAGTGCCAACCACTTAACACATCCAAGTTTCTTGATTGAGCGACACTAAGGAATGACCGTAAAAGATCATCTTCAGTATCAAAATGAAATGCTTCTATTTTTAATTTTTTGATATGATCTGGTGATTTTTTAGGGTCCCAGTCAGGTGACTCGCCGTTACGTAAAAAGAACGACACGAATTCCTTTTCTATAGAATCGTATAGTGTAACTGCATTAATAGGCCACTTGTGGTCTTCAGGTTTTGGAAATTCGGGTGCATCAACCTCAATATCTAGAAAGCCAACCTTAATTAAGTTTTCATTATAATCTGGTTGCTTTCCATCAAATAACTCAATTATGAACTGATTGCCATAATTGGAATTACCTTCTAATACAAAATTATCTATTCCTTTATATTGCTCGGCAAAGTTTTTGGCCGCCTTAATATTATCAAACTTAATAGGCTTTAACGGTGCATCATATATAGAAAAGTTAGTAGAAGTGGAGTCACCTGAAGTAAATAAGGTTGGTTGATAATCTTTAAACGTTTTTGTCTTAGTATTAGAATCGCCATCTTTCTTATATCGTATAAGAATAGAATTCCCATACTGTTTATAGTAGCTGTAGAACAAATTACACTCCTCTTTTAACGAGTCCGGTAACGTTACCGGACTCTAGATTATATACTAGTTTAGATTAATAATCTCGTTGAGTATAACGTTCGTAGTTCTCAAAGTTTTTGAGCATATATAGCAAATAGATATCTTCTGCCTTAAAGCCCATTGCGACAAACATATTAAGAATGAAATGCCAAATGTCAATCATTTCCATTAACATTTCCATGCGGTCATCGCTAGTCATTTCAGAAATTAGTTCGCCTTGAACTTCATCATGATTTGACTTCCATTTTTTCCATACAGCAGATGCAGCCTTTTCACCATTAGACATTCCACCTACTGAGTTTTTAAGCTCACGATATTCATCCATGATGGCATCAAAGTTACGATCAATCCACTCAATCATTTGCCCTTTAGTCTGAATATCAGATGGTTTAATGTTATACTTAGGTAGTTTATCTGCAAGAACTCCTTGTAACCATTCTTGAGTATCTAGCATATCTTGTAAAGGATTTTCAGATTCATTAAAGTTACGTAGGATATCCTGAACTTTATCTTGGTCTTTAACAAGTTGTGAGCAGCTATTAAATTCTGACATATGTTTCCTTTTATTGGTTGAAGTTTAATTCTACAACATCTTCTTTAGGTTTTGTTAAATAAGTTTCATTATGGTTATTTTGTTTGAATAACGTTAGACCTGAATCTTTTCTATTTCCTAATAGAGCTTCCATAGCTTCTGTAACCATATCAGCCGCAGTGCACACAGGGACGTTCTGGGCAATTAGATTTAAATTTTTGCGGCCACCTAATAATTCAAATTCATGAGGGAAACCCATTAGATGCAATGATTCTCTAATAGTGCATGAACGGTTTTCAGTAGGATGAATAGTATCATTCATGTTTCGGCCAATCCATGCTTGTGTATATTCTGACGCAATATGAACAGATCCATCCCAAATACCTAACCCTAACGAGAACTTATATTTAGCATGCTCTGCATACTTTAAGCCTTTTTCATTATCAGTTTCATCAAACCACTTGATAGCTTCATCTAAAAGATCTTTCTTTACAATCCATTGAAAGGCAGTCTTTTTACCAACTTTACGAATCTCTTCACGTGCGTCATCATTATCAGTCCAATGTTGAATGAACTTATAATAGGGCTCGTCTGCAACTTTAGGATTCACAATAATGTCGTGTTGAATAGAATTCTCAGGAACTTCTTTTAGATACTCGCCAAACACTGTATAAGGCTTTTCAATCCAGTTTAAGATAGGAGCTGTTGATCTATTCCATAGAAATGCAAAACATCTATCGCGGGCTTGTGGAATGCCATGATACACAGTAGATGTTTTATAGAAAGAGATTGAATAACCGTTTTCTAAAGCAATTTCTTCTAATCGTTTAGCAACACCTTCACCTTTGGTAGTAAAAAGGGCCGGCGCATTCTCAATAATAATAACATCAGCATTATAACAATGAATCCCTTGCTCAGCAACAATATACATGAATTCATTCTTAGCACAACCTGAACCTTTAGATTCAGCGGACTTACCAGTATTTAATTGCGATAACGCGGCACCATTTATGTTCAAAGAGAGTCGCTAATTCTCTTCCGCCAATTAATTGGCTGCTGCATGTCACCATGCAGATCAGACTATATCATCACCTTATAAAGGTGCTCCCCGTTTCGGATTGCTTAATCCTACTTCCTTTCGGAATAGTCGTTGAACCTTCCCATTAAGGGCTTGGCTGCTGATTATCTTATTAAGACTTTCCAGCAATTAAAGGAGTTTATTCGAGAATAATTTCTTATTCAAGCCGCTAGCATTAACGGTGGCGTACCAACTACAATATTAATTTTTTCTTTAAATGCACGGTCTAAAGGATCTAAGACCCTATAATCAATATCACGGCCTAAAGTAATATTCTGATAATTTACATATTGTGAATCGTTTTTCCAAAATCCGTCTAATGAACTAACGAATGACGGTGCTTTGCCTAAAGCTTTTTCTGCTCCAAGTGGAAACCCACCTATAAGCGGAATAATTGGAATAAATGTTAAGTCTTCTTTCTTCATATATAATCCTTAATATTTTTAGTAACTGATTTAAGATCATTAAATTTTGGAGGTTTTTCTATCCATCCTTTACTCTTAAGTAAATTTTCTAACTCTGTATCTCCTTTCTTTATATAGCATTTTATTCCTAATTCTGCATTACCTAACCACTTAGAACCAAATGACGGATTTAATTCTTTTTTAGTATTTCTTCCATACTTTTTACGTTCATTCTCATCTTCAATGTCTTTAAGATTTATTCCCTTATTCCAGACTGATAGATCTGTGCTATATCTTAAAGCTAAACTACTTTTCATTTTAGCAATACTTTCATCTGATAAACCCTTTTGATAGAAATGATGTTGTTCACCAGATTTGTACCAATTTCCATTTTCATAACGTGTATCTAATCCTTTTTGTATTGATTCAATAGACATTTTTCTACCAGTTGCCTTTTCGGACATTTTAAGTCTAACTTCATCTGAATAAACACCACCTTCACCACCAGTTTTAAGATTGTAATAGTTATTGTTTTTAATTACGTCTTCAGTTACTAACTCGGCTTCTTTACTCGCCATGTCTTCAAAATTATCAAAAACATATAATATAGTCTTTTTAAAATTATGTGGACCATATTTATTAATGGCTTTACGCAATAAACTACCAGATCCTATATAAGAATCGTCTAAATTGTTAGTTGAGTGCATACCTATATATTTTTTGTTGTTAATCATATTAACAGTTTCATATATAGTAAAATATTTAAAGTTTTCTTTTGTCATTAATAACCTTAAAATAATGTGTTTAGTTCTTTTTGTTGGTAGGATGTAATATCAGGTTTATTATACTCTAGACCGTTAAAAGAATATATAGCTTTCATTATAGTCTGATTAATAAAATCACCATTATAATATTCTTCTTTAAGTGTATATTGTAACTCTTTTAGAAGCTCTAATCTTACTTCTGGATGCCTTTCTAAATAATCTATACGGTTATACAATTCTTCTGGAGTTTTCACTCTAAGGGCATCTGGTACATCCGTATGGTACTGTTCATCGTAGGACGGATGAAAAAACGGAATACAACCGGCATGAATCATTTCAATATATTTAGAAGTTACCCAACCCTTTTTGATAGGGATGATGAATGTATATTTTGATTTATTCACCTTTTCTTGTACTTGATCTAATTTAATAGGACCTTTGAATCTAGAATCACTTTCAGTCTCTTTATGTTCCCACTTACCATATATCTCAATATCTTCCATTTTAGATAAAATCCATTCATTTAACATATTATAGCGTGATGGATTACCTTCGTTTAATACCATAATAAAAGAATTATTCTTTTTGATCTCTGCAAGGATAGGATAATTTCTTCCAATACAAAAAGCAGTTTCTATTCCTGAATAAGTTGCTTTACATTCAATAGGAATGCGATCTTGATCTTCAAAGCTTTTCATTTTTGAATGAGTATAAGAATAATCATATTGACTCAAAGTACAAATTGGTTCAGAAATAAAATCTCTTGTTTGTGCTTTTGTGTATCTTGGATCATTGACAAGTTCTATCCAATTAATGCCAGATTCATTTAACCAATTAATGATTGGTGTTGAATAGTTTTTAGTCATATCAATGACAGATGCAAATAAATCACGATTTTTTATTTGTTCTACTCTATTAGGGATAGTTACTGTACCTATTTGACCAATCATGCATATAGCAAAATCTATTTTAATATTATTTTTAGAAAAGTAATCAATTAAATAATTTGGCTTATCAACAACAGAACCAGAATTTTTATAACAGTCTATTACGTTATCATATGGAAATATTTTAATACGTTCATATTCATCTAATCTTGAAAAGTCTGAACGCCCAATAATGTAAAAAGTTTTGTCTGGATTATTATTGGCCAAAGCTATTAGTATAGCGCTTGGTTCGTTATCTCCACCGATAGGAGAATAATTTGAAATAAATTTAATTGACTTGCCTATCTTTGCAAAACCTATCTTTTTCATTTAAAACACCTTAAGAGAATTATAATATGACAATACCTTATACTTATTTAATTGGTTGGTCTAAAGAAAACCTATTTTATTATGGAAGAAGAACTGCTAAAAATTGTAATCCAAATGAGTTATGGAAAAAATATTTTACTTCAAGTAAATACGTTAAAGATCTTAGGGTTAATCTAGGTGAACCTGATATTATTGAAGTAAGAAAAACTTTTAAAAATATTTACGAATGCGAAAATTGGGAATATAAAGTATTAAAAAGATTAGATGTCCCTAATAAATTTAACTTCTTAAATCAATCATATCATATTGCTAAATGCACAACCTCTAATACTTTAGGATATGGATCATTTAAAGATTCATTGGGAAATATAAAATTCGTCCATTTGTCTGATCCATGTATTAAATCAGGGGATTACGTTGGTGTTACTAAAGGAAAAACAATATTCAAACATCATATCACAAATGAAACAAAATTTTTAGATGTTAATGATCCATTAGTACTAAATAATACTTATGTTGGAATTAATACAAAACGTAAAAGAACAGAATCAGCTATTAAGGAGCATAGAGAGAAAATTTTAGGGGCGAATAACCCAAGATCATTTACAATAAACATATACAATAATGATAACGAAATTGTGTATAAGATAACTCATAATATAAAGAAAGCCCCTAAAAACTATAACTTGCCTAAGGGTTTAGTTTTTTCTTATAAAAATAATTCTACATATTTTGGGCATAAAAAGAAATTTCATGGTTGGTACTCAAGACGTTTGTGACTTCATATATGTTCCTTTAATAATTTAATAGAAGTATTCCAAATTAATTCTTGACGTTTAAGATTATCTGAATGAAATGGTAAACAACTTGCCATCATTATAATTGAAAGTAATTTTATTTTATTTGTATCAAATTTAGTAAAGTATTGATCTAATTTATTAATAATTAAATTTTTAAGCTCTGAATTAACTTTAGTTTGATTAACAATCCACATATACTCTCCATATACAGATTGATATAATTTAGCAATATCATACTCAAGATCACCATTATTAATGATCGTATTATTCCAATTGCCTCTAGGATGAACTTAACTTTACCTGTATTATAATCAAATAATATATTACCAAAATGTAAATCACCATGAATATTATTAACAAAATTATTGCCTTTGATTAAATCATGATACGATTCTGATTTTACCACATTTTTAACTAAAAGTAAATCTTGTTTATCAATAAAAGCATATTTGTCATAATTATTAAATCTTTCTAAATTTTTATCTATCCACATATAAATAGATGATTTATTAGATCTAGTTATTTGTTGTTCAAAGCATTTATTATAAACAGTCAAAATTTTGTCTAATGTATAATTAACTGTATCTTCTTTAAGATTTTCATATACAAAAATATCTTGTAAAGAAGTACCTGGACAAAATTCCATTGTGTATGATTCATTATCAATTTCATATATAGTTGGTATAAATGGTAATAATTTTTTAGGAGCTTCTTTATACCATTCTATTTCACTTCTACAACGCTTTCCAGACTTAGTAATTGTTCCACTAATGGTATCTACATATAATTGATTATCGTCTCTAGAAAGGCGATTTAGAAGTCTTGCTCTTGATTCATACAAAGATGGAAAGTCACCACAGTCATACCATTCATTAGTCTTTACTTGTTCTTTGTTTCTGTAACAATCAAGAAGTTGTGAAATTTGATATTCACCTTTAACAGTTTCGTTAGAACTTATGATATCATCTACTAATATACTCATTTTAGATAATGAATTAAATTGATAGATACCAACTAAAGCTCTATCGGTTCCTGGGTCTTGTACAGGTTTATCGAATAGATTACCTTTATCATCAATCAAACACCAACGATCCCAGTCAGGAACTTCATGATATACAATAGAACACTCTGAAATGGCTTTAGAATGATTATAATCTAATACGATTGTATCCCCTAACCATACAACCGCGTCGTCGCTAGAAAGTGAATCTAAGTGAGATAGCCCACAATAGATTGCATGTAAAGGTCCTAGTGGATCTTCTTGTTTGTAAAAACTGATAGGCAAGTGGCTATATACTTTAGAGCAGTAATTAATTATGTCATCAGATTTACCGTACACAATTCTTATATCGGTCGCCCAGTCTTTTATTTGATCTAAGATATAACTGATAGCTGGTTTTCCATTAACAGGAATCATAGATTTTGAAGTAAAGTTTGAAATGGGTCGCAGCCGGGTTGCTAGCCCAGCCGCTGGAATAATAACAGTAGTCATTAAATATCCTTTGTGATAAATTCATCCGGTCGTAAGGCTCTATCATCAATATACCACACATCGTCGCCCCATGGTTTTCCTAGTTGCAAATGATGGTATTTGACATTATGTCTATTTAGCCATTCTTTCAGTGTTGGTAGAACATTTACATGAATTTGCGAGATGACACCTTTATTGGATCTCATACCTCTTGCGGTATACAAAATAATATGATGCCCATTATCATAAGCTTCGTTTACTTTATCAATAACTTCAGTGATAGGATCGCATAAAGAATAGTCGCAGCCTGGCTGCGACTTGCAAAGTGTCCCATCTATATCGACTACAAATGTTGACATACAGGTTTCTCCTTACAATTATCGAAATGCCATCTATTAGCATTTCCTTTATTCTTACTAGCTTTATTACAATGCGGGCATATGAACTCGGTTTTTCTTTTATCTATTCTTGGCCAATTTGTAATACTATCAATAATATTATTTTCATTTTTGATATTAAGTGGGCAATTATTAAAATGGTATCTATTTAATAGACGTTCGATACCTTTTATACAACAATGCGGGCATTGTGTTTTATTGAGTATTTGTTTGATGCCTAAATCTTTTCTATACAATCTCATGCTTTCTATAAATTGTTTTGAATTTTTGCCATCTATAAATCGACCATTGTTTTCTCCAGTAATTGCAGTTGAATGATCTGGTCTTTTAGTTCCTCTAAATGCATTACCGCATTTATATGCTGATTCTGGGGTATGTGATTTTCCATACATTCCATTAAGCATACCTGGAAAGCTACCACCTAAACACTCATTCTTCATATTATACGACATACTATCATTTTGAGCATCTAATAGTAATAGTATACGTTCTTCCTCATTTCTAAAATTATAACCTTGATATAATACGTCAAGTGTAAAATTTTCTAATCCATATTTAATTTTAGCCTTTTGCCAAATAACCCCAGATCCAGTATAATCCTCATCAAGAGCCTCACCGAAGTGAGACCCAATATACCATTTTCCAGTTTCTTTATGTGTATACTTATAAACGTAACCTATACGGTTTTCATTTTTCCACATTACATATTTTACCTATAGAGATTGTCATTAGCCCATTTTTCTATATGATGAAAATGTCGTTCATATACATGCGCACTTGATGCAGTCCAAATTAAATCACCTTTTGGTATTTTTAAATCATTAGCAAGCTTTTCATGAACATACATTGCCCAAGCCGCGTCGTTGTTATATCCTAGTACGAGATCATTTGAGCGCATCATATAATGAGAAACTAATTTTCCGTTACGAACAAAAAAACCATTAGCGTATGTACACATAAAATCAGACATGCCATCTTTGTTATAATCAACATGCATAGAAGGTCGATTATAAATCATTACTGCACGACGTGAATTAGGATTTCTTTTTAATTCTTTAAGTACATTGTCATATTGATCACCATTATCTTTCGACCATACACACCAACCATAATTACTATTGATTTCATTTTTAGTGCTTGAAACGTCCAACCAAATTTTTGGTGTAGTACCTGGAATATCGTTTACATTTAATGATTGTGATTGATACCAAGCAAGTTCACGCTGGATATAATCTTCGTTTGGTTCACGAATAATGTAAGGTTCATCTGCTTTGAATGTTGCACCCAAAATTTCAATTGTCTTTGAACCTGACTTATCAATAACAAAATCTTGATTTTTTAGTTTTTGTGCTAATGCAATACGGATATCTTTTACTGTTTGCAATCTATAAACTCCTTAACGGTTTGGAACATATTTGTAAAGCCTCCATCATTTGAAATATGATATACCATTTTATCATTTATGTGTGTCTTTTGAAACACTTTTAGAAAGCGGTCTGAGACATTTTTAATACCATCCATTGTTACTGTATGGCTATCTCCATCATCTCTTTTGATGATGCTTTCTGGGCTATCAATTATCATAATTAACTTAACTTCTGAATTGTACAAAATAGTAGCTTCAAGATCATAAATAAAATCTCCTGAAGTATTTCTGAATAATGGCCCAAAGACATCTTCACCTAGATGGGAGCGATCCATGATAACATCCCATCCATCTTCAGATAGCTTAGCAGCAGTGTGCAAAATATAACGATAATGGTTCATAGACCAATTTATATCGGAACCACTAGGAGGGGATGAACAATGAAGTGATATGGTTTCTGGTTTTATCAAAACCGACTTGCGCAATTGTTTTATTAACGTTGATTTGCCACAACGATCCAACAGATCGGAAGAGCACACGTCTGAACTCCAGTCACGAATCTCATCTC
>OJIL01000042.1_pt1 | contig 21862 bp, 20 predicted proteins | sample 1595731 | NCBI WGS metagenome assembly OJIL01 (sample SAMN05416787, study PRJEB24817) | seawater metagenome | isolation source: Sea water | place: Canada:Atlantic | collected 2013-11
ACGAGATGAGATTCGTGACTGGAGTTCAGACGTGTGCTCTTCCGATCTCCTCGGTGAAGTGTGCCATCGCAACTATTTCATCGGATGTCGAGCAAGCTAGTATTATTCTTTGTTGAGCCAGTGCATGCTCTATATGAGGTGATTCTGGGAAGGCGTCATAAGCTATTCTAAGTTTTTCGAAGGCATCTGGTTGTTTTCCAAAAGATCGAAGCGCAAGTCCGTACTGCATAAGAAAAAGCCCCTCTTGTTCAAACGGCTTTTCAAATGTTTCATATACGGAAAGTACCATATTCTCTTCGTTATTCAGTGTTCGCTTTAAAAACTTAGCGTTTACAAGGTGCTTATAAATAGATGATTCATTTCTTGAAATATTTTTAACGATTGGAAATCTATAAACAGAAAACGCATCAATATATGCCAATATCGTTTTGAGGATATCAGCCTGCGATACGTATAACTTGAATAGTCGCTCGACGTATACTCTATGTCTTGTTGTTATGTTTCCATTGTTATATGTGACCAAGCCATCCATCTTAGAAGCTACATAATGAATGTTTGGGTTGTACCCAAGTTTCATCATGGCACGAGTTAAGGTAGATTCATTAGCAGGCACCCGCTGGGTTGTAGCGAGTCCCGCAAGCAAAAGAAGCGCTCGTTCAGATTCGCAGGTAATAGCCTTGTAGTCTTTTTTTATAATCTGGTTGTAACCTTCTCCTGACGTGGCCTCAATTAGGCCTATTAGAAGTTGTCCTTTCGATTTTTTTAGTATCTCAATCTTTCGATTTTTCTCAGACATTTTGGATAAGCGTGTCCAGTTGCCATACGTTCTAAGCTTCTCAAGGATTAGTTCCGCATCATATTCTTTGATGCGAGATATGTCAGTCGATGTTGTCAAAAATTCATCCAGGTGCTCTCTAACTCTAGAGCTCCATATTTTAGGGTTTTCTGAGCTAATGAATATCGCTTTATCAGAGTTAGAAGATTTGATAATTTCCGATAATTGGATTGCTACATCACCAACACGCTCTATTACAAGGTAATATGGATGACTGTTTCTATAATCTAGCTCGCCGATCAATTCTTTAAAATTGTCTTTGTGCTCTTCGATAAAATAAACGTTGCGCTCTCCTTCGTCAGCGAGCTTGAGAGCCAACTGCTTCAACGCGGTCGATTTTCCTGAACCAGCAGAGCCAAACAGAAGATGCAAGTCAAGTGCTTTAGGCGCGCCGTCTTTCAAAGTTGATTCGAAGTACTTCCTGACCTCATAAAGAAATGCTGGAACCTCATCCATTACATCAAACCATGAAGCCTTAAAGCCTTTATAAAATTCTCTTATCTGGCTTATGCCTTCCCTTCTTTCCAAAAGTGCTAGTGATGACCGGTTGACCGGAATTAGCCCAGAAAAAATAGACATTCGGCTAGGGTCGCTTTCTACACTTGCAAGAGAGAGCTCTGGGTGAGTATTTCTTACAATGTCGCCACCTGTCGGTGGCGTTTCGAACTCTGATTCAAGCCAGTCAGTAAAGTCCTTAAGAGTTCCCTCCAGATGATGGATATTTGAAGCCTTGAAGGCATCCTCTTTATTTTTACTTAGACTGGGTATTAATATGTAACTTTTTAAATCGCCACTCCCTGTCTTGGCTTTGTATTTTTCTACTTGATGATTAAATAGCTGTTCTTTTAGCTTCGTTCCGACAAATATGAATGTGTACCTGTGATAATCCCTTGCTAACTCTCCGTACCACAAAGGTTCGTTAGCTGAACCTTCCGCATACTCTTGAGAAGAAAAAATATATCCATCCGATGGATTATTCACATCGCCATTTAGTTTAACCAAATCAAGTGTTTGATAGAATTGATCGGGATCTGAAATATGGTCATTTCTCCTTCGGATATTAAATTTCTTCCCATCAGCTACATAGCACGCCCGGTCTAAGCCATCATCAATATTTAACGTGTAGATTCTAAAGAATGGGTACTTAGCAAGTATTCGATATTCGTCAGACGGTGTGCAATGCTTATAATGCTTTTCAAAGATATCCTGAACCTGAAGCCCAAGATTTTTTTTTGCTACTGCGTATACGTCAGATAAATCATCATCTTCTTCAAGCTCATTTCCGACCTCTTCAGAAAGAATCTTTGCCAAATCCCAACCTAAAGGAGGATCCTCTTTTAGGGAGTTTTTGCAACCAACTGAAGCACCCGCACCTAGCAACAATACCAGACGGCCGTTTAGCAACGCTTTCTTAATATGCTGATTCATTTCAGTCCTTCTTGTACTGTATTTTTGGGTGCCGGAAATCGAGTTCATCACAGTGATTATGTAGCCCGCCGTATAACACTGATGAACGCGCATGCGCGTTTATTTACGTTTTCTGGCGCATCAAAACAACCATATCTTAATGATTTATAAAATTATATTGGCTAATTGGCAATATTTTCAAAAATCGCGTGCCCTCTCGTTATGCTCTGTTCAATCATACTCTATTCATAAATTTGGCTTAGGTCACGTCCTGGCAGGAAAATTTCTAATCGCACCTTAGCACCGGGCATCTGCCGGTATACTTCTTTGGTGGGCAATGAAGATGTTTAGCGACAGGTTAGATGCTCATCGCCCAATGAATTGGGCTCTTACAACACCTCATGCAACAGGCTCTGTAAGGGCCGACTTCGTCGGTCGATGGATTGGTGGCGGAATAACTACTCATCGCGCAACAAGTTGTGCTCCTACAACCCCACAACACCGGTTATAGGAGCACGATGGTTTGTGTTCGCCCAATAAATAGGCCCGTTGCAATGGGGTTGCAACGGGCCACGATAAGCGCCCGGCGTCGTCGGGCTATGGCTTCCGGTTGCTGTTGCTATAGCTCTACGCCCTTTTGGGCCTTAATGCCTTGATCCTTAAAGGCGTGCTTCACCACTTTCATTTCGGTGACTGTGTCGGCGAGGTCGATAAGCTGCTGCGGGGCGTAGCGGCCGGTGACGACGGCGTGTTGCATTGCTGGGCGGTCTTGTAGGTCGTCGAGGACTTGATCTAGGTCTAGGTACTCGTAGCGCAGGGCGATGTTGAGTTCGTCGAGCAGTACCAGATGGTAGCTTTCATCTTGCAGCATGCGCTTGGCTTCTGCCCAGGCGGCATTGGCGGCGGCGACGTCCCGTTCGAGGTCTTGGGTGTCCCAGGTGTAGCCCTGCCCCATGACGTGGTAATCGACGTTGGGCAGGTTACGAAAGAACGCTTCTTCGCCGGTGCTAAACGCGCCTTTAATAAACTGCACCACGCCGACTTTCATACCATGCCCCAGCGCACGGGCGAGCATGCCAAAACCGGAGCTGCTTTTGCCCTTGCCGGGGCCGGTGAGCACTAGCAGTACGCCCTGCTCTTTATCGGCGCGGGCGATGCGCTCGTTCATGATTTTCTGCTTGGCCGCCATGCGCTGGGCATGGCGTTCGGGGGTTTTGGCATTCTCGCGCATGGGGCGTCCTCTTTTTAAAGCATTAGGCTTTTAGTACGTAACGCAACGTATCCACCACCTGGTCAGTCGTGGTGCACCAAGCTTGGGCTTGAGCATCGACTTCTTTCAGCGGGTGAACGATGTCTTCGCTGTGCAGGGTGATGTAGGGCTTGGCCAAGGCAGCGCAGTAACCCGCATCGAAGGCGGCGTTCCACTGTTTGTACTGGTCGCCGAAACGAACGACAACGAGGTCGGCCTGCTCGATCATGGTGCGGGTGCGAATGGCGTTGACCTTGGATGACTGGTGATCACGCCAGAAGCCATTGTCCTGTTTACCCAGGTGGTCACCGGCGGCATCAGAGGCGGCGTGGTCGGTTACCGGTGCGGTGAACACGATATCCAGGCCCGCTGCGTCAGCGCCGCGCTGAATCTCTTCGCGCCAGTCGGTGTGAATCTCGCCGGAAAGGTAGACGTAAAAGCTCATGATGATCTCCTGCTGAGTTAAATTCAGATATGAAAGGCACACAGCATAGCGCAGTTCATTTTTATGGAAAAATCTTCCACATCCTTCGTTAACCGTTATTGATGCTAATCGGCTGCCCGGTAAAAATGTCCGCGACCAGCTTGGGCGCAGAGGGAAAATAGCCGTGGAAGTAGCTCGCAACCAGCCCGCCTTCACGGTAAATCGGCTCGGCTTCGCTTCCGGCGAGTTTGCGAGTGCGCGCCAGCGGCGTCATGGTGGTTTCGAGCAGCGAGTGGTGATAGGTATGGCCACGCAGCTCGCCTGCCCCGGCGTGTAGGCTTTGCAGGCCTAGCGCGGTGAGTTTACCGGCCATTTTCGCGGTGCCGTTAAGCAACCCAAGCATCGCGTGGCTTTCGCCCTCGCCATCCACCAATTGCTCAACGCAGGCCATTAGGCCGCCGCACTCTGCGATTATCGGTTTGCCCACGCGATGATGAGCGCGTATCGCCTCGAACATGCTGTGGTTGGCGCTCAATCGAGCCGCGTTAAGCTCCGGGTAGCCACCCGGTAACCAGAGGGCGTCGCACTCGGGTAACTGGTGATCAGTCAGCGGTGAAAAGAAGCTGACCTCTGCGCCCATGGCGCGCAGCACGTCGACATTGGCGCGGTAGATAAACGCAAAGGCGTCGTCTCGGGCAATCGCAATGCGCACACCATTCAGGTAGTCCGGTACCGGCGCTGGCGACTCCGCGCTAAGCGTGACCAGCTTGGGCAAGCGGTCTAAACCCGCTTCTCTCAATACCTCGGCGGCGGCATCAAGCTGCGCATCCAGGCCGCTTAGCTCACTGGCCTGCACCAAGCCCAAATGGCGATCAGGAATCTTCATTGCCTCATTGCGGGGAATGGCTCCCAGCAGCGCAATGCCTTCCGGCATGCTGTCGGCGAGCAGTTTGCCGTGGCCGGGGCTGCCGACGCGGTTGGCAATCACTTCATGAATAGCGAGATCGGGGTGGTAGTTGGCCAAGCCCTGCGCCACCGCGCCAAAGGTTTGTGCCATGCCCCAAGCATCAATCACCGGCAGCGCGGGGATGCCTGCCAAGATTGCCAAGTCGGCGCTGGAGGGCGAGCCATCAAACAGCCCCATGGAGCCTTCCACCAGAATCACATCGGCTTCCTGGGCGGCTTCGGCCAGGCGCCAGCGGCACTCCTCTTCACCGGTCATCCAGGGGTGAAGCTGATACACCGGCTGGCCAGAAGCCACTTCCTGAATCATGGGGTCAAGGTAATCAGGGCCGTGCTTGAAGACCCGCACGGTAAGCCCGGCATTGCGATGAAGCCGTGCCAGCGCCGCGGTGACCATTGATTTCCCCTGGCCGGAGCCGGGTGCGCTAATTAACGCTGCGTGTGCTTTGCCCTGAAACATAACAATCCTTTTAACGGTTGATGGTTAAGCCTTTTCCATGCGATCAGGGCTGAGTGTCGGCGGTTCGAACCTTTCTTTGCTAAGGTAAAGGTCTTCGTTTAATTTTATGTTCCGCTTCACCAACCGGGGTTACCGCATGCGTATTCTGTTTACTGGCGGCAGTGGCAAGGCTGGCCGCCATGCCACTGCTTATCTTCGCAATCAAGGTCACCGCGTTACCAATCTGGATTGGGTGACGTCTGACGTGCCCGGCATCACCACCCTGAAAACCGACCTGACCGATGCAGGCCAAGTGTTCAATGCCTGCCATGCTTATGCCGGATTCGACGAGCTTGAGCCGGGCACCGGCGTACCGCGTTACGATGCCATTGTGCACTTCGCCGCTATCCCTGCCATCCTGCACCGGCCGGATAACGAGACCTACCGCATCAACACGCTAAGCACTTACAACGTGCTGGATGCCGCCACCAAGCTGGGCATTCCCAAGGTAATCTTCGCTTCCAGCGAGACCACCTACGGGGTCTGCTTTGCCGATGGCGAGAAGAAACCGGACTACCTTCCCATCGATGAAGAACACCCCACCGTGCCGGAAGATAGCTACGCGATGAGCAAAGTGGTCAACGAGGTGACCGCCCGCTCCTTCCAGGCGCGTTCAGGCATCGACATCTACGGCCTGCGCATCAACAACGTTATCGAGCCCCACGAGTACCGCCAGGATTTTCCGGCCTACTTGGAAGACCCCGCCCTGCGTCGCCGCAACATTTTCGCTTACATCGACGCCCGCGATCTGGGCCAGATGGTCGACTGTTGCCTGAAAACGAATGGCCTTGGTTACCAAGTGTTCAACGTCGCCAATCACGATCTCTCGGTGGGCCTAACCAATGCCCAAGTGATCGAGCGCTTCTACGCAGGCGTACCCATCAAGCGTGAAATGGGCGAATTCGAAACCTTCTACAGTATCGAAAAGGCCCGCCGGTTGGTCGGCTTCGAACCTCGCCACACGTGGCGGGATGAACTGGCGCCATAAGCTAGGCCTTAATCGGCACGAACACCGGCGCGCCATCCACCTCTACCACTGCTAGCTTTTGGCGGTAGAGGCTTTCCAGCGCGCTGGGCACCAGCATGGTTTCCCTTGGGCCCCAGCAAGCATCCCCGTTGGGGTACATCAACAGCACGTGGTCGCACCAGCGGGCAGCCAGGTTCAGGTCGTGCAAGCACATCATGACGGCGCGCCCTTCGGCGGCCTGCTCCGCCATTAGTGCCATCACGGCACTCTGATGATGAAGATCCAGATGGTTGGTCGGCTCGTCGGCCAGCCATACATCGGGCGCCTGGGTCAGCAGGGTGGCAATGGCCACTCGCTGGCGTTCGCCGCCGGAAAGCGTGCTGACCAGCCGCTCACGTAGATGCGCCACATCCAGGCGTGCCAGGGCAGCCTCGGCGCGGGCATAGTCATCAGCCCCCTCCATTTGCCAGGGCGAAAGATAGGGGTGACGGCCAATCAGCGCGGTTTCCAACACCGAGGCGGGAAAGCCGTCCTGACGGTCTTGAAACACCAACCCCAGGCGCTGGGCCACATGGCGGCGACGCAGCTTGCCAAGCGGCTTACCCATCAACCTTACCTCGCCTGAGCGTGGGGCTTGTAGCCCCGCCAGGGTGTGCATCAGCGTGGTTTTGCCCGCCCCGTTGGGGCCTAACACGCCCCAGCTCTGCCCAGGCTCAACGGTCAGGTTGAGCGGCGTTCCGCCTTCGCGCCCTGGCACATCGATAATAAGATCGTGCGTCGAAAGAGTGCCCATCAGCGGCTCCGGTAAAGCAGGAACAGGAAGGTGGGTACACCCAATAGCGCCGTAATGACACCCACGGGCAGCTGCTCGGGGGCAATCATGGTGCGCGCCAGGGTATCGGCCAGTACTAACAGCGTGCCGCCCGCCAGTGCGCAGGCAGGCAGTATCAGCCGCTGATCATTGCCTAACAGCAAACGCAGCATATGCGGCACCACTAAACCGACAAAACCAATGCTGCCTGCGGTGGTAACCGCCGCCGCCGTCAGCAAGCTGGCGGTAACGTAGATACACCACTCCAGGGGTCGAACCGCCACGCCCAGCGCGGCGGCCTGCTGTGGGCCTCGGGCCAATACATTCAGGCTACGGCCGAGCGGAATCAGCACGGCGCAAGTCATCACTAATAGCAGTAGCGGCGGCCACGGTGTCCGCGCGTAGGAGAGATCGCCCATCAGCCAGTAGAGCATGCCCGGCAGGCGTTCGGCGGGGCTCAACGCCAGCATTAGCGTTATCACTGCGCCCCACCCCGCTGCGACCACCACACCAGTGAGCAGCAGCCGCGAAGGCGTCCAACCGCCGCTGCCGTGGGCCAAGCCGAAAACTAAAAACGTCGACAATAGCGCGCCGCCAAAAGCTGAACCCGAAATCGCCAGCCCGCCTAGGCCACCGAGCATAGCGGCCAGTGCGCCAATCGAGGCACCGCCAGAAAGCCCCAGTACATAGGGGTCTGCCAACGGGTTGCGCAGCAGCACCTGCATCAGTGCACCCGCTACCGCCAGCAAGCCGCCAACGGCAAACGCCGAAAGCGCCCGAGGCAGGCGCAGCTCCATCACCATGGTGCGCGCCAGTGCATCGCCTTTGCCTTGGGTCACTTCCCAAATCTGCGCAGGAGAAATTTGCGCGCTACCAACGCCCAGGGCGATAACCAAGGCACCCAGCGCGGCCAGTAGCAGTAAGCCAAGCGGAAGCCCCAGGCGCGTCAGCATCAAGCGCCCCGGCGTTTTTGGCGGGCTGCATCCAACTTCTCACAAAGGACACGGGTGCCCTCCATCAGCCGGGGGGTTGGCCGCTGAATCAGCGAGGGGGGTACAAAGAACAGATTGCCTTGCGCCACCGCCGTCAAGTTGGTGTATTGCTCCCAGTGGGTCAGCCAGTGGCGATTCTCTTCCCCCATGCCACCGGCCACAATCGCTTCGGGGTTGGCGGCCAGCACGGCTTCATCATCGATGCGCGGCACCAGGCGCGCCTGATCGCCAAATACGTTGTCACCGCCACAAATCTTGATCACCTGACCGATCAGGTGTTCGCTATTCACGCTCATCAGCGGCTCATCCCATACCTGATAAAAGGTGGGTACCGGCTCGCGGTCTCGGTAGCGCTCTTCGAGCGCGTTCATGGTCGTACGAAAATTATCGGCTACCGCTTGCCCCGCCGCTTCCGTGCCCGCCAGTCGCGCTAAACGCTCGATGGCACTGGCCACGCCGTTCATATCACGGGGTTCGATATAGAACACCGGCATGCCCAAGGCTTCGAGGGTTTCAAGTTGCTCTACCGGGTTCCCCGTCATCCAACCAATCACCAAATCGGGTGCCAGCCCCACCAGCTTTTCCAAATCAATGCGGGTATGGCTGCCCACCGAGGCGACTTGCTTGGCTTCCGGTGGGTAGTCGCTGTAAGAAACCACGGCAACGACTTGATCCCCGGCACCTGCGGCGTAGGTCAGCTCGGTGGCCCCAGGCGAAAGCGTGGCAATGCGCTGGGCCGCATTGTGAAGACAAACCTCACGGTCACGGTCATCCACGGCACAGCGCGACTGATCGTTTGCCGATGCAAGCGTTGCCATGAAGAGCAGCGCGAGGCCCAAGGCCCCGCGCGCTAAGCCATGGTGACTATTGGCCAAAGTGAACACTCAAAAACCCTGCCCGGCCGGCGTTGATATAATCGGCACCATCAAATGAACGGGTGGTGATGTAGTCTTGATCCAGCGCATTTTCAACCGTCACACGCGCACTCCATAGCGGGGCAAATTGCCAGCCAGCTCTTAGATTAACAAGACCGTAGCCACTTAGGCGATCGTCATTCTGGGCGTCGCGGTAGCGGTGGTTTTGTGCTATCCAAGACCCTCCCAACGACCAGTCGCCAAGCTCACGGTCTATATCGAAACGTACGCTCTGCGTGGCACGGTTTTGCAAGCGATGGCCTGTCAACCGGTTTTCAGGGTCGGTATAGGTCAGTGCAGCGGCCAGGGTCCAGTCAGCTATTTCCACGCCGCTGGAAAGTTCAGCCCCGCGGATTCGTGACGTAGGCACATTGGACTGGATACCTTGCCCGGTGATCAAGTTATCGATATCGGTTTGGTAAAGCGCCACGTCCCAGAACCAGTGGGAGTATTGCCCGCGCACACCGACTTCCAACGTTTCGGAGGTTTCAGCTTCCAGGTCCGGATTACCGAAGCCTGGGTAGTAAAGCTGATTGTAGGTCGGCGCATTGAAAGCGGTGCCATAGTTGGCCCGTAGTGTGTGGTAGCTGTCCAGCTCGTAACCTACCCCCAGGCTGCCCGTTACTTCCTCCCCATAGGATTCGTTGTCGTCGAACCTCAGGCTGGCCTGCAAAATGACAGGAGAAAAATCCAGCAGCGCCTGTGAAAATACCGCCGCATTGCTACGACTGGTCTCATCGTAATCGACGCTGCTGTCGACCTTGTCTTGGCTGTATTCAGCCCCTGCCACCAGTTCATGGGCGCCGGATGTAAAGGTGTTTTCCCAGCGCGCGGTGTGCACTTTGGTGTTGAACACGGAATCACCCGAATCGGCAAAATTATCGCTCTCATCGCGTGACTCGCTTAACGTGATGCGGCTACGCCAATAGTCGGTGAGCGGCAGTTCGCCATATACCCCGGCCACTTGCTGAACAAAGTCGTTTTCGCCACCGTCGTATTCGTTGTTACCGCGGGCACGTAGCGCCAGCACCCCCATTTCGGCACCGGAATCGAAGGTGTGAGAAACCCGCGCCAGAGCAGACGTATTATCGTAACCCTTGTCATCACCGTCGCGGCGAATGGGCTGGCCGTCGGTAGCAAAATGGCTACCGGCGAAACTGTAACGGGTGCCGCCTTCTTGGCCGCTGATACCGGCGCTTAGGCGCTGGGTGTTAAAAGAACCACCGCCGACTGAAATACGGGGTTGTGGGCCCTCTTCTTCACCATTAGGCGTAAAGAGTTGGATGACACCCCCAATCGCATCGGCGCCGTAAAGGCTGCCGCGGGGGCCACGCACGATTTCAGCGCGGTCAAACATACGCGGATCGAGATACGACCAGGCAGCACCGCCGCTGGTGGCAGAACGTAAGCGAATGCCGTCGATTAACAGCACATTTTGGCTACTGCCCGTGCCGCGAATGTAAACGCTGCTGTTTTTACCAAAGCTGCCATTCGAAGAGACATCCACGCCGGGCTGCCCACGGAAAAGATCGGTAATGCTTACCGGGTCTTGGCGGCGAAAAGTAGCTTCATCCAACACGGTGACTGAAGAGAGGCTTTCATTAGCGGTACGCGGGGCAAGTGCCGCGGTCACCACCACAGGGTTAAGGTCGGCATCAGCGGAAGTGGCGACAGGATTCTGCTCGTTGGACTGAGCATGCACGGCCAGCGGTAGCGCGGCCATGACAAACGCCGCCCGTTTGGCGGTGGTGTGGAAACGGTGGTTCATGTGAGATCCCTTGCTCGTCGTGCTCACCCGCACAACGCAGTTTTTTTGACCGAGCGCGGGGCACAACAAGGGCGTCACCGTAGCATTGCGCTATGGTTCACTGCCCTGAGAGCGCCCACCGCGTCTCGGCATGTATCGGTTCGGCTGAACCGTTACTCTCGGGCCGGTCTCCGGGCTGACGAGCGAAAAGCGTCTCTAGCAAGAGCAGAGCCACGCTTTTCCGAACGACCACCTTCCCGTGCGTAAGCACAGTGGCGTTTTAGCCGTTCTTATCTCGATCACCGTTGCGGGGGCAGCGTTGGAATCACGCGAGGCGTTCACCAACTTCCCGTTTCACTAGCGGCTTTTCAGCCGCCAGCACCTGAGAGTGGGCGTAAACTAGCAACTTGCCAAAGGGAGGTCAATTGAAACAGGGGCTACTGGAGCGCCATCACCAGCCCATGGCGCACATACCACACATGGCTGGCCTGGGCGGTGGCGTCTTGGGTGAACCAGCCGTTCAGATCGCGCAAGCGACGCTGTTCTGGCTGCATGGGCACAATGCCACGGCCAACTTCAGTGGCAATCATGATCAATGCCGCGTTTAGCTCATCGGCACGCTGGCAGAGCGTAGCCATATCGCGTTGCCACTGCTGGCGCAGGGCATCGTTATCGTCACGCTCAAGGGCAGCGTCAAGCCACTCGAGCACACCGGTAATCACCAGCGGCGTATTGGCGGCTAGCGCCTGTTGGCTTTCGATGAGGGGTTGCCCCGCCTCAAGCCGGTGCCAGTTTGCCGAGGGAAAGCGCGACGTTACGGCGTTGCGTTTGCCAGCGCAGGCACCGCCGATGAAGAGCTGCATTGCCATTTCCCTTTTCCATGCTCGTCTGTCTGATAAATAAGCTGCCAGCGCCTGCCCTGGGCTTGAAGCACCGTGCCGTCCCAGAAATGGATCGTTTCAAAACGTCGGCGAAGCTCGCGGATCACGCCGCCATGGGTGACGGCCAAAATCTTTTTATGGCCATCAGCCCGAGCATTGGACGCTAGATCACTTAGCCAAGCATCCAAACGCTCGCGCAGCTGGGCCGCCGATTCGCCGCCGGGAATTTGCAGTTCGCCCACGCTATCAATCCAGGCGCGGTAATGGGGTAAATCTTTGAGTTCGTCATACACCTTGCCTTCATACTCGCCAAAATCGAGTTCGCGCAAGCGGGGCTCAAGGGCTAGCGGCGTTCCTTCCCTCGCCGCTTCCGCCCATTTCAGCGTCTGCTGGCAGCGATCAAGGTCACTGGCGTAGATGGCATCGAAATGTTCGTCGACCAAGGCTTCCCGAAGCGCAAGCAGCCCCGCTTCCGCCTCGGGAAACAGCAGCGGAATATCTCGCTGGCCTTGATAACGGCGCTCTAAATTCCAAGCGGTGATACCGTGGCGAACTGCCACCAGCTCCACAGTAAGATCAGTAGCCAAAGCTCTCCTCCTTCAATGGTGGCGCCTACCATATCGCCGTTAATGCCGCTAAACAGTCTCACCATGCACCAGCGCATCATTACCACAAAAACCGTGACGATGAGCACCATCACCACCACGCTGGGCACCCACAGCGCTATTAACGCTAGCGGCAGCAGCGCCAACGCCACGTCCTGGCCGCTAAGCGATTGCTGCCAGCTCCAGGCCAACCCTTTTGGGTGGGCGCAGGGGGTCAGCACCAGCAACGCCACGCCTGCCCAACGTCCTAGCGCGGGGACGACTAACAGCCACCACCAGGGCGCGTGATAAGCCAGCAATGCCCACAGCAGCACGCCCTTCCAGGCAAGCAGAAACACCAGCGCCAACATACCGAAGCTACCGATTTGCGGGTCTTTCATGATTTCCCAACGGCGCGCCAATGGCTGATTGCTGCCCAGCGCGTCGGCAATATCCATCACGCCATCCAAATGCAGCCCACCCGAAATCGCCACCCAAATGCTTAGCAATGTCAGCGCGGTGATCGGCGCGGGAACGTTATGCATTCCAAACGCTACTAGCGCTAGCACAGTGCCAATCAATAACCCCACAAACGGAAAGGCGCGCACGGCCCAGCGCCGGGTCTCCGACGTCCAGGGGGCGGCGATGGGAATAGGGAGGCGAGTTAGAAACTGTAGCGCCAGCACGGCTCCCCATAGGGCATTTTTCAAACCTTTGGCTCCTTATCTGGCTTCCATTCGATTGCGCGGCCAGCCACCACTTCGATGACCGAGTCCGCCTCTTTCGCTAGCCAGCAGTGGGCACGCTGCAGAAACGCAAGATAGCGCCAGGTTTCAGCATCGGCGGGTGGTAGCGCTTCGTTAATATCGTTGGAAACAATCACCATATGAAGGCTGCGTGCACGGGCATCGGCAAGTGCGCGATCCAGCAGTGACAGCCCCGCTTGCTCGCTAAGCTCACTGGCATACAACACTTGGCTAGCCCAGAGCGTCAGGCAGTCAAGAAGCACGGCGCTGCCATTGGGCACCTTCGCCAGCGCTTGATCAATAGCCAGTGGCTCCTCCAGCGTTTTCCATTGAACGCTCTGCTGCATTTGCTGGGATGTTTGCCTGGACTGCTGATGACGGGCCACTCGTGCCGCCATTTCGGCGTCGTAGACCTCTGCGGTGGCTAGGTAGTAACAGGGCGAACTGCCCGCGGCCTTGGCCACCTGCTGCTCGGCGATGTCGCTTTTACCCGAGCGCGCCCCGCCGCTAACGAAGACAATCATGCAGCGCTTTCTCAAGCTCGTGAATTAATCGCTGATTAGCGGGTGCATCGCGTAGCGCCACGCGTAGCCATTCGCCATCAAGCCCGGCAAAGTTATGCGTATGGCGCACCAACACGCCTTGGCGCAACAGCCGCTCGAACAGCGCGTCCGTGCTTATTCTCTGTGAATTACTACGCTGTGAATTACTACTCTGTGAAATACGAGGCCGGATGAGAAAAAAACACGCGTGGCTGGGCACCACTTCGAGCCCCAGTTGCGCAAGCGCTTGGGACATACGCGGCCGCTCGCTGTTTAGCCATTGCTGGGTGCGGTCGGCAAATGCCTTGTCAGCCAACAGCGGCGCCACCAGTTCAGCCGCCAAATGATTAACACTCCAGGCCGCTTGGTGGCTGGCCGCCGCCTCGACGGTCACCCTATTGGCCAGCAGATAACCCAGGCGTAGGCCCGGCAGGGTATAAAACTTGGTCATGGAGTGCAGCAACATCAAATGTGGAAAGCGCGCCAGCAGCGGTGCCAGTGAAGCCTGAGGCCGCGCCCCGCCGCTCAAGCCGATAAACGCTTCATCGACCACGACGCGACAGCCAATGGCGGCGGTGTGCGCCAGCAAGGCTTCCATCGCCGCGCTATCCATCAGCGTGGCGGTGGGATTATTTGGGCGGCATAGAAACAGCACATCGATGCTATCAAGCGCCGCCAAGAGTGAATCCATAGCAAGCGTAAAGTGCGGCGCTGGCAGGGTGATTTCGGTCACCGTGAGCCGGTGGGCACGACAGGCGCGGGCATACTCGCCAAAGCTTGGGGTCACAATGGCGGCGCGCTCTCCCGCATGCAGCGCCGCGGCAAGATAAATCGCTTCCGCGCCGCCATTCGTCAATAACACTTGGTCGGGTTGGAGTTGATGATGGGCAGCAATGGCGCATCGCGCTTTGCCGTAATCCGGCGCTGGGTAGCGCTCAAGGCCCGCTAGCCGTTTGGTTAGCCAGTCGCGCACCCAGGCAGGCGGCCCCAGCGGGTTGAGGTTGGCGCTAACATCTTCCAGCGGGTGATCGGCGGGTAAACCGAAGTGTGCCAGTAACGTTTCGGCTTGGCCGCCATGCGTTGGCCATTGAGGAGTGGTCAATGGCGAGTTCAGCCCTGAAGCGCTGGGCCATTCGGATAAACTCATAGCGCTCCTCGCAGAATAAACATCACGCCGGCTATCACGAGCACGGACAGCCCCATAAACAGTAGCCATGCACCGTGCATCAATTGAAGGGTGGCGCTGATATGGGCAACGCGAAGCGGTTCAAGCGGCTCGCCCAGAGTGGCACGGTGGGAGGCCACGCCTTGGTAGTAGTTAGTGCCGCCCAACTGAACTCCGAGCAGCCTGGCCACCATGGCTTCCGGCCAACCGGCATTTGGGCTGGGGTGGCGCGGTGCATCCCGGCAGGTGCCGCTTAACGCGCCTTGCCAGCGTAACGATAAACTGCTGAACAGGCTCAGTAGCAGCCCAGCAAGCCATAGGCAAAACGTGGTTAAGCGAGCCGGTAGCCAATTGGCCATGTCATCGAGCTTGGCGGAGGCAAAACCAAAATCGCCGTAGCGCTGGTTTTGGTAGCCTACCATCGAATCCAGCGTATTCACCGCCTTGTACGCCAGCGCCAGTGGCGCCCCACCGATTAGCGCAAAAAACAGCGGCGCGGTAATGCCGTCAACGGTGTTCTCCGCCACGGTTTCGACCGTGCCCCGGGTGATCTCTGCCTCGTCCAAGTGCTGAGTGTCGCGCCCTACAATCATGCTCAGCGCTTTTCGCGCCACGGGCAAATCGCGCTGACTCAGTGGCATTACCACCGCGCGGGCCGCATCACCCAAGCCTTTAATCGCGAGCGTGGTGGAGAGCAGCCAGAGTTCAGCGATCAGCGCCAGGCCAGGATGCAGTTGCGTTAACACTGCGAGTAGCAGCCAACTAGCGCCCCCTACCCCGCCTACCACAATTAACGTCAACAGCAGGCCGCTGATGCGCCGCTGCTTGGCCGTACCGCGATTCCACAGCCGTTCAAAGCTGGCGATAAAACGACCTATCAGCACCACCGGATGCGGCAATGAGCGCGGGTCGCCGACGATGACGTCGAGCCCGATCGCCAGCACGATCAGCGTCATCCCACTGAACGTGGCACCGACGATCATGACGTTGCCTTATCGCTAATACCGGCGGAATCAAAATTGGCCATTTCTGCCATCATCGCTGCGGCCGCCTGAAGCAAGGGATAGGCCAGCACGGCGCCGCTACCCTCGCCTAGCCGCATGCCCAGATCCAGCAGCGGCTTCGCGTCGAGCGCCCGCAGGGCCACTTCGTGCCCGGGCTCTTGAGAGCGATGGCCAAAAATCAAATAGCCGCGGACGGCGGGGCAAAGCCTGCAGGCAATCAAGGCGGCCACGGTGGCGATAAAGCCATCGACAATGGCTGGCAAGCATTGCTTGGCGGTGGCTAGATATGCACCGGTCATGGCGGCAATTTCCAACCCACCCAGCTTGGCCAATACCGCCAAAGGATCCTCGGGATCGGCATTGCGCGCCGCGATAGCACGTTCGATCACCGTCACTTTATGGCTGAGCTGCTGCTGATCAATGCCCGTTCCAGCGCCTACCAAACTCGCCACTGGCTCGCCGGTTAATACGGCTAACATGGCGCTGCTGGCGGTGGTATTGGCAATGCCCATTTCACCCACCATCAGGCACTTTGCCCCCGCCTGTATGGCCCGCTCAACCGCCTGCACTCCGGCATCAATGGCCGCTAGCGCCTGCTCAGGCAGCATCGCGTCCGCTTCCAGCATATTGGCGGTGCCACGGCGTACCTTGGCATTTATCACGCCTGGAATCCTTTCATCCCCGATAACGCCGACATCCACGATTTCAAGTCGCGCGCCCACCTGCCGGGCAAATACATTGACGGCAGCGCCACCCTGGGCAAAGTTGGCGGCCATTTGCGCCGTTACCGTTTGCGGAAAAGCGGACACGCCCTCAACAGCCACCCCGTGGTCAGCGGCAAACACAATCACGGCGGGAGGCATAACGCTGGGCTTGAGCTCGCCCGTGATAGCGCTTAGCTGAATGGCTAACGTTTCGAGCGCGCCCAAGCTGCCTAGCGGCTTGGTCAATGTATCCAAGTAGCGACGCGCCTGCTCACCTGCATGGAAATTAACTGGCTGGATGTCGTCAATAATCGCGTGCATGCAGGCTCCGCCTAGATGGATAAATAATAAAGATTAAACATAGCGCGCAAAATGGTAGCAAATGCCTGAATGCTATACTTGCTATTTCCTTGGTGGCTCAACCAAGCTGTTGGGGCCTGTGGAATTCATCGCTGATAGGCGTGGCGATCAAGCCTGCCAAAGCGGGTAATAAAACTACAATTATTGTTTTTATTACCGTAAAGTCTCTTATAACGACATTAAAAGATGTAAAATAACTACATGTTATAAACACCGTCTCTATCATGCAGAGGTCCCTATGCCGAGCCCAACACCTGCCACCTTAAACCCCACCGTTGCTGAGGTTACCCAGCGCATCCGTGAGCGCTCCCGGCACCGGCGTGGCCTGTACGAATCCCATATGGCCGCCCAGCATAAGCAAGGCGTTCACCGCGGCGAGCTCTCCTGCGGGAACTTGGCGCACGGTTTTGCAGGCTGCGATGTGCCTACCGATAAAGGCCGTTTAAAGCTCACCAATAGCGCCAACCTGGGCATCATATCGTCTTATAACGATATGCTTTCAGCCCACCGGCCGTTTGAAGACTATCCGGCCGCTATTAAAGAAGCCGCACGCGGCATGGGCTCAACCGCTCAGTTTGCGGGTGGCGTGCCCGCCATGTGTGATGGCGTGACCCAAGGCCAGCCGGGGATGGAGCTATCGCTGTTCTCGCGCGATGTGATCGCCATGGCCACCGCCGTGGCGCTTTCGCACAACATGTTTGATGCGGCGCTGTATTTGGGGATCTGCGATAAGATCGTTCCGGGACTGTTCATTGGCGCGGCGCGTTTTGGTCATCTACCGGCCATGTTCGTTCCCGGTGGCCCGATGACAACGGGGCTGCCCAACGATGAAAAGGCACGCGTTCGTCAGCTTTACGCAGAAGGTAAAGTCGGCCGCGACGAGCTGCTGGAGGCCGAATCACAGTCGTACCATAGCCCCGGCACCTGCACGTTCTACGGCACCGCCAACTCCAATCAGTTGATGATGGAGATGATGGGCCTGCACCTGCCCGGCGCCTCCTTTGTTAACCCAGGCACGCCGCTGCGCGAAGCGCTCACCCGCTACGCCACTGAACAAGCTATTCGCAATACCGAGCAAAGCGGCAACTATCGCCCGTTCTACAAGCAGATTGACGAACGCGCGATCGTCAACGCCATCGTTGGTTTGCTGGCCTCGGGCGGGTCGACCAACCATACCCTGCACCTGGTCGCCATGGCGGCCGCGGCGGGCGTCACCATTAACTGGGATGACTTCACGGATCTCTCCGCCGTGGTACCCAGCATGACGCGCATCTACCCCAACGGCCAAGCGGATGTGAACCACTTCCAGGCGGCTGGTGGCATGAGCCTGCTGATTCGTGAGCTACTCGAGGCGGGGCTTATCTATGGCGATATTCCCACGGTCTTTGGTACCGACATGACGGCCTACACCCAGGAGCCTTTCCTAGAAGAAGGGAAGCTTACCTGGAGAGAAGGTCCGTCCACGAGCCATGACACCGACGTGCTGCGCCCGGTTAGCAATCCTTTCTCGCCCACCGGCGGGCTTACCGTCCTTGACGGCAACCTGGGCCGCGGCGTAATTAAAATTTCCGCCGTCAAACAGGCTCACCGCGTTATCGAAGCACCGGTGCAGCTGTTCGACGATCAAAACCAAGTCAAGGCGGCGTTTGAATCGGGCCAGCTTGATCGTGATGTGGTTGTGGTGGTGCGCTTCCAGGGCCCCAAAGCCAACGGCATGCCGGAACTGCATAAGCTCACCCCGTTCTTGGGCGTGCTGCAGGACCGCGGCTATAAAGTGGCGCTGGTAACAGACGGGCGTATGTCCGGCGCGTCGGGCAAGGTGCCCTCTGCTATTCATGTAACGCCAGAAGCGGTCGACCGTGGGCCCCTTTCGAAACTTCAAGATGGCGATATCGTTCGTTTGGATGCCGAGAGCGGCGAACTGAACGTGCTAGTGGATGCTGCCACCATGAATGCCCGCCCGTGTGCAGAAGCCAACCTGGAACATAACCACTTTGGTATGGGCCGTGAACTGTTTGGCGGTTTCCGCCACTTGGCCACCAAGGCCGAAGAGGGTGCAGGCGTGTTTGGTGGCTTTGAGGCTGAAGTGCTGGCGCGGGAGCTGGAGAAAATTGAGCAGGAGGATCAATGAGCCGACCGGCCCTCATTGGCGATATAGGTGGTACCAATGCTCGCCTGGCGTTAGTGACGCCAGGTGAGGTCACGCCGCACGATATCGTCAACCTTCCCTGCGCTGACTATCCCGGCGTTATCGAAGCGGTAGAGGATTATTTACAGCGTGTGGGCGCTACCGGCAATAAAGCGCCCCATGAAGCATGCCTCGCCTTTGCCTGCCCCGTTCACGCAGAACGGGTCAAAATGACCAACAATCACTGGACGTTTTTAAAAAGCGAGGTGCAGCAGGCGCTGAACCTCTCGCTTTTTAAAGTCATTAATGACTTTACCGCCCAGGCGCTAGGGGTGCCTCATGTGGCTGCCAGCGAATTGGTCGAGGTGCAGCCAGGCACGACCCAGGCGCATGCCACGCGCTTGGTGATCGGGCCTGGAACAGGCTTGGGCGTTGCCGGTGTGTTTCCCGGCCAACACGCCTGGATTCCGCTTCCCACGGAAGGCGGCCATGTCACCTTTGCGCCCACCGATGATACCGAGCGTTCAATCGTGGCGGTGTTTAAGCAGCACCATCAGCGAGTCAGCGTCGAACGTTTGCTATGCGGCCAAGGCTTGTTCGAGCTTTACCAGGCCTACTGTTCGTTTGAGGGCGCCGAGCCACGTTTAACCAGCCCGGCAGACGTCACCCGCGCGGCGAATGAAGGCGAGCCTCTGGCAACGGCTGCCCTGCTACGCTTTTTGAAAATTCTTGGCGATGTCTGTGGTGACGCCACGTTGACCATGGGCGCCCGTGGCGGTGTTTATTTGTGTGGCGGCATTCTTCCTCGCCTGCTGGACTGGCTGCCGAAAAGTGAACTGCGCAGCGCGTTTGTCAATAAAGGGCGCATGGGCAGTTACAATGCCGACATTCCCATCTGGGTGGTTACCGCCCCCTGGACAGGCTTGCTGGGTGCTGCCGAAGCCCTGCATAACGAAGAAGTCTTCTAACCACTGTCATTTGGATCCTCTATGCCCGCCGCTACTTTTGAGGTGCCGTTCCTGCTCGGCATGATGCGCCTGCACGAATCCCCCGCTCTGCACGACGCCAAGCAAATGGCCGACTGGATCGAAGCACGCCTGGCGCAGGGATTGAACTGGTTTGACCATGCCGATATCTATGGCAGCGGCCAAGGCGAAACACTGTTTGGCGCCGCACTACGGTCACGCCCTGCGCTTGCCAAGCGGGTTAACATCGTCACAAAAGCCAGTATCGCTAACGATAACCCGTCGCCCGGTTCCGGTAAGGTGAAGCATTACAACGCCAGCCCCGCTTACTTGAATAGCGCCATTGATGCCTCGCTGGAACGTTTACAGGTTGAACGCCTTGACCACTTTTTGATTCATCGCCCCGATTTACTGATGGATGCCGAGGCCACCGGCCGTGCGCTGGATGACGCTATTGAGGCAGGCAAGATCGGAGCTGCCGGCATTTCCAACCACTTGCCCAACCAGTGGCAACGCCTACAAAGCGCTATGCATCACCGCTTGAGTGCTAACCAGATCGAGCTTTCGATTACCCATTACACGCCGCTCTTTGATGGCAGCTTTGATGCGCTTTGCACCGATGGGCATGTGCCATTGGCTTGGTCGCCCTTGGCTGGCGGGCAGTTATTAGAAGGCGCCGTCGGCGACTGCTTGAATAAGTGGGCCGCTGAATGGGAGAGCTCATCAAGCGCTTTAGCGTTGGCATGGCTGCGCAGCCTGCCCAACTCACCGGTACCGGTGATTGGCAGCCTCAAGCCTGAACGCATCAGCGATATGTTGAATGGCCCCACCGTGTTACCGCGCGAAGCGTGGTATGAGTTGTTAGAAGCCGCCCGAGGGCACTGTGTGGCATAACACCGGGCACAATGCTGCGATAACACCGCACCATCAGAAAACCATTATTCTAATCACAATAAGGAACCACCAATGACACCCGTTATCGCCTTTGGGGAAGCCCTGGTTGATATGCTCTCGAGCCGTTTAGGGGAACCCACGGAAGCTCAGGAAACCTTCACGCCTTACGCGGGCGGCGCACCGGCCAACGTGGCGGTCGCCTGTGCCCGCCTGGGGGTGCCTAGCCAGTTTCTGGGCATGGTGGGCGACGATACGTTTGGGCATTTCATCGTACGCGAACTCAACAGCCACGGCGTCGATACCCGCGGCGTGGTCTACACCCAAGATTCGCGCACTGCGCTTGCGTTTGTTTCCCGAGATGCAATGGGTGAGCGCACCTTTGATTTTTATCGCCCGCCCGCGGCTGATCTACTTTACCGCCTTGAGCACCTGCCCCAGGGCGTCTTTGAGAATCCCGCTATTCTGCACCTGTGCAGCAACAGCCTCACCGACCCGGAAATTGCCGACGTCACCTTGGCCATGGCCACCATGGCCAAGCGTGCAGGCTGCCTGGTCAGCGTTGATGCCAACCTGCGTCATAACCTGTGGCCAGGCGGTGAGGCGGATGCCAGCTTGGTGACACAGTTGCTGGACGGTGCCGAGCTGCTCAAGCTCTCGCTTGAAGAGCTCGATTACCTGCGCGCCGACCACCCCGCCGAGCCCTGGCTTTCAGAACGACTGGCGGCTGGCGTCAAGGTTATTTTGATCACCGATGGCCCTAACGAGGTGGTACTGAAAGGGGTAGGTTTTGACCAACGCATCGCCCCGCCAGCCGTGGACGCGGTGGACACCACTGCGGGTGGCGACGCCTTTATCGGTGGGCTGTTAGCGGAAATCTCCGCACACGGCATCAATGAAGACTGGCAAAGTAATCGCGATTTTCTCAACCGCGCGGTGGCTACCGCCTGCCGCTGCGGCGCTCACGCCGTGACTCGCCCCGGCGCCTACGCTGCGCTGCCCACTCGAGACGATGTCGGCCTGTAGTTCATCAAGGAGATCGGAAGAGCACACGTCTGAACTCCAGTCACGAATCTCATCTCGT
>OJIL01000053.1_pt1 | contig 19475 bp, 17 predicted proteins | sample 1595731 | NCBI WGS metagenome assembly OJIL01 (sample SAMN05416787, study PRJEB24817) | seawater metagenome | isolation source: Sea water | place: Canada:Atlantic | collected 2013-11
GCGAAGTCCGCTTCTTAGGTAAAGAAGAGAGTTGGAATTTCCTCGTAAAGTCCATTTTGGTGCGTAATTTCGCCCTATTTTTGGCTTTTGCACTATGTTGGCGAATATTTGGGACTGAGTTGTTTTTTTGCTAAAAAGGGCGATTTAGGTGATTGCGCAGAAGCGTTTGTTGCCATAATGTATATACAAGCTTTGACAACAAACAGGAGTTACCATGTCTCTTTCACGCTTTCGCGATACCGAAATTCGGGCACCTCATGGAGTCGAGCTCTCCTGCAAGAGCTGGCTGACTGAAGCACCGCTGCGCATGCTGATGAACAACCTAGATCCAGATGTCGCCGAGAATCCCAAAGAGCTGGTGGTCTATGGCGGGATTGGCCGCGCCGCCCGCAATTGGGAGTGTTTCGATACCATCGTTGAAACGCTCAAACGTTTAGAAGATAACCAGTCACTGCTGATTCAGTCTGGTAAGCCGGTGGGGGTATTTGAAACCCATAAAGACGCCCCGAGGGTGCTGATTGCCAATTCCAACCTAGTGCCAGCCTGGGCTAACTGGGAGCATTTCAATGAACTGGATAAGAAAGGCCTGATGATGTACGGCCAGATGACGGCTGGTTCATGGATCTACATCGGTTCTCAGGGCATTGTCCAGGGCACCTACGAGACCTTTGTTGAGGCTGGTCGGCAGCACTACGACGGCAAGCTGGCCGGGCGCTGGATTCTGACGGCCGGTCTTGGTGGTATGGGCGGGGCGCAGCCATTGGCGGCAACGCTAGCGGGTGCCTGCAGCCTGAATATTGAGTGTCAGCAGAGTCGTATTGATATGCGTCTGCGTACCCGCTATGTGGATGAGCAGGCGAGTGACCTCGACGATGCCCTGGCGCGCCTGGAGCGCTATACCTCAGAAGGTAAAGCCGTCTCGATTGCGCTGCATGGCAATGCCGCTGAAATATTGCCGGAACTGATTAAGCGTGGCATCAAGCCGGATATGGTAACCGACCAGACCAGCGCTCACGACCCACTGCATGGTTATCTGCCCGCAGGCTGGTCATGGGATGAGTATCTGACACGCGGGAAGACCGAGCCCGAGGTGGTGGTTAAGGCGGCTAAGCGCTCCATGGCGGTGCATGTGCAGGCCATGCTCGACTTCCAGGCAATGGGTATACCTACCTTCGATTATGGCAATAACATTCGCCAGATGGCTCAGGAGGAGGGCGTTTCTAACGCTTTCGACTTCCCCGGCTTTGTGCCTGCCTACATTCGCCCACTGTTCTGCCAGGGAATTGGCCCATTCCGCTGGGTGGCGCTCTCCGGTGATCCAGAAGATATCTATAAAACCGATCAGAAAGTCAAAGAACTCATCCCAGATGATCCGCATCTGCATAACTGGCTGGATATGGCCAAGGAGCGTATCAGCTTCCAGGGCTTACCGGCGCGCATCTGCTGGGTTGGCTTAAAGGATCGTGCTCGCTTGGGGCAGGCGTTTAACGCCATGGTCGCCAGTGGCGAGCTCAAAGCACCTATTGTGATTGGTCGCGACCACCTGGACTCCGGCTCGGTGGCCAGCCCCAATCGCGAGACTGAATCAATGCAGGATGGCTCGGATGCCGTCTCCGACTGGCCGCTGCTCAATGCGCTGCTCAACACCGCCGGAGGCGCCACCTGGGTCTCCCTTCACCACGGCGGCGGGGTGGGCATGGGTTACTCCCAGCATTCGGGCGTGGTGATCGTCGCCGACGGTACCGATGATGCCCACGCACGACTTGGCCGCGTGCTGCGGAATGATCCGGCTACTGGCGTTATGCGCCACGCTGATGCCAGCTATGAGATCGCCAAGAACTGTGCCCGTGAAAACGACCTTGATCTGCCGATGGTCAAGTGAACGGCCTGACTCCAACAAACAAGAGGACATGACATGAAATATATGCCGAACAGTGAGAAGTGCCCGCTGCCTTACTCACCCTTCAAAAGCTGTACCGTTCCGCGCCCGATCGGCTGGCTCTCTTCTATCAGCCCGGATGGGGTCGAGAACCTGGCACCTTACAGTCAATGGCAGAACCTGACGTTTGATCCGCCGATGGTGATGTTTGCTGCCAACCAGTATCCCGATGGCCGGCGCAAAGATACGGTCATCAACGCAGAGAAGACCGGCTGGTTCGTCTGGAACATGGTGACCTTTGATCTCAAGGACGCCATGAACACGTCCGCCATGGCGGTGCCGTATGGTGAAAGTGAAATCAGTCTCGCTGGATTGAAGACGGTCAAGGCTGACCTGTCCAATGTGCCGATGGTGGCAGATAGCCCCTGTCATTTCGAGTGCAAGTACATCTCGACGCACCGTCTCAAAGGCAACTCGAACGTGGGTACGATCGATATTGTCTTTGCAGAAGTCGTGAAGATTCACGTCAAGGATGAGTTCATTACCGAAGAAGGTAAGATCGACATCATGAAAGCGCGTCCTATCGCGCGCATGGGCTATCACGATTATACGGTGGTAGATAACCGTTTCGAGATGAAGATCCCGAAAGCTTCTGAAGATGAAGCAGATGGCCTCGAAGGTCGCCCTTGATAACTGGCCGATGGGGGAGACCTTCTCCCCTGTCGTCATCCTAAGCTAAGAGGATGCGGGAAATGGACAATAGCGCTGTTGACAACAATGCCAAGAGAAAACATTCACTTGCCGAAATCTTGAGGGTGGCGATTCCGAGCTTCCTTGGAATCATGGTCTTCTTCGTTCCGATAACAATAGCCGAGAAGAACACCATTCTTCTCGACCATTTGGTGATCTGGTGTGAGAACCTGCTGGGTGAAAACAGCCAATGGTACGCGCTGCTGCTTATCATTGGTGGCTCGGTATTACCCATCATGCAGAAGTTCTGGCGACAGGGCTTTGGCAGTATCGTGTTCACCCTCTTCAAGTTCATCGGCCTGGTCCTGGCAGGCATGGTCATCTTCAAGGCCGGCCCGGCAGCGCTTTACGAGCCCTTCATGCTGGAGTTTCTCTGGAAGGCGCTGGTCATTCCGGTTGGTATCCTGGTGCCGATTGGCGCCATCTTTATGCCGCTTCTGGTCAACTATGGCCTGGTGGAGCTGGTCGGGACTTTGACCCAGCCCTTCATGCGCCTGGCGTTCAAGGTGCCCGGACGGTCTGCTATTGACGCGGTGGCGTCATTCATCACCAGTTTTGCCGTTGGGCTCTTGATTACCAACAAGGCTTACCTCAGTGGGGAGTACTCCGCGAAGGAGGCTGCCATTATTGCTACGGGGTTCTCCACGGTATCCGTCGCTTTCATGGTAATCGTGGCCAGAACACTGGGGCTGATGGATATCTGGGTAGTGTTCTTCCTGGCAACGTTGTTCACTACGGTTGTGGTAACGGCTATCAGTGCACGCATTCCTCCCATCTCCAGCATGGACGATCACGCCTCGAATCGAGAAGCGACACCGGACAAGGGAAATCGCGTGGCAACGGCAGTGGCGGAAGCCATTGGGGTCGCCAACAGCCCGAAGAGTTTCCTCAACCTGGTCAAGGATAACCTCAAGGATGGCATCGTGATGACGATGACCATCCTTCCAACCATTCTCTCGGTCGGCACGATCAGCCTGTTGATTGAGAAGTACACGCCAGCCTTTGACTACATCGGGTATATCTTCTACCCCATCACGCTACTCTTTGGCATGGAGAATGGGCTGGAACTCTCTTCAGCAGTGTCTACGAGCTACTCAGAGATGTTCCTTCCCGCGTTGATCATGGCAGAGGCTGATGTTGTCTCGAAGCTGGTGGCGGGGATTACGGCCATCTCTTCTATTCTCTTCGTATCTGCCTCAATTCCTTGCATCATGGCGACCAATATCCCGATTTCATTCTATGGACTGACGGTCGTCTGGGTGGTCAGAACAGCCCTGACGATGGTGATAGCCATTCCGCTGTCTATGGGTATTGCTTCATTCATAATGTAGTGTTTATTTCAGATGGAAGAGAAGAAACTCCGCTCTGCTACTGATAACCCGTTAGTGGTTCCAGTTGAAGATGACAACCAGACTGTGACCCAGGCTAATCCTCACGGCGCCTCGGTGGCGATGGCCTGCGATCTGTTGGCCATCGCGGCCTGTGAGTGGAGTTCGATCTCAGAGCGGCGCGCCTACCGTTTAGTGACCCCCCAGGCGAATCAGCTGCCACCTTTCTTGACCACTGAAAGCGGCGTCAAGTCCGGCATGATGATCGCCCACTACTCGGCGGCTTCCCTGGTGGCGGATAACAAACGTCTGGCGCAGCCCGCAGTAACCGACAATTTTATCACCTCGGGCCTCCAGGAAGACCATCTAAGCTTTGGCGAAAGTGCTGCCCTGAAACTGGACAAGACCCTCGAAAATGCTTTCTACGTTCTTGCTATCGAATATCTACTCGCCTCTCAGGCCCTTGATTTAATTGGCAGCGATGAGTTTGCCAAGGGCACGTCGCTGGCTTGGAAATCACTGCGAGACGTCTTGCCTGCTTACCAGGAAGAGCATGCGCTGCACCTGGATATTGAGGCGACTTACCAGCGCCTAAAGGAGACTCAAGTGATCGATAAGCTCCTGTCTATTGCCCCGAACTTACTGCCGAGTCGGCAGCCTAGCGATTAGGAGGAAGCATGAAACAGCTATGGCACCACTGCCATGCGGTGACCCTGGCGGGTGGCCGCTACGGAATTGTGCGCGATGCGGCGCTGATTATAGAAGCGGGACGCATCGCCTGGATTGGCACTGAGGCGCAACTTGACCGCGATGCTGCATTCGATGAAGTGCGTGACCTGGGTGGGCGCTGGCTAACGCCAGGGTTGATCGACTGCCACACGCATCTGGTGTTTGGCGGTGACCGCAGTAATGAGTTTGAGCAGCGCCTGGAGGGCGTGAGCTATAGCGAGATAGCTAAACAGGGCGGTGGGATCGTTAGCAGCGTGCGGGCCACTCGCGAGGCCAGCTTTGACGAATTACTGGCCAGCGCTGAGAAGCGCGCCAAAGTACTGCTGCGCGAAGGCGTCACCACGCTAGAGGTCAAGTCGGGGTATGGGCTTGATCTGGAGAGCGAGCGCAAAATGCTCAAGGTGGCCCGGGCGCTGGGGGAACGGCTACCTGTCGAAGTGCTTACGACGTGCCTTGCGGCCCACGCGCTGCCGCCCGAATACCGCGAACGTAGCGATGAGTATATAGATCTAGTCTGCGAGGAAATTCTGCCGACACTGGCGAAGGAAGGCCTTGTCGACGCCGTCGATGGCTTCTGTGAAGGTATCGCCTTCTCTGTGGAACAGATGCGGCGCGTATTTGAAACCGCCAAGCAACTGGGCCTGCCGCTCAAGCTACATGCTGAGCAACTGTCGCACCTTGGCGGTTGCCAACTGGCTGCGGAGTTTGGTGCGTTTTCCGCTGACCATGTTGAGTACGCCGATGAAGTCGATGCGCGTGCGATGGCACAAAGCAGCACTGCCGCGGTGTTACTGCCGGGGGCCTTCTTGACGCTACGTGAAACCCAGCTGCCGCCGATTGCAGCCTTTCGTGAGCAGGGCGTCACCATGGCGCTGGCCAGCGACCTTAATCCCGGTACGTCGCCGGTGCTGTCGTTACGCTTGATGATGAATCTTGGCTGCACGCTGTTCCGCCTTACCCCTGAAGAAGCGCTGGCAGGCGTGACCATCAATGCCGCTAAAGCGCTGGGTATTGAGGCCACTCACGGTTCGCTAGAAGTAGGTAAATGGGCAGACGCGGTCGTATGGGATATTACCGGTCCAGCGGAGCTTAGCTACTGGCTGGGCGGGCAATTGCCGGTCACGGTATTCAAAGCAGGTAAGGAGATAGAGGCATGATCGAAAGTTACCAACTCACCCAGGGCGATACGCCGCTATTGATTTCAATGCCTCACGCAGGCACCGCGCTAACGCCGGAGGTAGAGGCGGGGCTTAATAAAGCTGCGCTCAGCCTTGCCGACACCGACTGGCATATTCCCAAGCTTTACAACTTCGCCGCCGAGCTTGGGGCGAGCCGTATTGAGGCGCGCTATTCGCGCTACGTTATCGACCTTAATCGGCCGGAGAGTGATACGCCACTCTATACTGGCGCGACGACCGGGCTGTTCCCCAGCACCGACTTCGACGGTGAGCCGTTGTTTGAAGAGGGGAAGGAACCCACTAAGGCTCAGCGCGACTGGGCCAAAGAGCATGTTTGGCGCCCCTATCACAACGCTCTGGCAGGCGAATTGGCGCGGCTAAAGGCGCGCTTCGGCTATGCGCTGCTATTTGACGCGCACTCTATCCGTTCAAAGATACCGCGGCTTTTCGACGACCAACTGCCTGATATTAATCTGGGTACCTTTGAGGAGCAGAGCTGTAATCCGGAGCTTAGTCAGCGGTTACTAACAGTGTGTGCCGCCCAATCTCGCTTTAGTCATGTGATTAATGGTCGTTTCAAGGGGGGGCATATTACCCGTAGCTATGGAGACCCAACTAACCATATTCACGCCGTACAGCTCGAACTTTCCCAGCGTACCTATATGAACGAACCATGCGACGAACAACCAATCTTTGCCTATCGTGAAGACCGTGCCGCTGAAGTGCGCCCACTGCTACGAGAACTACTTGAGGCCATGCAGCGGTGGGGAGAGGTTAGGGGCTGTTGAAGTTTCAGGGCAGGGATATTGGCAAAACAAGAGCAAACCCGCAGAGTAGAGCTTCCGAAGCCATCACTCTGCGAGCCTGCAATGCCCCGACTGATGCTCAATAATGAACATTGGCGAAGCTAAAAACCATCCTGCTTCAACAAAGGATTTATCTCAGCCGATCTACGAATGACGGTGGAAAGCATTCTTTATCGAATGCGCTCCGGCTGCCCATGGCGTGATTTACCCGAGGTCTTTGGCCGCTGGAACACGGTCTATCAGCGCTTCAATGCCTGGTTGGCAGCTGGCAAGTTGATGGCTATCTTCGGCGCTTTGTTGGACGATCCCAATGTCGAATGGCTCTCCACTGATGGCACCTATACCAAGGCACATCAGCACAGCGCAGGCGCGGCCAGTGATAATACTGAGGCTATCGGCAAAAGCCGCGGGGGTAATACCAGTAAGATTCATTTGGTAGTGGCTTACGGACTCCCTATTGCCTTCAGGCTTATGGGAGGCGAGGTGCATGACAGCAAGGAAGCCCCGGCGCTGATTGCTGAGTTATCTTCCAGCGAGGCGCTAGTGGCTGATAAATGCTAAGACAGTGACACTATTCACCAGCTGATAAATGCACAAAAGACGCGTCCGGTGATTCCGCGTAAGCGCTACTCGATAAATGAAAAGCCAGCTTGTACAGTGGGTTAAATCGATATCGATACTTGGTCGAGAATGCGTTTGCACGGATGAAGCATTACCGGGCTAGCGCGACATGCTACGATAAACTCAAGCGAAACTATGAGAACATGGTTGCTTTAGCCTGTGGCTTCCTTTGGTTACCGATGTGAAACGTCAACAGCCCCTAGACATGATTGCAATTTATCTGCAAGCAAGAAATTACAAATACTAAGAATAACAAACTTCGAAACTGTCGCTGGTTAGGTATAAAACTATTGGCAAAAAAGGGTTTTCGATGTTCTACGGCACTCCAATACGATATGTCAGAATGAGTCTGAAACGCCTAACCACACTGCCGATCACATCAAAAGAGTCTTTCGGCAATTCCATTGATCGCAGCTCGGTCACCCTGCAACTGCTTGAAAGAATAAAAACGGCTTTAATTCGCGGAGAGCTTCTCCCCGGCGATTATTTACCATTTGAGGCCGAGCTGACTCAGACGTTAGGGATCGGTAAGTCGAGCGTTCGCGAGGCAATTAAGATGCTTCAGGCGATCGGCATCGTTGAAGTTAAGCGCGGGCAGGGCACGATGATCTGCCTCGAGCCGGGCGTTACTCTAGTAGATTCAATTAGTAGATCCAATGGCTTTCGGCATGATCCTTGCCCGAGGCATGACCCGCGATGTGCTTGAGTTTCGCAAGATGTTCGAACCTGCTTACACATTGCAAGCCATGCACAATGCCAAACCGCACGACCATGTCCTAATTCAACAAACCATTGATGCCATGGCCTCAGCGATCATCAACGGAGAGCAGACAGCGCTTCATGATGTCGCCTTTCACCGGGCGATCCTGCAAGCGACTCATAATCCGATGACCATTCGGGTGGGTGAAACCTTGATCCAACTGATAGAGGCAGCACTGGAAACTTCTATGCAGACATTGCCGGAGGTCGCCCTGAAGGACCATCAAGCGATCTATGCCGCCTTGAGGGCGGGCGATGAAGCAGCGTTGAGGGCGGCTATCGAAATCAGTAGCGAGAGCTGGGAGACTAACTTGGCATACATCGACTGATCCGCTGGACTGGGGGGGGGAACCTATGGAACGGCGCTGACTCGCCCTCGGCCACAGCGCGGTAGGTGTATAGGGAGAGGGAGTGTCAGGTATAAAACCCAAGTTAAACTTCTTTCCAAAGTAGCCAGCAGACCCGGTACTAAGGCGTCTGCCAAAGTAGTAATCCTAAGTATATGCTCAAGGGCTGGGTCTGCAGAACATGAAATCAGTTTGCCTTCTTCAAGCAAGGCATAGTGTATTTGTGCCGCCAGTTCGGGGCGCGGTAGACGCAAACAAACAAAATTAGTGGCACTCGGCGATATATCAGCGCCTAACTTCAATAGGTGTGCTGTAAGTTTTTCACGCCGTTGGCGAACCGCCTTGATATAAGTCTGCACCTCGTTTGGATGGTCGAGCACAACTTCTGCTGCGGCCTGGGTCAGTGTTGATACTGCATAGTGAATACGCACCTTCATCATCACTGCCAATGCTTCTGGCTAGGCAATGGCAAAGCCTACTCGCAGGCCCGCCAGCCCGTGTGCTTTGGACAGAGTGCGAACCCACACCACGCCAGGCAGTACGCGGCGGCCAAACTCACTGTCGGCATCCTCGCGAAAATCATGATAGGCCTCGTCCTGCAGCAGTCAGCAATCTTTGGGTAATGACTGGCGGAAGGCTAATACATCCTTATCATTATGAACATGGCCGCTGGGGTTGTCCGGGTTGGCCAGATACACTAGTTTAGCTCCTTCGCGATGAGCGGGTTCTGGCAGCGCATCGAGATTCGGTGCCAACAGGCCTGGACCTTCCTGGTAGGCCAGCTCTACCAGGCGGCAGCAATGGCCTCTAGCAAAATAAGCGAACGTCGGATAAGTACCCGCTGTGCTGATCACGCATCCCTCGTTTGAGTTAGTGCTCGAAGGGAGAGAGCGAGCAGACTATCAGCACCAGCATCCACTAGCATGGCTTCGAGAGGAATCTGCTTCTGTTCAGCCAATCGTGAGCGTATTCCCAGAGCTTCACTGTCGCCATAGCTGTACACTTGGGCGGTCATAGCATAACCAAAGTACTGACGCAGGGCGTGGTGGGGCATATCTAGACCTTCGTTCGATCCCAGTTGATAGGGAATCTCGCGGTTCAGGCGGCGCTCTAGCACCCGTACCCAGGGGAAGGGTTGGTTGGGCTGCCTAGCCGTGGCTCTGCATAAGCCCTTCCTAGTGTTAATGAGCCTGACATGGGGTGTAAGACAGCCTTTTACTCATTTTAAAAATGTGATTAAAGCTGTCTGAAACAGTTCCCTATATGGCTGTTTAGTGGACATGTATGAAATCTGCCCACTCATGCATCATTGCTCTGCGTTTTTCAAAAAGGTCGCCACGTCGATAGGCGGCCTCCACTTTGTTTTCTATGGCATGTGCTAGAGCCATTTCCGCCACGTCACGTGGGTAGCTGGTAACCTCGCCAGTCCAATCTCTAAAGCTTGAGCGGAAACCGTGGGGTACATAATTGCCTTTTTCTCCACTAGGGCCGTAGCCAAGCCCGCGCATAAATTGTAGGAGTGACATATTAGATAGTGGTCGACCAGCTTTCATTCCTGGGAAAATATGATTATTACCCTTCACTCGCGGCAGGCTCAGCAATAGATTCATTGCCTGGTTAGATAACGGCACCCGGTGCTCTCGGTTCGCCTTCATGCGTTCGGCTGGAATTTGCCATGTAGCTTTTCCAATGTCGATTTCATGCCATTCAGCGTTGAGCACCTCTGATGTACGTGTGGCAGTCAGTATCAAAAACTGCAGCGCTTTTGATGACATGCTGTTGTAGGCATCAATCTTGCTAATAAATGCAGCTACTTGGTAATAAGGCATAGCTGGGTGATGATTCACCTTTTGTATACGCGATGGCTTAGCTAGTAGTTTATCGAGATGACCTCGCCAGCGGGCAGGATTAACCGGGTCGCGATACTCATGCGCCGCTGCATAGTCCAATATGTTTTCGATACGCCCCTGTACTCGCTTAGCTGTCTCGTTTTTGACACTCCAGATCGGCGTTAATATTTTCAAAATATCTTGGGTAGTTACATCTTCAATCGACTGATTGCCAATAACCGGCCGCACATAGGTTTTAAGCGTGCTTACCCATTGACGTGCATGCTTAGCATTTCTCCAGCTGCGGCGGTGTGATTGGATATATCGCGCCGCGCAGTTGGTAAATGTTACAGGCTTCGCTTTTTTTTCATTCTTCTGTTCACGAGCTGCTAACGGATCAGTGCCTTGCTTAACCAGTTTTCGATGATCGGCGGATATTTCCCGCGCTTCTGATAGCGCTACGTCTGGGTATGCTCCCAAGCCCATATAGCGTTGCTTGCCATTTAGCTTAAAGCGATAGATCCAGCTTACTGACCCACCGGCGGTTATTTGAAGATATAAACCTTGGCCGTCGCCAGTGGAGCCTTTCTGTCCTTCTTTTGCGAGCTTCTGAACAGCCTTACTAGTGAGCTTACCCATGGTGAATCGTCCTTGGTAAAGCGATTATGGTCAAACAGAGGATAGCATAGCTGACCCACACTTTGACCCACACCTTGCAATTGGCTCTCTTCGAAACGACTGGGACGCCTATGGACAGTTTTTCAATCCAAGCACGCATCTACAGGCTTGCGACTGAGCATCCTCTCCCAAAGCTTTACCCGCATGAAAGCCCTAAACTGCTATTCCAAAGATGACACAGATGGCATACATCGTTATTGTGGTCTTAAGAATTATGAGTATTTGCCATAGACAGATTGCGACCCATAGCTGAAGTCGCACCGCCAAAGTTAATCCGTGCCGCGACTGCTCAAATTGTTGGTTGTTACCGTGCAGTACCGGTGGGCGTTTGCAGTCGAGGCATCCAGGTTATTAGTTCGGCCTGAAAATATCTCTCAGGTTTTGAGGGCAAATTCCACTAGCGTTCCCTTACCCTTGAGTGTGACCAAGTTTCATATGAGAAGGGGGCGCGTTGCCTTTCTGGCACATTGCCGAACATGGAGCATGTCATTTATGAGTAAGAAAGACGCTGCGGCTGTGCCCATTAAGCTGGAAGATTGGCTGAATACTCGCACCAGTTGGTTGCGCATGGCAGCGGGTGGGGTCATCAAGAACAGGCGCATGCCTACAGAAGATGAGCTCAAAGCCCTCACCACCCACTGTATGGCAGAAGCAGCCAAGACCTTGGATGCAACGCATCCTGCTTTTGCCCCCGGCGTTATTCTCGGAACCACTGGCGCTGGTGCGTTGCGGATCGATTCCTTGACGACCATCCGCGGGGTGAACGCCATCGGCGCGGATGCTTCTTTGGATCTTTCCAAAGGGCACATGGCCGTCGTTTACGGTGCTAATGGATCAGGCAAATCAGGCTATGCGCGGCTGATGAAGCATATTTGTGGCGCGCGTGCGAAAGGAACAATACACAGCAACGTTTTCGATGATGTAACTGAGATCGCCTCTGCTAAGGTGAGGGTCACCACACTCAGTTCGAACGAAGACAGCTCGATATCGAGTGAACTCCAGTGGGAGGCTGTCGCCGGGCCACACCCCAAACTCAACGCGGTGCCGGTCTTCGACTCTGCCACCGCACTGGAACTCGGGGACACTGAAAGCACCGCCACCCACCTCCCCCGCGCTATGCGCTTTGTCGGCGTACTAATTAGGATTTCTGATAGCGTCAATGATCGCCTGAAGGCTCGTGCTGACAAGCTCATCAGCCAGCTTCCGGTAGTTCCACCAGACTATGCGCAGACATCGGCGGCCACTTATCTTCAAAGACTAAAGCCGAACCTCAGCGATGACGAGATCGGTAAGGCTTGTGTCTTTTCCGACGCAGTTCTTCAGGAACGCCTCGCGCTAGAGACAGCACTCGCCCAGCCAAACCCTGCGGTAGCCCATGCCAAGACCGTGGGTGATTTAGATCGATTGGATAAGCTGAGCGAGAGTGTTTCGGGCCTGATGGAAAGTTTGGGCAACGAGCGAGCAGAAGGCCTCATCTTGGCGCGCAAGATCTCGATTAGAAAGCGCCAAGCGGCCACCGCATACGCGACGTCCTTCATAAACGGTTTGCCTTTGATGGGTGTCGGAGACTCGGTCTGGCAGACCTTGTGGGAGGCAGCAAAGGCGTATTCAACCGCCTCGGCTTACCCGGATCATGCCCATCCGCATGTGGGAGAGGGGGCGCGCTGCGTGCTATGCCAGCAACCGCTCGAACCAGAAGGAAAAGAACGGCTGACAAGCTTCGAGCAGTATCTCAACGATACTCTGCAGACGGAGGCGAAAGCCGCTGAATGTGCCCTGGTCACATTGACGAAGTCCCTCCCCAACAAAATCGCCGAGCCAGCATGGCAATCGCAGTGTAGTGCCGTCGGTCTCGACACCGAGCAAGCCAGCGCGCTTGCCAATGAGATAGACGCTAGGCTCAAGGCAATGAATAGCGCCACGGATCTGGCTGACGTCCCGCCTGTAACTTGGTCGGTTTGGATGGACGCGCTTGGCCATGCTGTGGCAACAACAACGTCCCAACGCGATGCGCTAGCAACCCTGTTGGATCCTGGAGGGCGATCTCAGAAGGAGACCCGTTTGCGCGAGCTTCGAGCCCAGGAATGGCTTGCCGGTCAGATCGAAGCGGTCAAAGCAGAAGTTGTGCGCCTCAAGCGCGTGGCGACGATCGAAGCCGCTATCCAGCTGACCCAGACCAGAGCGCTCACGATAAAAAGCAATGCGATCGGCGAAACGGAGTTGGCGAAGGGCTTTTGCGACCGATTCAACGCCGAGCTTCAAGCACTTGGGGGCAGTGAGCTTCCAGTGCGAATGAACCACCGGGCTGCAGGGAAAGGAGTCTACAGTTTCTACATCGAGCTGAAAGACGCAATTACAGCCGTGAAAAACCGCGAGATCCTGAGTGAAGGCGAGCAACGGATCGTGGCGCTGGCCGCGTTTCTAGCCGATGCTACCGGTTCGGATCGAGGGCTGCCAGTCATCTTTGACGACCCGATTTCGTCGCTGGACCAACGCTATGAGGAGGCCGTCGCGAAACGTCTAGTAGACCTAGCCAAAGACCGTCAGGTGATCGTGTTCACCCATCGTCTGTCGTTGATGGTGCTCCTTGGAAACGCTGCTGCGCAAAGGCCAGCAGTCGGGCTCTCGCCCGTGGATGTCCACGTTGAGTCTATCGGGCGTGACGGCGCTAGCACTGGCATGCCTGCAACCATCGACGTATTCTCACTCAAGCCAAAGGCTGGATTTGGCCAAATGATCAGCAGTATCGGGGCTATCAAAAAGTATGATGCCCCACTAAGAGCGCTCGCCTTGAAGGATGCATGCAGCAACTTCCGTATCCTCGTTGAGCGATCAGTCGAGGATCACCTCTGCTCCGGCATCATCAATCGCTACCGTCGTGAGATCCACACCTTTGGTAAGCTGAAAAGCTTGAACGCAATCACCTCTGAAGATTGCGCCATGATCAACGGGATGATGACCAAATACTCCGCGTTCGAGCACTCTCAACCAACGGAGACCCCGACTTGGCTACCCGATCCGGATGAACTGTTGGTGGATGTCCAAGCTATGTTGGACTGGATCAAAGCTTTCGATAAACGTGCCAAGGAGGCTGCCGCCAGCTGAACTGTAACCTGGACATTGCCACGCAGGCAGCTTGGGATACAGACTAATCGCTCCTAAAAGTGCTGCTTCTTGGCCTGCTGGGATCGGGCCGCTTCTGGCCGACTGTCGCTGCTAGCGACCCAAAGCGGTCCTTCCGGAATAAAACAGAAAATGCGTGGATTTTGGATGTATAGCTCAATGATAATTAATAATTAGGAGGGTCTGAGGCTTACAAGTATCTTGGTGATTGGTGAGCTGCATTTGCCGGGTAACATGGCCAGACATTTACCTAATCAGAAATCTCGCAGTCTAATAAGCTACTATATTTACCGCTAGCGGCGTATTAGAAAGCAATATGTATATGGATTCAAATGATAAATAAAAACTTTGAGCGACTACAGAGCCATTGGCCTGAGCTCTATCAACACGCGAGTTTCGCCGAAACCTACGTGTTCAGTGAGCCAACCATAGCCACCATCAAATTACGCTGTTTTGCTGAAACGCTGGTAGGGCACCTTTACAGGGAGTTGAATCTGCCCAGCGAACCCGGTGAGAACTTTTTTGAGAAGCTCAAGGCTGAGCACTTCGAACGCATTGTTGAAAGCCCCATTCGTCAGAAACTGCACGCCATTCGCTGCCTAGGAAACAAGGCGGCCCATGGGGGCGAGGTCGGTGCCGAAAAGGCGGGTCAGCTTTTAAAAGAAGCTTATCTCCTTGGGCGTTGGCTGTACAAAACTTACAGCGGCGAAGCCCATGAAGATTATCCGGAATTTTCAGTTCCCGAGTGCCAAGTAACCAGAGAAGATCACTGTGGGGAGGCAACTGAAGACCTTGTCCGCCAGTTGGAACGTGTAAACCAGGAACTGGCTGAGGTCCAGGCGGCTGAGCAAGCGGCGCAGGAAGAGATTGCGTCCCTGGATGAGAATCGGCTGGGCGCTTTCAAGAACGCGGCAGCCCGTGCCTCAAGCACAATGGATCTTGATGAGAATAGCACCCGTCGTCTGCTGAACATTGAGGATGCCTTCGCCGAATATTCCCTGAATGACGGCCAGGCCGACTTGGTGAAGCAGTTGGGGGAATTCCTGTCCGGCAAGATGGAGAGTGCTTTTTTATTGCGGGGTTATGCGGGTACCGGTAAAACGTTTATCACCAAAGGGCTGACTGAGTATTTCCGTTCTATCGGCCGTAATTACGTGTTGGCCGCCCCCACCGGAAAGGCGTCAAAAGTCATTGCCGCGAAAACCCGATCGCCAGCTTACACCCTCCACAAGACCATCTATTCCTTTAAAGACATTGCGGAGTACCGTGATGATGATCTGGATGGCACAGAAACCTACAAGTTTTACGCTCAGCTGGCCGTCAACGAGATGTCTGCGGACACCGTGTTTATTGTGGACGAAGCGTCCATGGTGGCAGATATATACAACGAGGCCGAGTTTTTCCGTTTCGGGTCAGGCTACCTGCTCCAGGACTTCTTAAAGTTTGTGAATCTGGACCATAACGATCATAGAAAAAAGGTGATCTTTATTGGCGATGATGCCCAACTGCCACCTGTTGGTATGAACTTTTCACCAGCTTTGGACGCGGATTACCTCTTCCGAGAGCATGGCGTTCGTTCGACGGGTTATGAGTTGACGGAGGTTGTGCGGCAGAAAGCCGATAGCGGCGTGATGAACAATTCCATCACCCTTCGGAAAGCGCTGAAAAGCGCTACGTTCAATCAGCTGGCGGTGGACCTCGACTATCCCGATGTGGACAGGGTCGAGCATGGCGATTTAATGGATCGTTATCTGGAGTCCTGCGGGGGCAAGATCAATGGTGAAGCCATCGTGATAGCCCATTCCAATTCGGACGTTGCGGGGTATAACCGACGTATCCGGCAGCATTTTTTTCCCGGATGCCCGGAGATCGCCGCGGGCGATAAGGTGATGGCGGTCAGCAACAGTGGTGCCTATGGTTTCTTTATTTCCAATGGGGACTTCGGGCTCATCAGGCAAGTCCTGGGCGAAAAGGAGCAACGAACGGTCCGGCTGAAGCGAAGGGTTCCGGATAAAGAAGAGCTTGAAATTACCGAGGTTGTCCTGGGCTTTCGCGACGTTTACATAGGTTTCAAGGACTTGGACGGCAGTTCCCAATTTTTCTACGCAAAGATCCTGGAAGATTTGCTTTACAGCGATAAACCGTCTTTGTCGTCTGATGAAAATAAGGCGCTGTATCTGGATTTCTGCATAAGGAACGGTCATCTAAAGCGCGGAAGCCTTGAGTTTAAAAACGCCTTGATGGCTGATCCTTATTTCAATGCCTTACGATTAAAATTTGGCTACGCTATCACCTGCCACAAGGCTCAGGGCAGCGAATGGAACCATGTGTTTGTTAAGTGTAAAACCCATCAAAGCCAGCTGTCGGCCGATTATTTCCGTTGGTTCTATACCGCTATCACCCGTACCTCCCAATACCTTTATCTGCTTGACCCGCCAAATCTGAGGTTGGGCAGCGGTATCAAAGTAGTGCAACCGCCAGGCATCGGCTTGCCGTCAGAGGTGAAAAGTTCTGGCGGATCTAAACGCTTAGAAGCTAGTGCTGAGAACACGATGGGTGCGCCTGAGCAAACTGCCACCGATAAATCTACTGAAGGGGTTGCCAAGACAAGGCAGAGCGCCAATACATTTGGCATTCCCCTCTCGGCGCCCTTCTTGCTGGCGTTGTCAGCGCGAGTTCAGGGCCTGATTGCCGATACTGATATCGGCATCGACGGTATTGGCCATAACCAGTATCAGGAGGCTTACACATTCCGGCGGGGCGATGATTTCGCGAGGGTCGATATTGGATACACCGGTAAAGAAAAAATTTCCAAAGTAAGCTCGCCACACCTTACAGAATTTTCGTCTCAAGTTGTTGAGCTGCTAAGTCCATTGAAAGGTTCTCCCGTTGCCAGTGCGCCGACCGTGCCTGCGGGCGCGTTTCGCTTTGAGGAAGATTTTCTCAACCAATTGCATCAACGTTTGATTCCGCTGGCTGAAGAGCGGGGAATAGTGATTCAGAACGTTGTTAAGCATCCCTGGAGTCTGAGATATTCCTTCAACCGTGGAAGCGAGGTGGCTGTTTACGATATTTTCTTTAATGGCGTAAACCGGTTCACGAAATGCCAGGCTCTGATCACCGCCTGTTCTCCTGGCGATTTGGTTGGTGATGTGCAGCTCATGCTGACAGAGGGGCTAAGCTCATGACAAGCAGCAAGGAGGTCTTCGCTAAGCGCCGGGAAGGTCAGCTTGAAGAAGCCTACCAGATGGCTTTGCAACTTATGAATTCACCAAGCCCGAATGAGTGGGATTTTAAAGCCTTTGGCTGGTGCCTGGTTGACCTGATCAAACGGGATGCTAAGGCTGAAAAAACAGTAAATCTGGACCATTACCGCCGGCAACTTGAATCCATCGAGGTTCCTGTCGTCGACGAAGTGCTCACCAAGCAACGTGAACAGGCGATCTTTCTTTGCAACCCCGGTGGTCGGCTTGCCAACAAAGCAAAACAGGCTAGTAAGGCGGGGCGACACGGCGAGGCGGCAGATATCTACCGTAAACTCTGTAGGTCAGGAACAGACGGTCATGACATTCAGAATTCCCTTGGTTGGGAACTTTACAAAATCTCCAAAGAATTGATAGCCAAGGACCCAATCGATGTTCTTGCAGTAAAGAGGAACCTTCATGAGTACCTGAAACTAAATGTGGAAAAGCCCTCGCTGTTGCACACTTGTTATCTTCAAGTTGCGTCGAAATTCGCTGGTGCGGAACGGTTCAGCATGTTGGCCTTTGCCCGTTTGTGGGGCCTGGAATTTTTGCGTCTCGAAGATTGGGAGCGATTTGTTACCGATGACGGTAAAGAGCTCCCATCTCTTGCTGAGAAAGTCATCCAGCAGGCCAGTAAGGAAGCTGCAAAATCAAAAGATACGGAAAGCCTTTCTTACATTCTTCCCCACTTGGATAAAGCGATTGCCGAGTGCCCTGAAAACATCTGGTTGAGCCTGAATAAAGCAAAGGTTCTGTTGGGGCTTGGCCGAAATGATGATGCGCTAACCTTTGCGTTGGATGTTACCCGTGCAAAGGTCAATGATTTCTGGACCTGGGATCTGCTTGGTGACATCAGCGTAGGCTCTGAAAACGACGTGTCATTAAGTTGTTACTGCAAAGCCCTCCTTTGCTCTTCTGACGATAAATTCACCGGCAAGGTGCGACTGAAATTAGCGAAGCTATTGGTCGATCGTGGTGATCTTGCTGAAGCTAAACATGAAATCAGCCGAGTGGTCGCTCATAAACAAAAAGAAGGCCTTAAGGTACCAGCGGAAATTGATCAAATTGCCACGCAACCCTGGTATACGGACGTTAGTCTTCCACCTTCTAATAATCATTATTATAGGGCCAATATCGCGGAAGCTGAAACGCTTCTGTTTAGCCAGCTGCCATGGATTGCTGCCAATGTTGGCGAAGTGTTTTCAGTGCTCGGTAAGGAAGATAAGCCTAAGCGTAAGTTGTTCCTTAAGACATCATCTGAACCGAAAGAAGTGACAATTCTAGAAAGTAAGTTCGAGTTTCCTGATGCTGCCGCTGGAGATGCTATTCGCATAAAAGGCGAGACAGACTCCAAAGAGAGGTTTCAGGTTTACGTCATCGATAAGAGGGACTCCGGTGAGCCATGGGATGTGTTTGTCGAGCGGGTCGGCGTGGTTGATCATGTCAATAAGCAGAAGCAGCTAATTCACTTTATTGTTGACCGAAAAGTGGACGGCGTCATTCCCTTCTCTGAGTTGACTGCGACTTTCGTGGAGGGTGACGCAATAGCGGTCAAGCTCTCAAAGTACACCACCAAGCAGGGCGTCCGTTTCAGGGTATTAAAAGCAAACAATACGGATAAAGAGCTAGACGCATCCATACGAAAAACCTTTCAAGATATCGTTCGAGTGAGTAACGGAATGGGGTTCACAACCACAGGTATTTTCATTCCTCCTCCAGTGAACCGCCCCGGTTATTCCGGAGACCGGTTTGTTTGAGTCAGGCAGCTTCACCCGACTCCTCCAATTGACGATAATACGTCCTTTCTCGTTCTGCTGGTGGAACGTTTCCTATGGGTTCCAGCAGTCGGCGATTGTTAAACCAGTCAACCCACTCCAGCGTGGCATACTCAACGGCATCCAGTCCCCTCCATGGGCCACGATGATGGATCACCTCCGTTTTGAACAAGCCAATGATGGTCTCTGCCAGCGCATTATCGTAGGAGTCGCCGGTGGTGCCGACTGAGGCATTGATACCCTCGTCAGCCATACGCTCGGTGTAGCGGATCGAGAGATATTGGGCGGATTCAATCGGTCGACGCAACACCTCGATATTGGAGGTGTTACATGGGAAGATCATCTAGTTGGATCGCTGAAAAGACTGGGCGAGCACCGATGCGTTCGCCTGGTCGACCAAGCATCAATCAGCGGAGTACCAATCGCGC
>OJIL01000057.1_pt1 | contig 18737 bp, 20 predicted proteins | sample 1595731 | NCBI WGS metagenome assembly OJIL01 (sample SAMN05416787, study PRJEB24817) | seawater metagenome | isolation source: Sea water | place: Canada:Atlantic | collected 2013-11
CGAGATGAGATTCGTGACTGGAGTTCAGACGTGTGCTCTTCCGATCTGTTAACGCAAAATCAGCACCGGTAGACGGCTACCGCGAAGCATGGCCGTGGTTGTGCTACCCACCAGAAGATGGCGAATCCGCGAGTGCCCGTAGGCGCCCATGACTAACAGGTCAATACTGTGCTCTTTTTCGTAGGCTTGCAGGGCTTCGTCCACTTCGCCAGCACGAATAGCGCCTTCTGCTTGGTGGCCCGCTTCGCGCAACGTACTTACTGCCCACTCAAGCTCGGAGCGGTGTTCAGCCGTTTCGGCGCCCACGATCAGCACATGGCACTCTGTGCCTGCAAACAGCGGTGAACGGGCTAACATCTCAACGCCTTTACGCGCCGTTTTGCTGCCGTCAAACGCCATTAAGATTTTTTCTGGCCGCTTGAAGGTTTTCGGCACCATCAGGATGGGGCGGTGCAGTTCACGCACCACCCGCTCAAGATTAGAACCCAGATGCCCACTGGCTTGGTGGGCGGTTTCACCGCGCTTGCCCACGACCAGCAAACGTATGTCTTTCTCGAGCTCTAACAGGCTTTCCACCAGGGTGCCATTGCGTTGACGCGTGATGGGGTCGTTGACCCCATCCTCTATGGCGCGTGCTTTGGCGGCTTCCAGCATTAATTTGCCTTGCTCGCGATTCACCTTCGCACGCTGCTCATCAAGCTCGGAAAGCTCTTTCATCAACTGCTCGCGGTCACCGAAGCGTAGGTTGCCAGAGAGGTTCTGCTCTTCAGGGGCGCCGGAGTGATTGTCGACCACGTGCACAAAGGCCAACGGTGCCTTCATGGCCAAGCTTGCCCAGGCGGCATAATCACACACGCCTGCAGAGAATTGGGAGCCGTCAATGGCGGCTAATACTTGATCTGTCATAGTGCGCTCCTGGCGTGATTAGTGGCCGCCCATCAGCTTTTCAACGGCTTCGGGATCATTGTGAACGGCATAGCGGTCGACTACCGTCGCGCTGGCTTCACTCAAGCCAACAAGCTCTACCTCAGTACCTTCACGGCGGAATTTAATCACGATTCGATCCAACGCCTGAACGGCCGTCACATCCCAAAAATGGGCACGGGAAAGGTCTATGGTCACTTTCTCAATGCTTTCTTTGAGATCGAACGCAGCGGTAAACCGTTCGGAAGAAGCGAAGAATACCTGGCCTACCACCTGATATTCCCGCTCTTTGCCCGCCTCGGTCTCTTTTGAACCGATGTAGAGAATGTTGCCCACTTTGTTGGCAAAGAACAGCGCCGCCAGCAGCACACCGACGAATACGCCGATGGCCAAGTTGTGTGTGCTAACCGTTACCGCCACAGTCGCCAGCATGACGATATTGGTGCTGAGAGGGTGTTTTTTTAGATCGCGGATCGACTCCCAACTGAACGTACCGATCGATACCATGATCATGACGGCGACCAATGCCGCCATGGGAATCTGGGATACCCAGTCTGACAAAAAGACCACCATCATTAAGAGCACCACGCCAGCAATGAGCGTCGATAATCGCGTCCGGCCACCCGACTTAATGTTAATCACTGATTGACCGATCATGGCACAACCAGCCATGCCACCCATTAGCCCGGCACCTATATTGGCAATCCCCTGCCCCTTGCACTCGCGGTTTTTATTACTCGGTGTATCGGTCAGGTCATCCACAATGGTGGCGGTCATCATCGATTCGAGCAAACCCACCACGGTCAACATTAACGCGTAGGGTAAAATGATCCAGAGCGTTTCCAGGTTCAGCGGCACACTGGGCCACAGGAAAACAGGCAGCGTATCGGGCAGCTCACCCATGTCGCCGACACTGCGGATCTCCATCCCGCTGATCATATAGACCGCGGTTAGCACCACGATGCAGACCAGCGGTGAAGGAATCGATTTACCGATGACAGGTAAATAGGGAAACAGATAAATAATGCCCAAGCCCGCCAACGTCATGGCGTAAACATGCCAGGTCACGTCGGTCAGTTCCGGCAGTTGCGCCATGAAGATCAAAATCGCCAGCGCGTTAACGAACCCGGTGACCACCGAGCGCGAAACAAAGCGCATCAAGTCGGCAAGCTTTAGATAGCCAGCCACAATCTGCAGCACACCGGTAAGCAGCGTTGCCGCCAGCAGGTACTCAAGGCCATGTTCGCGCACCAGCGTTACCATCAGCAGCGCCATGGCGCCGGTTGCTGCTGAGATCATGCCAGGACGACCACCGGTGAAAGCGATAATCACCGCAATACAGAAGGAGGCATAAAGGCCAACTTTGGGATCTACGCCGGCAATAATTGAAAAGGCAATCGCCTCGGGAATGAGAGCGAGGGCAACGACGATTCCCGAGAGCGTGTCGCCTTTGATATTAGAAAACCACTCTTGCTTGCTATAGAGAGACATTCATTGAGTCCATGGATGGAGGTTAAAATTTTGCAAACCCGTGACGCAATACAATGGCGCACGCAAAACGCGCGATATCAGAAGGATAAGCCAGTGCTTGAGCAATCGAAGGTTCGGCCCGCCAATCGGCGGAAGAATGGCAATAGCGTGCCGCAACGCCGTGACAACGCAATGAACGTGTCGAGACGTTTCGCTTGAGGAGGGGAACAACCTAGGGCGGAGTCATCAGCCCAGAAACAGGCAATGCCTGCGATAAACGTGAAAAGGTCATTACTGTTATGCCTTGCTGTCAGTAAAGCGCGAATCGACATCGCGTCGGTTAGAGCACCAGGATTCTACCAGCAATTAGCGCCCACTGCACCCGTGCTACGCCCTTAGCAGGGTGCCCTCTAGGTTCAATTTGGCGTACCATGACGCTCGAAAACGACGTCTTATCCAGTCCCAACAATTTTCGTTGAAGCGGCACGTGCAACCCACCTGCCGATTAAAGAGGAGCAGTCAATGAGCCAGTCTATTGCAGTCATCAAAGGCGACGGTATCGGCCCCGAAATCATGGATGCCACGCTGCGTGTCCTTGACGCGTTAGATTGCGGCTTAACTTACCAGCATATTGATGCGGGTTTAGGCGCCCTTGAAAAGCACGGCACGCTGATTCCTCAAGAGTCACTGGATGCCATTGAGAAATACGGTATCGCACTAAAAGGCCCTCTCACGACGCCGATCGGCAAAGGCTTCTCTTCGATCAACGTACAGCTGCGTCGCCACTTTGACCTATATGCCAACGTGCGTCCGGCGATCAGCTTCCCCGGCACCCGTTCGCGCTACGACGGTATCGACATGATCACCGTGCGCGAAAACACCGAAGGCGCGTATCTCTCCGATGGCCAAGAGATGATCGACGATGGTGACACCGGCATTTCAGTGATCAAAGTCACCCGTAAAGGCTCTGAGCGCATTGTGCGTTATGCTTTTGAGCTGGCCAAAAACAACGGTCGCAAAAAAGTCACCGCCGTCCATAAAGCCAACATCATCAAAACCAGCTCGGGTCTGTTCCTGGACGTCGCGCGGGAGATCGCCAAAGAGTACCCAGAGATCGAATTCCAGGAGATGATCGTCGATAACGCCTGCATGCAGCTGGTGATGAATCCCCACCAGTTTGATGTGGTGGTCACCACCAACCTGTTTGGCGATATTCTTTCTGACCTGTGCGCGGGTTTGGTCGGCGGTTTGGGCTTGGCGCCTGGTGCCAACATCGGCGAGAAGGCCGCGATCTTTGAAGCCGTACACGGCTCCGCGCCGGATATCGAAGGTAAAAACATCGCCAATCCTTGCGCCCTGCTGCTGGCCGCTGCGCAAATGCTCGATCACCTGGGCATGAATGAAAAAGGCGACGCCATCCGCCTGGGTATTCGCACCGTGCTGGAAACCCGCCGTGACATGGTCACCCCCGATATGGGCGGCACCGGTAGCACCGACTCCTTTGCCCAGGCGCTGGTCGAGTACGTCCAGAGTTAGTACGTCAAGAGCTAGTACGTCCAGTGTTAGTTCGTCCAGCGCTAACGGGGTTATGGGTGTTAAACGTCGTTAAAGCGGTAGCGCAATAAATGCAACGCATTGAGGGTGACCAGCACGGTCGCCCCCGTGTCCGCCATGACGGCGACCCACATACCGGTAATCCCCAGCGCCGTAGAGACCAGAAACAGCGCTTTAAAGCCGAGCGCCAGCGCCACGTTGGTTTTGACATTGCGCATGGTCGCTCGCGAGAGCGCAATCATTTCAGCAATACCCGTAACGCGATTTTTAAGCAGCGCGGCATCGGCAGTTTCAAGCGCCACATCGGTACCACTGCCCATCGCGATGCCTACTTCCGCCGCTGCCAGCGCTGGGGCGTCGTTAATGCCATCGCCCACTTTGCCAATCGGCCCAAACCCTTGCGCCTGCCAATCGCGCACACGCTGGGCTTTATCTTCAGGCATCAGCTCGCCTTCGGCTTCGATACCCAACTGCTCACCAATGGCGGCTACGGTGCGGGCATTGTCACCGCTAAGCATGACAACCTGAACACCTAGGCGCTCTAACGCCTGAAGGCCTTGGCGAGCATCTTCCCGGGGCTCGTCCCGTAGCGCCAATAACCCTAACGGGCGCTCGTTCTCGCTCTCTGCTTCTATCAAAACGGCCACACTTTTGCCCTGGGCTTCCAGCGCGGCAATACGGGCTTTTATGTCATCAGAAAGAAGCGCTAGCGATTGCACGGCGCGGGGGCTCGCCAGCGTTAATGAACGCCCCTCTACCTGCCCGGCAACCCCCTGTCCGGCCAACGCGCGGGCTCCTTGCACAACAGGCGTCGGCAGCCCTTGCTGTTGAAAATAGTCACTAATCGCCACGGCGAGCGGGTGGCTGGAACCCTGTTCAAGGGCAGCGGCAAGACGCACGATTTCGTCATGGCTGTTTTTATCGACACGACCGTCAGTGTCAAAGCGCTCGACATCGGTGACGGTGGGCGTGCCTGCGGTGAGCGTGCCGGTTTTATCCAACGCGACGCGTTTCAGCTTGCCTAGCTGCTCTAATACCGCGCCGCCTTTCATTAGCAGGCCATTACGCGCGCCGACCGATAACCCAGCGGCAATGGCCGCGGGGGTCGAAATCACCAGCGCGCAGGGGCAGGCAATCAGCAGCAATGCCAGCGCACGGTAGATAGATTCTGACCATAGCATCGGTGAGACTAACGGCGGCACGATAGCCACCAACAGGGCCACGCCCACGACCGCGGGCATGTAATAAAACGCAAAGCGGTCGATAAAACGGGCTACCGGTGCTTTGGCCGCCTGGGCCTCTTCCACTAGTTTGATCACCCGGGCGATGGTGTTGTTTTCAGCGCTTTGGGTGACTTCGATCTCCAGCACGCCGTCCAGGTTGACGGTGCCTGCAAACACCCCCTCGCCTTCGCCACGCTCGCGGGGCACCGACTCACCATTGACCGGGGATTCATCGATTGATGAGCGCCCGGCAATGATTTGCCCATCGCAGGGCAACCGGTCGCCGGGGCGCACCTGCACCCGCTGGCCAGGCTCAAGCGAAGCGGCAGCGACCTCACGAATACTACCTTGCTCCATTAATCGCGCGGTAGAGGGCGTTAGTTTTGAAAGCGCGGAAATACTGCGGCGGGCCTGGGCGGCGGCGACCCCTTCGAGCATTTCCCCCACCGCAAACAGAAATACCACGACCGCGGCTTCGGCGGCGGCGTTAATCCCAAGCGCCCCCAAGGCGGCAATGCTCATCAGCATTTCAATGGTGAACTGATTTCCCATCTTCAACGCCTGCCCAGCGCGCTGAATAATCGGCACAAGGCCAACCACCGTCGCGGCGACAAACGGCCAAGTACCCAGGCTAGGCCAGGCAAACTTGAGTGCCCAAGCCAGTGCCAGCAGTGCCCCACTAACAAGCACTAAACGCCCTTTTGGCGTTTTCCACCAAGGCGTATGTGTTGTCGCATCAGACGTGTCCGCCGACTCATCAATGACCTGATAACCCAGCGCCGTGATGGTCGACTCGATCTCGGCATGGGGCAGCGCTTTCCCAGGCGGCGCGGTCAATCGTACCGAGCCGGCGACAGAACTCGCGGAGACTTCTTCGACATGTTGCAAACGCGCCAGCGCCGCTTCGACTTTGCGTTCGCAGCCACCACAATCCATCCCCTGCACGCGCAAGGTAGTAGGCTCGGCCGACGCTTGTGAGGGTTTTACTGTTGTATCAGTCATCGCATGGCGCTCCCAGTTCGACTATCTTAGGGATAGCGTAATACCTGTAGCGACTAGAGGTTCAAGCCATGAATATTCAAACCTCAGAACCAGCCACCGAAGAGCGTTATATCGGCATTGGCGAACTGGCCCGCGAATCCGGCTGCAAGCCAGAAACGGTGCGCTATTACGAGCGCATTGGGCTTCTGCCTTCAGCGCCACGTAATGAAGGCAATCAGCGGCGATACACCACAGCCGCCGTCCGCCGCTTGACGTTTATCCGCCATGCGCGGGATTTTGGCTTTTCGGTAGAGGCGGTACGTGAGCTGTTACAAATGGCGGATCAACCGACAATGCCCTGCGACGAAGTCGACACACTGGCCAAGCATCATCTAGCAGAAGTAGAAGCACGGCTCGCAAGGCTCACCGCGGTGCGCGACGAGCTGCAGCGAATGATCAATCAATGTGCCGGGGGCAATGTGGGCCACTGCCATATTATTGATGTGCTGAGCGACCATCGCCTGTGCAAGCAGACCGGCCCGCACGGCGGTGCGGAGGCGCTGCGTTGAACGTACTGAACGCCGCCCCTACCCCAGCCACACATCCAGGAAAAGCATAATGACCAAGCCCATCGCCAAGCCGAAAGTGGCTTTTTTCTGATGCCCGCAGCGGTGGGTTTCGGGGATGATTTCATGGCTGATGACATACAGCATGGCGCCCGCGGCAAAAGCCAGGCCCCAGGGCAGTAGGATTTGCGACACGCTGACAATGCTGGCGCCAAACAGCCCACCAATGGGTTCGATCAAGCCCGTTAAGGCGGCAATCGACCATGAGCGCCACTTTGAGTAACCTTCGCCCATCAACGCCACCGCGACGGCCAGCCCCTCGGGCATATTCTGTAAGCCAATACCGATGGCCAGCGGCATACCGCCTTCTAGCCCGTTGGCGCCAAAGCCAACGCCGACCGCCATGCCTTCCGGCAAATTATGAATAGTGATGGCAAACACGAATAACCATACCCGGCGCAGTGAGGCAGCTTCTGGCCCTTCGCGGCCCTGGGCGAAATGCTCATGGGGAAGGTGTTCGTTAAGGAGCGCAATCGCGCCCATGCCCAACAAAATAGCGATACACACAATCGCAGCAGGCACGGGGCCACCGGAGTAATAAATTTCCGCGGCATCCAGGGCAGGAATAATCAGCGAAAAGAACGATGCCGCCAACATAACACCCGCCGCGAAACCCAGCGCCAAATCGCGAAAGCCACGGCTGGGCGTTTTGCCCAGCAGCACTGGCAAGGCGCCAACGGCAGTCAGTAGCCCAGCCGTTAAGCTGCCCACAAAACCTAGTAATAACGTATTTTCCATGGACAGCATTAACCCAATCAGCAATTAGAAAGATATAAAACGGAACGACACACTGTTGTGTAACGTGGTATCTGCACGTACTTTAACGCACTAGCACCACATGAATAAAATAATGATCGCTTTCATCAGGACGATGTAAACGTGTTCTTAGAAAGCACTTGTACAAGGGATCAACGTGCCACTCACCGCCACCTTAGCAGCTGCCCACTTTACCCAGTTACGGCCACGGCTAGTGGCGTTTGCACGCTTACAACTGCGCGATGCCACCGCTGCGGAAGATGCCGTGCAGGAAACACTGCTGACGGCTTTTGAGAAAAGTGCCACGTTTGAAGGTCGCTCCGAGTTCGAAACCTGGGTGTTCGGTATCCTGAAGTTCAAAATTCTGGATCAACTACGCCAGCAGCGCCGCCAAGGGGCTTGGCAGCCGCTGGATCAGCAGTTGGATGACGATACCCTAGATCGCCTGTTTCAAAGTGACGGCCACTGGCAGGTCAGTGCACGCCCTAGCGACTGGGGAGAGCCCGAACAGGTGCTGGAAAACCAGCGTTTTTGGCAAGTATTCGATGCTTGTCTGATTGCCTTGCCCGATAGCATTGCCCGTGTTTTTACCCTGCGTGAACTGATGGGCCTTTCGACGACATATATCTGTAAGGAAATCGGCATTAGCGAAACCAACTGTTGGGTCATCTTACATCGTGCGCGTTTGCGGTTAAGAGAGTGCTTGGATCAGGGCTGGTTAAAATAGCGAGAAGGAGCTAGTGATGCTGATGTGCCGCGAAGCTACGGCGTTAATGTCGTTAAAGCAGGACAAACCCTTGTCGCTGCGTCAAAAAACAGCCCTTCGTGTTCATTTAATGCTATGTCGGGATTGCCGTCGTTGCGATCGCCATTTCGATTTGTTACATCATATTGCCGATCATCACCCCGCCTCTTCTCCCCCCGCGCCCCTCCACGAACGCGACGACTAACGTCAAGTGACCCTATTAATGACCAATTTTTCATAGCCCCTCTGGTAAAAAACACTGACGTACTGTAAATAACTTTTTGTACTAAGTAGCTACAAAAAAGTGATTTCACACCAATTCTCTACTATCATCCTAAAACTATACAAACCCTGTACATCAGAGATATTGAATAAATGCTCAGCTATAAATTTCTCTCTCCGCACTACCGGGCACTGATGCAGCATACTGCCTGTATATTATTTACCCCTAATGGCGTTATTAAAGAAGCAAGCCCCCTCTTTCTAGACACGGTGGGATATACCCTCAACGAAATTGAAGGCAAGCATCACCGCCTGTTTTGTTTTCCAGAAGAAACGAGCCAGCCTGAATACACCGCTTTTTGGGAAACACTTGCCGCCGGGCACAGTCAGCAGGGGCGTTTTCGGCGCTTAAATTCTGACGGAAAAGAAATTTGGCTGGAGGCGACCTATATACCCATTAAGAACAGTCGCGGTAAGGTGACGCAAATTTTTAAAGTCGCTAGTGATGTTACCGCTAAACATCAAAACGCCGCCCGGGAGAGAGCCATTCTTCAGGCGTTGGACAGCTCTATGGCCGTCATTGAGTTCACACCAGACGGCTATGTGCTAAATACCAACAGTAACTTTGAACAAACCATGGGTTATGACGCTGAACAAATAAGAGGTGTCCATCACCGCGAATTCTGCCCCAGCGCCTTTTACCAGCAACATCCTGATTTTTGGGAGCGGTTAAGTCGTGGTGAGTTTATGCAAGGTAAGTTCGAGCGGATTGATGCACGTGGAAATACCATTTGGTTAGAAGCGACTTATAACCCGATTCACGATGATCAAGGGCACATCATTAAGGTCGTTAAGTTTGCAACCGATATTACCCGTTCGATCCAAGCCTCAGAAGCTGCCAAAGTCACCGTTAATACCGCTCAAACATCGTCAACTCAAACTGAAAAAATAGCGCAGAATGGCTTAACACAGCTTAAACAAATATTGGTAGATTCAGAACAAGCCACCCAGACGCTCAATGAAGCACAGCAACTCATCGCTGCTCTGAACCAGCAGGCCGATCAAATCAATAAAATTACCGCTTCCATTGCACAAATTGCCAATCAGACCAACCTGCTGTCACTTAATGCCGCGGTAGAAGCCGCACGAGCAGGCGAACAAGGGCGTGGGTTTGCGGTGGTGGCCAACGAAGTGCGTCGTTTAGCGAAAGGCTCCAGTGAAGCCGTGGAGGAAATAACCCGCGTGCTTAAAGAAAACAACGCGCTAGTAGAGCGAACCACGCATGCCATGCAGAAAGTGGTCGAACAGGGCAAATCGAGCCAATCAAGCGTGGGCGAAATTGAAATCATCGTAAACGAGATACTCACCGGCGCACGTAATGTCTCCACGTCCATCGACCAGCTAGCACTAGAATCGCCACGCTGATGATATTAAATAGCCAGCGCAGTGCGCTGGCTATTGGCTTTCTAACGCACGCTTTTAACGCAGCGGTGTTTTACGCAAATAGGGCAGAATCGTTTCGTATTCACCGTATTTCTGTTTGGCATCTTCGTTAGATACGCTAGGCGGAATAATCACATCCTGGCCTATCGTCCAATCGGCCGGAGTAGCCACACCGTGTTTCGACGTGGTTTGCAGGGCATCCAAGGCACGTAGAATTTCCGCAAAGTTGCGCCCTACGGTCATGGGATAAGTCATCGACAGTTTCAACTGCTTATCCGGGCCGATAATGAATACCGAGCGTACCGTTGCGCTGTCTGCGGGCGTGCGACCATCGGGCAGGTAGGCGTCTTCGGGCAGCATGTCGTAGAGTTTTGACACTGTTAGCCCGTCATCGGCAATAATCGGAAAATCAACCTCGCTGCCGCTGACGGTTTGGATGTCATTGCCCCAGCGTTTGTGGTCTTCGACACCATCCACGGAAACACCGATCACTTTAGTACCGCGCTTCTTCCACTCGGCACTCAGCTGCGCGACGGCACCAAATTCTGTTGTGCAGACCGGCGTAAAGTCTTTGGGATGCGAAAACAGAATCGCCCAGCTGTCGCCAATCCAGTCGTGAAAGCGAATGGGGCCATGGCTCGTCTCCGCTTCAAAATCAGGTACAACGGCATTGATGCGTAATGACATGCTTTCCTCCTTAATGGGCGATAGGCGCCCTAATATCTTATTTGCCTTTCAACACGCTCACTATAGAACATTCAGTGCTAAGACAGCCAGTGGTACCACAATGTTCACAGTCATCCTCAAGCGCCAACCAATGGATAAGCCAATAAGGAAAACCTAGCGGTAATGCTGGGGAGAAACGCCTGAGAGAACAGCTTGAGAGAACCGATTGAGAGAAAAAGCAAAACGGCGCCCTGGGGCGCCGCTTACCACTAACACCCATGAAAAGTACTACTCAACCGGTTTTTCGTTCTTACCGTTGCGCTTAACGCGCTTGATCCATTGCTGCTTCGCGTAGTGCCTCAAGTTAGCGACATTGTCGGTCTCATCGACAATATCCTGCCCCAGAATGGTTTCGATAATGTCTTCAAGCGTAATCAAACCCAGAAAGGTGCCGTGCTCGTCATAGATCACGCGCATATGCAGGTGATCCTTGAGCATAGAGGTAAACACCTGCTCAACATTATGAGAAACATCCACGCTACCAATCGGATGCATCAGCTCGCGCATCGTCTTTGTGTCGTCTGCATGGTACATATCGGCTTTATGCACATAGCCAAAGGCTTGTTCGCCATTGTCCATCACGGGGAAACGTGTAAAAGGCGCCTTGCCATACTGCTCATCAAACTCTGCCACGGTCATATCTGGCAGCACGCTGACACAAACCGTACGGGGTGTCATGGCCTTGCTCACCAGGATATCGTGCAAGTTGAGCATATTGATAATGGTGCGTGACTCATCCGCATCCAGTACTTCTTCTTCTAAGCCAACCCGCGCAAGCACTTTAATTTCATCACGCAGGTCGACATCGTGTTCTGACTTACCTAAGCGGCGCGTGATCTGCTCGGACATCCAGATAAAGGGCAGAAGACCTACGATCATCGGCTTTAACAGCCGCGGTAGGAAAGGTGATAAACCACGCCAGTAGGTAGCCCCAATGGTCTTAGGGATAATTTCCGACAGAATCAAAATCAGCATCGTCATCACCGCCGAGACGATAGCGATCGATGACTCACCAAACACCACTGCTGCCTGAGCACCGACCGCCGTGGCGCCTACCGTATGCGCAATGGTATTGAGCGTCAAAATAGCCGCCAGAGGACGATCTATATTGTTTTTCAGCTTGGTCAGAGAAGCATGTAGCTTGGGGTTATCTTCTTTCTGCTTAGCAATATAGCTAGGCGTAATCGAAAGAAGCGCTGCCTCTAGGATGGAACATAAAAACGAGAACGCGATTGAAAGGGTAGCAATCGTGATTAAGAGGAACATGAGGGCCTAGGGTAGAGGGTTGTCACGCGTTTATAGGGGCAAGTCCCGCGCCTGTCAATGCTTAGGCATGCATCAAGACAACAGAACCCACCTGCCTGACAGAAATGGTGCTAAATGATTAAGTTTGTCTTATGCAAATACGCGCTTATTTCAGCGGCGTGACCGCACTTGGCAAGTGCCACATCACCCGGTTTCGGCACTCCTTCTTTGCGCGATAAAGCGCTATGTCGGCATGGCGCAAATCCGTTTCCCAACACTCGGCCTCACCAGCCCAGCGCCAATACTGACAGTCACATTGACTCCCCCTTCACTTGTCCGCATAGGCTCGGCGGCGATCGCTTTACGCAGCGCATCAAGCATTGGCGCCCCTGGGTTGTCGTATAAGCAAACACCAAACTCTTCACCGCCCATGCGCGCCACCAGGTCGTCAGAGCGCAAATAACTACTTAAACGAAAAGCGACCTCTTGTAATACCTCATCACCTACTTGATGCCCATATTGATCATTAATGGCCTTGAAATAGTCAATATCAATAATAGCAATAGTAAAGTTTGAGGATTGAGAATAAAAACCGTGCACACGTTCTATAAAAGCTCTGCGATTTGGTAGCTTCGTCAGTACATCCGTTTCAGCTAAATAACGTAATTTTTGCTCTGCGTTCAATCTTGATTTTTCGACGTCCAACGCATAAAAAGCGCCCCGAGCGTATCGAGCAGGGGATGAAGAAACTGTGCATCCTCGTCCGTGTAATCGTCTTGTTTATTTGCCAGCCCAATCATCCCCACCGTTTCATCACCAATCTTAATGGGCAGCCCTAAAAAGCGCCGCAATGGCGGATGACCTCCCGGCGTGCCGCGCGACGCGTGATGATGCTTGGGCTGATTCGCCATGACCACCCTGCCACTGGTGATGACATGCCCAAAGAGGTTGTCCAGGTTGTTAAAGAAAAACTCACCACGTTGATAGGCACGATATTGCTCACTTGTTTCTGCACTCCAGCTAATATTGGAAAGTGCATGTATAAACAGAGCCTTTTCACCTGTTTCCCTCACCACCACTTGCCCGATAAATCCAAACTGACTTTCTGCCAGTAACAAGAGTTCATCGAAAATAAGCTCGCACGAGTGGCGGATATTCTTTTCATGAAGAAAAACACTCTGCGCCCGGTTCATAAAATTGAGTAACTGCACCTGCTTTTGTTCACGCAGCTCAGCCCGCTTTCTCTCTGAAATATCGCGTACCACACACGTCAGTCGCAGCGGACGTCCGGCATGGTCATGGGCCACTACGCGACCGCAGGTGTTCACCCACACCCAGTGCCCTTGGGCATGACGCATGCGATAATCAACATTGAGCACTGAATCCTCCGTTGCCAAATGCGTGCTGATCACCTTACTGAGCCGAATCGCATCTTCCTCATGGACTCGGCTTATCCAGAAGCGCGTATGGCTTTCGACCTCGTCAAGCCGCAGACCTAGCAGATCACACCAGTGCTGATTGAATGCGTTGTAATCGTTGCCTATTTCCCAGTCCCATACACCCGCATCGGCGGACTCCATCATCATGGCAAAGTCGCTACCGCTAGCTCTACTTCGTTGTTGATCGATAAGGTGCATATAGTCACTAATGAAGTAACTCAGCGACTCTAAAAAGCGTAGGTCTTTCTCTGAGAGTGTGTTAGGGCGGTTATCAATCAAACAGACCGCACCAACTTCGCGACCACCAGCGGTCAGCGGCACACCGGCATAAAAGCGAATGTGCGGCGCGGCAAGCACTAAGGGGTTATGACAAAAATCAGGGTGCTTACTGGCATCCTCAATCACCAAAGGCGCCCGCCTGGCCACGACATGGCGGCAAAAAGAATCCTCTAGCGATGTGAAATCAAACTCTATGCCCGATTTGGCAACAAACCACTGTTTTTGACCCACAACGGATACCAGCGCGATTGGAAACTCAAAAAAATCAGCCACTGATGCAATGAGCTTATCCAGTGCGCCCGTGTCAACGTCGGGTGTTAACGTGTGTTGACTGATATGTTGCCAGCGTTTATTAAGCATCAAATAACATCCTAGGGGTGCAGATCAGATTGACTACACCTTGCCTTTATTAGTTATACTTTATCGACCACCTAAAGCAAACCTGTCAATCCGTAAAAACCCGCTCTTGTGTATGCACTTTGGTTATTAGTAACTTGCCCTGCGCTTTTCACATTTGAATGATTGTCGACCTAATGACCAAACAGGCTATATTGCGTGCAGGCTCTGCTTTTTATAAACATAGGCAATGGTTAATAACAATTATTATCAAATACCCATGCCATGTTTACCTTAGGTGCCTCCCCTTGCGCCTCCTCCTTATCGAAATGACTAAAATAGAGAAGGCAACATGTACAACAACCTTATTAACACCTCTTTACATAAGGCATTACTAAATCACACCGCTTGTATCTTTTTTACGCCTGAAGGCGTTATCAAGCATGCCAGCCAATCGTTTTTAGACGTGATGGGCTGCCGCTTGGCAGCGATCAAGGGGCAGCACCATCGAATATTTTGCGATGCTGCCGAAACGCAGCGGCCTGAATATCAGCAGTTTTGGCAATCACTAGCTGCTGGAGAGAGCCATACCGGCCGCTTTCGTCGTTTTAAGGATAGCGGCGAAGAGGTCTGGCTTGAGGCTATGTATGTTCCCTTAATCAACTTTCGCGGCAATGTTACGTCCGTACTTAAAATCGCCAACGATGTGACAGCAAGACACCAGAAAGCACAGCGGCAAGATGCTGTACTACAGGCGCTGAATGCCTCCATGGCGGTGATTGAGTTCACCCCTCAAGGCGAAATTTTGGAGGCAAATGACAATTTTGAAAACGTCATTGGGTATCGTGCCCATGAGTACCAAGGCAAGCATCACCGTATGTTCTGCCCAGAGCATTTTTACAGGCAAAATCCGCATTTTTGGGAACACCTAGCCCAAGGAAATTTCACTAAAGGCAGGTTTGAGCGCATTAATGCAAAGGGCCGCAGTGTCTGGTTAGAAGCGACTTACAATCCTGTGAGAGATAGCGATGGCAATGTGGTCGAAGTCGTCAAGTTCGCCAGCGACATCACTCCCCTGGTAGAAAAAGCCAATGCTACCTCAGGCACCATCAGTTCAGCACAGAGCAGCACCTCGCAAATCGAACGCACCGCCAAGGATAGCCTGGATCACTTGGATAAATGGTAAAAGGGGCCGAGCAGGCCGCACAAACCCTGGCGAAAGCTCAAGAACTGATCGACGCGCTGCACAAGCAGTCGCAAAGCATTAATAAGATCACTGAGTCCATTGCCAAGATCGCCAGCCAAACTAACCTACTCTCCTTGAACGCAGCGGTGGAAGCCGCTCGCGCCGGGGAACAAGGCCGAGGCTTTGCCGTCGTTGCCAACGAAGTACGCCAACTCGCGAAGGGCTCAACAGAAGCCGTTGCTCAAATAACGCAGGTGCTAAAAGATAACAGCAACCTAGTAGAACGCACCACTCAAGCCATGCAGAAGGTCATTCAACAAGGCAAAGCCAGCCAGTCCAGCGTGAGCGAGATCGACACCATCGTTAATAAAATCTTGCAAGACGCCCGCAGCGTCGCCCACTCCATCGAACAGCTAGCGGCGGATACGCACATCTAGCGGTACTGATTTTCATGCACAGGGACGTGCACCCTTCAAACGCTAAGCCCTTAACGGCAACGCAGCCCCAATAGCGATAAAGATTCCACCGCAGGTGCGGTTAAACCCGCGTCCAACGCGTTTTAGCCAGTGGCGAATGCGGTTGGCCATGTTGGCCAGTAGGCCTTCCACAACGCATTCGATCGTCACAAAAGTGCCTGCTAGTACGAAGAATTGCAGCACCAAGCTGCCTTGTGGGTCGATAAACTGGGGGAGAAAAGCGCTAAAGAACAGCAGCACTTTGGGGTTGGTAATCGATGCCAGTACACCCTGACGATATAGGTGCCACCCGCTCGTTCGGCTTGCATTCACATCAATCTCGCCCGTTATCGGCGGCGAGCGCCACACTTGAATACCCAGCCAGATCAAATAGGCCCCACCGACCCATTTCAGCACCGTTAGCCACACCAACGACGATTTAAGCAGCGCGCCAATCCCGAACATGCACAAGGCTATAATGAGGAAAAAGCCTGTGGCACCGCCGATGATGGTAAACAGTGTTTTACGGCTACCATGCAGCGCACCGTGGGTGAGCGCCAACAGGCCGTTGGGCCCTGGCGAAAGCGAAAGGCCAATGCAGGCGATAAGGTATAAAAGCCAAGTGTCTAACAGCATAGCGAAGCCTCACCGGTGGAAAATGCACGCGTTGTGCCAGCATGTCATCGTTGGCGAGCCCTTTCATCCGTTAAATAGCCTGGCTATAAAAACGCCTCCTGGGTAATGGATCCCCAGGAGGCGTTTGGCTTACAACGTGCGTTCTGTTAGCTAAAGCCTAAGCGAACACTTCCGTCCACTCGTTGCGCTTGGCTAGCAGGTTGCGCGCAAGCTCCTTAGCGCCTTCCAGGCTGTGGCTGGCGGCCCAGCCGCACTGCATTTCATTGCAGGCGGGCACTTCGGTGGCTTCCAACACATCATTGAGCGTTTGTTCGATGATAGTAATCACGCCATCGTAATCGTCGTGGTTAATCATCGCGATGTAGAAGCCGGTTTGGCAGCCCATCGGGCTGATATCGACGACTTTATCAGTGTGGTTGCGAGACATTTCAGCCATCAAGTGCTCAAGCGAGTGCAGCGCTGGCATCTCCATGTGCTCTTTGTTGGGCTGGCAGATCCGCAGGTCATACTTGTGGATGCGGTCGCCATTCTGGCCTTCTTTGATGTCGGCTAAACGTACGTACGGGGCTTTGACCTTGGTGTGATCCAGGTTAAAGCTTTCGACGTTCATCTTTTTATCGGTCATGTTGGCTCCTTTTCCGTTCAGCTTCTGTTTAACGCGTTCGCCTATTCTACACGCTTGGCTTATACCTTGGGCGCGTCAAAATTCCATGGCTCATCGGTGTAAACGCACACATTGGCATCTTCAATATCACCATCGGGCGACTCAACGTGCTTGGCAAAAAAGTCTTGGATCTCTTTGCGCTGGCAGTGGGCTTCAAACTCTTCGCGGCTGGCCCAGATTTCATGAAAAACGATAGGATAACTGGTGCCCTGAGCAAAGGGATTGTCGATCTGGCGCGTGACGGTGTAATGAATGCACGCATCTTCGCGGTGGGTATTAGGCTCTAAGGTCTGAAGCGCTTTAAACACCGCTTCTTCTTTACCTGGCTTGGGTTTAAAACCGGCGATGCAGTAAATTTTCTCTGACATTTTTGAATCCTAGATCGTTGAACGTGCACTATTATGCGCTGCCATCCGGTTGGTTGACAGCCTCACCTAGCTAACGTTCAGCGAGTTTACTCGGCAGCGCTCTCGGCGACCGTCTGTAATACGCCCGCTACCTTATCTAACGGCAGGTCGCACTCTTCTAACCCATGGCGCTCTGCCAAGTAGTGCGGATCGTTCCACTCGATGCGAACGCCCTCATCCGTTTCACGAACCACCATTTTTTGCGGCAAATCGAGGGCGACACTTCCCTGACACTGCATCATCGGCGTACCCGCTTTGGGATTACCAAATATAAACGTCGTCGTCGGCGGTAACTCAAGCTCGTTGTTGGCGGCATTTTCGGCATGATCGACCGTTGCCATGACGTTGAGCCCGTTGTCTTCTAGTGCGGCATTGAGTTGTTCAATGACGGTGTCGAAGTCGGATTCGCTGGTTAAGTGCTCAATGCCATTATCACTGGCGGCAAATAACGGCTGACTGAACAGACCGCAAACCGCTGCTATACCCAATAACCGTAAAGTACGCATGACGTTTCCTTATTGTGCTGGCGTTGTCGAATCTTATTTAATCAAGCGCTGTGCTAATGCTTCCAGATCGGTAACCGTCATATCGGGTTCGATGCCCCACGGGTCGAAGGGTGCATCCGAGCTGCGCCGCACCCAGGCACTACGTAACCCGGCGTGGGTGGCACCAATCACATCGAAGGGATTGCTGGACACCAGCCAGGTATGCTCTGGCCGCGTCTCTAAACGGGTGCGTAAGTGAGCGTAAACGGCAGGGTCAGGCTTGAAGCGCTTTACTTCGTCGGCGCTAACGATGTCGTCCATGTGGCTTTCAACCCCTGCGCGCGTTAATAGCGTCGACACGGCATCGACAGTACCGTTCGAAAAGGCCACGCAACGGATGCCAGCATCGCGTAACTGATCCAGTGCAGGCACCACGTCGTCGAACGCAGGCAGCTCACCGTAGACCGCCATTAGATGATCCTGGTCGTTATCGGAAAGACCAGTCTGTAGCGTCCTATCCACGAACACCAACGCTTCTCGCGTGCACTCTGAAAACGCGACATAGGCGCCCATTAGACCATGGCGAAAGCTGTATTCGAGCTGCTTCTCCCGCCAACGGCGGGCAAACTCGACGGCCTTGGAAGCATCGCTCAAACGGCGTTCCAGCTCCACCGTCACTCCCTGGGTATCAATCAGCGTGCCGTATACATCAAAGGCTAAAACCGGCTGCATCGTGTGCCTCTCCTTTACTCGCTATTGGCTAATCACTGTATCTAGCATAGTCGTGGGCTACAAAAACAAAAGCGCCACTGCACAGGCAGTGGCGCTCAACAGGTTAAGCCAGGTCATTACACCGTAAAAGCGGCTTCCTGCTGGCCGGTTTTCAGGTCGCCCGAGCGGGTTAGCTCATCGGTAACGCGGTCGATGGCGCGTTT
>OJIL01000059.1_pt1 | contig 18523 bp, 1 predicted proteins | sample 1595731 | NCBI WGS metagenome assembly OJIL01 (sample SAMN05416787, study PRJEB24817) | seawater metagenome | isolation source: Sea water | place: Canada:Atlantic | collected 2013-11
GACCACCGAGATCTACACTCTTTCCCTACACGACGCTCTTCCGATCTCGACATTGGCGAATGTGGTCTGCATCGCCTCGTCGTTCCATTCGACGGTGGAATTGCGGTTGTCGGGCCCGGAGGCCGCGGGTTTCTCGCGCGCGTCCGGGGTATCACTGGCGTCGGGCATGGGGTGCGTCCTTTTCGGCGGCAAATCTTCTTTTCGGGCATTGCGGCGCGATCATCATCGGTGCGCTGCGGCTTTCACCGCAGATTATCCCCGATGGGGCGGCGGGCAAAAGCTTTTCCGCCTTTGCCCGCAGGAATTTCCCTTGCTCAGTAATCCGCGATGAACAGCCAGTCGTCGGGGCCGTTATCGGCGGTGCCGCCCGGGTTCTGCGCAATGTCGTCGAGCAGCCACAACCCGCCCAGCCGGTCGATATAGGCAAAGAGCGACCCGTCGGCGTCCAGCAGCGTGTGCACCGCATCCACCGGGGCGTCGGCGTTGTCGAAGCTCGTCAATTCGAACTCGCCGCTGGCGGCATTGAACACGTAGGAGGAAGTGCCGCTGTTGCGCGCCGGGTTGGCGTCGATGCTGATGACGATTTCGCTGTCGGTGATGGCAGAGATGATCTGCTGCGCACCCGGTCGCGCCGCCATCGCGGCCCCGCCGAAGCGCGCGTCGTGGTAGAGATCGCGCACCATCTTCTGCGCCTCGGCCGGGGCCCCGACCGACGTGATGAAGCCGCCCAGCTTGCCGCGCAGATCCGAGCCGGGGTTGGCGTCGGTGTGGAAATCGGCACGGGCGAAGGCGCTTTCGAACCCGGCCATCGCCCGCGCGATCGCGGCATCGCGCGCGGCGCTGTCCATGTCGCCCTGGATGATGGTGGCGTTCTTGGATTTCTTGAGCTTGTCGTTGCCCGCACCGCCGACCACCGTGTCGTACTTGCCGTTCTTGATATAGTCGTTTCCGGCCCCGCCGAAGATCAGGTTGGTGCCCTTGTTGTCGTCGATCCGGTCGTCTCCTTCGCCGCCGTCGATCAGATCATTGCCATAGCCGCCGCGAATACGGTCGTCGCCGGAGCCGCCCAGCACGATGTTGTCGGCAGGCGCCTTGTGGTCATGCCGGTCGTGGTCGTCGTCATGGCCATCGCCGTGCCCATGCCCGTGCCCATGGTGATCGAACTTGCCCGACCCGGCGTCCAGATCGTCGTCGCCCGCGCCGCCGTCGATGAAGTTGGCGCCGCTGACCCCGTCGATCCGGTCCTTGCCCGCAAGGCCGAGGATGGCGTTGTTGCGGTCGTTGCCGGTCAGATCGTCGTCATATTGCGACCCCACCAGATCCTCGAAGGCATCGTGGGAATGCAGCGTGATTAACAGGGCGCGCGCGTCGTCGTGCTTGTCGCCGCTGACGCGTTGCTGGCCGTCGCGGCCCAGGTCGATGTCCACCGGCCCGTCGAACCGGCTGAAGTCGAGCGCGTCGCCGCCGTCGTTGGACAGGCCCACGTCGGTGTCGTGCCCGTCGTGACCATGCCCATGATCGTCGTCATGCCCGTGACCATGATCGTCGTCATGGCCGTGGTGGCCGTCGGCTTCGACCAGACGGTCGGCGCCCAGATCGGATCCGGCAAAGACGTAGGTGTCATCGCCGCCGCCGCCCCAGGCCCAATCGTCGTCCTGGCCGCCCTCGATCACGTCGTTGCCGCCAAGCTCGGGGTAGAGCAGCGTAAGGCCCGGCACGCCGAAGGGATCGAAATGCTTGCCGTCGTAATCGTCGTCATGGCCTTTCCCGTCGCCGTTCAGCCCGACGATCATGTCATTGCGCAAGATGGCGCGGGCGTGATCGCCGGTGACGATGTCGTCGCCCGCCTCGGCGTGGATCGTGTCATTGCCCGACCCGCCGATCAGCACATCGCCGTCGACGCCGCCGTCGATGGTGTCATCGGCACTGCCGATCTGTCCTGGGGCCGAGACCATCTCGAAGACCTGATCGTCGAACAGGCGCATCCGGCCCTGATCGCCCAGCACGCGGTCGGTGTCGTAGTCGCCCTGCGCCACCACATCGCCGCGATCCGCGCCCGCCACGATCTGCAAGCCCGCGATGCCCAGCGTATCGCCGCCATTGGCACGATACCGCCCGCGGCTGTCAAAGCTGCCGCCGTTATCAACCCGCAGGCTGAACGCATCGCCTGAGACGTCGCGGAACACCAGAACATTGGCCGCACGGGACGGATCGGAGGGGTCGTATTCCAGGAATTCGCCCGCAAAGCCCGGATTGCCGAAGCCGTCGGAATTGCGTTCCGGCTGGCCCGCCTGCATCAGGCGGACAACACCGTCGCGCGCGGCGCGGGCATCCTGCGCGTTCAGGTAGATGTAGACGTCATAGCTGTCGGTGCCGAAGCGCGCGCCCAGATCGGTGACATCGACGCCCAGGGTCCGGCCGCTCTTGGCATAGATCGCGCCGTTCATCATGCGCCCGCTCTGGGTGTCGGGGTTCAGATCGTCGCGGGCCTCGGTTTCCAGCCCATAGGGTTTGCGCCCGTCCAGATCGGACCCGATGCGGATGCTCACGCCGTCGGACGTGCGCAGGGTTTCCGTCTTGTCGCGGCCGCTGTAATGGCTGTGGCCGTCGTGGTCATGGCTGTCGTTGCCGGATTTGCCGCCCTTGCGATCATCGTCGTCGTCATCGTCGTGATGATCGTCGTGGCGGTCGTGATCGACGTCGAAGTTGGTCCAATTGGCATCGGACACCAGTCCGGCGCGACCGAGCACTTCGCCTTCGTCCAGGTTGCTGGCGAAATTGATGCTGAGGGCGCCGAAAGCCCCTGCCGATAGCGCATCGTCGACGCCGTTGTGCGGCCCGCGGTCGCCCGCGTCGATCAGGTCGCTGCCTTCGCCGCCGATGACACTGTCGCGCCCGTTGCCGGTCAGGATGGTGTCGTCGAAGAAGAAGCCCTGCATTGCGTCGATGCTTTCCATTTCGCGCAGCTCGCCGAACTGGGTGGCGCCCGTGCCGCGCTGCACGAAGGTCACGCGGCCATTGTCGCCAAAGACGGCGTCGTTATCGAGATGGCCCACATCCGCGTCGCCCGCGGTGTCGATCACATCGTTGCCCGCGCCGCCGATGACGATGTCGTCGCCGCCGCCGGTCTTGATGAAGTCGTTGCCGCCGATGTCGGGCGCGACGGATTCCGCCACGTCGATGGCGTAGGACCGGCCCACGACCTGAATGCCCGAGATCACCGGACGCGTCTTGCCGGTCCAGCCTTCGGGCACGTCGACCAGCACGGTGACCTTGTCGGCGCTGAGGCCGGTGGCGACGGTGTAATTCGCCACAGCCGTGCCGTTCGCGGCCCTGTAGCTGCCGTCGAAATCGGTGCCGCGCGGATCGGCCAGTGTGGTTTCGGCCCCGTTGATGGTGACGCGGCGCAGGCCTGCGCCGGATTTGTCGGTCACACCCTTGTCGCCGTCTAGGTAGACATAGATGTCGTATTCCTCGAACTGGCCCGAGAGCCCTTCGAGCACGACCTCGATCTGGTCGTCGTCGTCACCGTAGAGGTAGCCCTCGAACAGGCGCTCGTCGGAGCTCAGACCGTATTTTTCATTCAGCGCGTCGTTGGTGTCGGTCCGCGCGCTGTCGTCGCGGCCGCGCTTGTCGATGGCGCCCCAGCGGATGGTCACGCCGGGCATGAGCGCGCCCGCCTCGTCGGTCATCAGTTCGGTGGCGTCGTCGCCGAAGATGCCCTTGCCGCCCTCCAGATCGATCCAGCCCGACGCGCGCGGCGCGGGCAGGGCGGAGGCGCTGGCACCGGTGCCGGCCGTGCCGTGCACATGGGTGGCCCCGTCCTTGTCGTCATGATGATCGTCGTCATGGTGATCGTCGCCACGTGCGCCGAAGTTGAAGCCCATGATCGCATATTGCTGGCCGGTCGGATCGCCCAGATCCGCCGCGCGGAATTCGGCGGAACCGCCGAAGGTGACATGCCCGTTGTCGCCGAAGACGATGTCGCGCACGTTCTGGATCGGGCCTGCGTCGATCACGTCGCCGCCCGCGCCGCCCAGCACGATATCCATGCTGGCGCCCGAGTGGATCGTATCGTCGCCGCCCTCGGCCACATCGGTCGACAGCACGTCGCGCAGCGGGCCGTAGCTGCCGGTGACCGGGTTCACGAAGTCGATGATGCCGTGATCGCCCAGGACGATGTCTTCGCCATCCCGCGCGCCGCTGCCGTCATCGGCGTCGGTGATGATGAAATCACCCGCAGCGCCGCCAAGCACCACGTCGTCGCCGAGGCCCGTGGTGATCTGGTCCACACCGCCGTGGATCGCGTCGATGGTGCGCACGCTCAGCAGGCCGAAGGGCATGTTGCCCACGTTGGGCGCGCCGGATTCCACCAGCGCAAGCCCGCTGTCGCCCAGCACCAGGTTGTCGCCCTGGCCCGCGTCGATCAGGTCGTTGTCGGCACCGCCGAAGATCACGTCGGTGGCCGCGCCGGTGGTGATGACGTCGCGCCCGCCCTTGTCGGTATCGGTGGAGCGCACCTCGCGCAGGGCCATTCCGAAGGACGGCAGGTTGACCGAGGACGCGCCCGACACCAGCGTGCCGCTGTCGCCCAGCACGACGTTCTGGCCTTCGCTCGCCAGGATTTCATCGTTGCCGCCGCCGCCGATGACGATGTCGTCGGCGCTGCCCGAATGGATCAGGTCGTCGCCGTCGAATGGCGTCCAGGACGAGGTGATGCTGTCGAGCGTCGCGAGATCGCCGTCCGCGATCCAATCCGCGACGATGTTGTCGCCCAGCACTATGTTCTGCGCATCGGGCCGCGCGGCGGTTTCCCCGAAGTTGACGACGATCGTGTCCCCGCCCGAGCCGCCGACCACGAGGTCCGCGCCCACGCCGGTGGTGATCGTATCGGCGCCGAAATGGTCCGGCGCGAGGCTTTCGACCCGCTCCAGCACGTAGGGCAGATCGCCGAAGTTCGGCGTTCCGGCCTCCAGCGTCAGCGCGCCGCTGTCGCCCATGACGATGTTGGCGCCGTCTCCGGCGAAGATTTCGTCATCGCCGAAGCCGCCCAGCACCACATCGGTCGCGGCACCCGTGGTGATCCGGTCGTTGCCGCCCTTGTCGGTATCGGTGGAGCGCACGGTGCGCAGCGCCATCGAGAAGGCCGCGAGGTTTACCGCCGTGGCGCCCGCGATCAGCTCTCCGCTGTCGCCCAGGACCACGTTCGCACCCTCGTCGGCGCCGATCGTGTCGCTGCCGCCGCCGCCGATGACGATGTCGGCGGCGGTGCCGGTGGTGATCGTGTCGCCGCCGTCGAACTGGTCCCAGCGCGACACGACGCTGTCGAGCGTCGCGGTGTCGCCGTCCGTGTCCCATTCCGCCACGACGCCGTCGCCGATGACGATGTTCTGCGCGTCGCGATTGTCGATGCTTTCGCCATTGTTGGCCACGATCACATCCGCGCCCGCACCGCCCACGACCAGATCCGACCCGGTGCCGGTGGTGATCGTGTCGATGCCGCCGAACTGCGAGAAGGTGGTGGTCACGCTGACCATGACATAGGGCAGGTCGCCGAAGTTCGGGGTGCCCGCGTCGAGGATCAACTCCCCATTGTCGCCCAGGACGATGTTCGCCCCGTCGCCCGCGACGATGTCATCCTCGCCGAAGCCGCCGACGACGATGTCGGTGGCGGAGCCGGTGCGGATGGTGTCATTGCCGCCAATGCCCGGCTGGGTGGTGCGCACGGTCTGCAGCGCCATGCCGAAGGACGGCAGGTTGACCGCCTGCGCCCCGGCGATCAGCTCTCCGCTGTCGCCCAGAACCACGTTGGCGCCTTCTCCGGCCAGAATGGTGTCGCCGCCGCCGCCGCCCAGCACGATGTCGGCCGCGCTGCCGGTGGTGATGCGGTCGGCGCCGTCGCCGGCGGACCAGGCGGAGGCGACGTAGCCGAGCGTCGCCAGATCCGGGTCCGCCACCGCGCCCCAATAGGCGGCGATGCTGTCGCCGGCCACGATGTTCTGCCCGTCCGGCGTGTCGGCGCTGTCGCCCAGGCTGGCGAAGATCTCGTCGCGGCCCTTGCCGCCCACCACCAGGTCGGAACCGGTGCCGGTGCGGATCGTGTCGTCGCCGCCGAGATGCGCGCCGATGGTGGCCACCGAATGCAGCACATAGGGCAGGGTGCCGAAGTTCGGCGTGCCCGAGGTCATATGGGCGTAGCCCAGGTCGCCCAGCACGATGTTGTCGCCATGGCCCGCGTCGATCGTGTCGCCGGCGTTGCCGCCGATGATCACATCGGTGCCGTCGCCGGTGAGGATAGTGTCGCTGCCGCCGAAATCGCTGATGTAGCTGTAGACATATTCCAGCGACAGGTCGAAGGCGGGCAGGGTGATGCCGGCGACGACGCTGCCTTGCACGCCGCTCTCATCGCCCAGCACGATGTTGTCGCCGTGGCTGGCGTTGATCACGTCCGCGCCGAAGCCGCCCAGCACGATATCGCTGCCGCGCCCGGTGAAAATGCGGTCGTCGCCGCCCGCGTCCGTATTTTGGGAGGCGACCGCGATCAGCCGGGCCACGCCCTCCACTGCCGTCCAGCCGGCCAGACCGTAGTCGCCCACGATCAGGTTGTCGCCATCGGACAGGTCGGAGGTTTCGCCGAAGTTGGCGGTGATCGTGTCGCCGCCGCCGCCGCCCAGGATCAGATCCGATCCGGTGCCGGCGGTGATGATGTCGGCCGCGTCGTCGGCATGCGGCGGCGTCGTGGTGACAAAGCCCAGCGTCATCGGGATGCCCGCAAGCTGCGGTGCATCCAGATCGCTGAGCGCGCGGATCGTCGCGCGGTCGCCGCTGATCAGGTTGTTGCCCGCGCCTGCGGTGATCTCATCCGCGCCCGCGCCGCCGATGATGATGTCGGATCCGTCGCCCGTGGTGATCACGTCGCGCGCGCCGAAGTTGGAATAGGTGCTGTACAGCTCGTCGATGTCGCCGATATCGCCGTCGAGCGAGATGCGGTCCATCAGCCCGTTGTCGCCGAAGACGATGTTGTCGCCGCCCAGCGTGGTGATCTCGTCGCTGCCGGTGCCGCCGATGATCAGGTCGGTGCCAAGGCCGCCGTCGATGAAATCATCCGCGCCGTCATGTGCCTGCACGCTTTCCACGCGCGAGACGCGGCCCGTGTCGGCCAGACGCAGCGTGCCGGGCAGCTGGCTGATGATGCCGTGATCGCCCAGGATGAAGTCGTCGCCCGCGCCGCCGAAGATGGTGTCCTTGCCCGCGAGGCGGGTGTCGGCGCTGTCGCGGAAGGGCACGGTGACCGATCCCGAAACGACCGTCAGTTCCCGGGTCAGCAGGTCGGTGATGAAACCGTCGTCGCCGTAGATGTGATCGTTGCCGTCCAGCCCGTAGATCGTGTCGTCGCCGCCGCCGCCGGCGATTTGGTCGCTGCCGGAGCTGCCCCAGATCGTGTCGTTGCCGATGCCGCCGTAGATCGTAAGCCCGGTCGCAGCGGGGTCGAGCGAGGTGAGCAGCCGCGCGTCGATGGTGTCGCCGTGATCCTCGGGCCGGTCGAAGCCGTCGAAGACCAGCCCGTTGCCGGTGGGTGCGCCGCTGGAATAGTCGTAGCGCGCGCCGTAGGTGTCGGTGTCGCCGTAGATGACCAGCAGGCTGTCCGGACCCGCGCCGCCGGTCACGGTGATCGTGTCGCCGCCGCCGCCGCCATGCACCGCCGTGACGGGCAGATCCACCAGGTTGTCGGAGAAGACATTGGTGCCCGAGATGGTGAAGTTGTCGTCACCCTCGCCCAGCAGCACGTCGATGATCTCGACCGTGCGCATGGTGATGCCTTGGTTGTAGGTTACGATCTCGGAGCCGTCCTGCGCATCGCTGACGTCGAAGTCGATCGAACCCGTGCCCATGTCGAGCCCGTTGACCAGCACCCCGTCCGAGGTCAGCGACATGAAGCCGGGGTTGCCGGTGACGTCGCCGTCGTTCTGGATGTTGACCCGGTCGTTCTGGATCGTCTCGTCGGTGCTGTCGTCGATGGATAGCGGGCCGGTGTCGCGCTCTGTCGGCAGCATGACCGCGGTGCGCAGCGAACGCGCCTCGGTCGGGCCGCCGTCGATGACGAGCGGGCCGTAGACCTTGGAGGTGGTATGTTCCTCCGCCGCGAAGACGCGGGTGAAGTAGCGATCGGCCGAGGGGGTGTAGGTCGGGTCGGCCTCGAGCTTGACGGTGACCTCCTCGTTCCAGTTCTTGTCGGTGAAGGTGATCTGCGCGGCCTCGGCCTTGAGCGTCGCGCTGACGTCCTGCTGCGCCACGACACGGGTGCCGCCCGACAGGAAGATCGTCGTGCCGTCCTCGGAAATGCTGCCGATGATCAGCGGCCCGTCGTTGCCGTCGGTTCCGGTCCCGGTTCCGGTGATGTCGATGGTCTGCCCGTTGGCAAAGCCCGCCGCCGCCCAGCTGCCGCCGGAGCGCACGATGCGGTCGGGGGTCTGCTGCGTGGTGTCATGCAGGAAGTCGACCGTCACCGTTTCCTGCGCCAGTGTGGTCAGCGTGACGCGCGGGTCGGTGCCGGTGTCGGGCACGACGCGGGTCTGGCCGTCGTCGAAGATGTTGAAGGTGACATCGGCGATCGGTGCCTTGGTCAGCCGCACGGTGTAGGTGTCGAATTTGCCCGTCTGGTCGATGATGACCGTGTCGCCGTTCGTCTCGCGCACCAGGGCGCCGGCGCTGTCGCCGTCGACGGCGACAGCGCGCAGTTCCTCGCTGGCGACGGCCGCGTAGGCGCCGCCGGTGGAGGTGACGGCATGGGTGACGAGAATACGCTCCTCGTTTTCCACCAGGCCGTCGGCGGTTGCGGTTGCGGTGACGGTCTGCGGCTGGTCCCAGTTGAGATGGGTAAAGCTCAGCACGTTCTTGTCGTAGGCCAGATCGCCGCTGTTGGACCCGTCGGTGAGGGTGACGGTCACGACCTCGCCCACATCGGGGGCGCGGGTCAGGCTGACGTCCCAGCTGTCGGTGACGCCCTTCGCGCCTTCCAGCAGCAGCGTGTCGGTGCCGCTTTCGGCGATGAGCACGCCTGCCTTGTCGTCATCCTCCACGGTGATTTCCAGGTTCTCGACATCGGCGCGGTCGAAGATCGGATCGGTCGAGGTGACGGAGTGGCTGACGATGACGGTGCGCTTGCCCTCCTTGGCGGCGTCGTCCTGCGCCTCGACGGTGACGACCTGTTCCTGATCCCAGTTGGTGTGATCGAACGTCAGCACCAGCGCGTCGGTGAAGGCGCCGCCGCCCGCCGACAGCAGGACGGATTCCGCCTGTTGGCCCCGCACGGTGGCACCGGCCAGGCCCGCCTCGGTCGTGGCGAAGCTGCGTCCCACGGTGATCGCGGTATCGGTCAGCGAGATGATCTCGTAGATGCCGTCGCTGTCGCCCGTGCCGCCCAGGTCGAGCGACTGGTAGATGTCGAAGCCGTCGTCGATCCAGCTGCCGCTGTCGCGGGTCAGCGTGGTGCCGCCGGCGGCAAAGCCGATCCTGGCGTCCGCGGCCATCACCGGCACCGCCAGCGCCTTGTCGGTGGTCGAGGACCGCGCGGCCGAGACGGTCACATAGACCATCGCCCCCACCGCGACCTCTTCGGAGAGCTTCACGGTGTAGACGTCGCGCCGACGGCCCTGGGTTTCGCTGACCACGGTTTTGCCCTGGGTCGTGTCGCTGGAGGCTTCCTGGCCGATGCTGACCACGCCGCGCACCGCGTCGGCGATATTGGTGCCCAGCCCCGCCACGAAGGTTTCGTCATAGGCGTCGTCGGTACTGGCGATCTGGTGGTTGATCAGCCCCGAACGGCCCTTGTTGTCGAGCGAGACGATCTGTTCGGTCACGTCGCCGGTGACCGTGAAGGTGTCGGAGCCAAGCCCGCCGATCACGTTGGTCACCGCGCCCGCGGCCGTCGACAGGATGAAGAAGTTGTCGTTGCCTTCCAGCCCGTCGACCTCCAGCGCCTCTTCGGTGTTGGAGATGTTGATCGCGAGCCCGGCGCCGAAGATGCCGTTTTCGGTGACGACGAAATTGTCGTCGCCCTCGGTGCCCAGCACGATCACCGTGTCGAAGCCCGCGCCGCCGTCGATGTCGACGGGCGAGTTGATGTTGTACTGGATGTTGTCGTCGCCGTCGCCCGCGCGCACTTCCGTCAGCTCCTGGTCCATCTGCTCGCCGGTGTCGAGCAGGAAGGCGCGGATGATGAAGTCGTCGTTGCCGGCCTCGCCTTCCAGCTTCAGCTGGGCGCGGTTGGCGTAGACGGTGAAGCGGTCGTTGCCCGCGCCGCCGAAGGCGATGGTGGCAAAGCTGACGCCGTTCGACAGGTAGCCGCGCGTGGTCAGCACGGCCTCTATGCTGTCGCCCGCGGCGATGCCGTTGGATAGGCCGTTTTCATCGACGCCGCCCGCGACGGGCTCGATGCCGAAGATCTGGCCGAACTGGAACGCGTCGTTCCCGGCGCCGCCGTCGAGCGTCATGATCGCGGCGTTGTCGTCGGAAATGAAGCTGTCGTCGCCATCAAGCCCCAGAGCCGTGATGCGCCCGTTGATCGAACGGTCGTAGTTTATCCGCTCCACCGTCTGGGGCCGGTCCGCGGTGTTGTTGCGGATCTGATCGTTGGTGCCATGCATCAACGCCATGAAATTGGCACGGCTGAGGAAGAAGTCATCCTGCGCGGTGCCGCTGATGACCATCGTGTCGGCGCCCGCGTCGGGTGCGCCGCTGTCGAAGGCGTCGATGATGTAATCGGCGCTGCCGGTTTGTGAGCCGTGGGTCTGGATGAAGATGTCATCCGATCCCGCGCCGCCGTCCAGCAGCAGGCTGTCGGTCGCGCGGTCCTGGCCGGTGAGGCGCACGACGCTCAGCCGGTCGTCGCCGGTGCCGCCCAGAACGGTCGTGTGGCCCTGCATCGCCACCATGTCCTCGATCAGGACGGAATCCGCCCCCGTGCCCGCATCCACCACGATGGTGGAGCCGGAGCGCAGCGTGCCGCGCAGGGTCATCTGGTCGTCGCCCGATCCGAGGTTGAAACGGATCGTGGCCGCCTCGATCACGCCCGTCGCGGTCAGATCGACGAAATCGCGGGTGGCGCCGGTATCGAGGGTAAAGCCGCCCGCCGCGGTGGTCGTTCCGCTCAGCACGATGCGATCTTCGTCGCCGCCGGTGGTGTAGGCGATGTCACCGCCCGCGATCACGGTGCCGTCGACGCGCAGGTTGCCGCCGCCGGTGCCCAGATCGCCGACATCGGTCCTCATGGTCAGGTTTCCGCCCGCCGAAAGCGTGCTCGAGCTGTTGATGACGATGTGGTCGCCCGCCAGGATGGTGATGGAACCGTCTGCGGTCACATTCGCATTCATGGTCACGACGTCGTAATCCTCAGGCGCGGATTCGACCGCCGTGATCATGACGTTTCCGCCTGAGACGATCGCCGTGTTGACGGTGATCGGGCTGGATGCGGTGGTGACGATGTCGCCTCCCGAGGACTGGCCCAGGCCGGTGCCGTCCAGCGACTTCACGTTCAGGCCGCCTTCGTTGTGCACATAGGTCGACCCGGTGGTGGAGATCGACTGGATCTGCCCCACCCTGGTGAACAACGGGGTCAGGTCGGTGCCGATGTTCTTTTGCGCGATGAGGAAGGTGCGCCCGCCGATCACGTTGGACTGCCCGGAAGCCGCGCCGTTGAAGATGCCGCCGATGGTGGCCGTCAGATAGGCGGTTCCCGCCACGACGGCCGGGTCGATGCCCACGCGGTCGATGCTCAGGTTGCCGCGCGTCTCGATGATGTAGCTGTCCTGATAGCTGGAGGTGCTCACCGTGCCGGTGCTCGAGGCCGTCAACACGCCGCCGTCCCCCCGAGAGCTGTCGATGTCGAGCTCGTTGCCCGCGGCCCCGATGAAGCCCAGACGCGCGGTCAGGTTGATGTCGCCGCGTGCCAGAACGTCGGCGCCCAGTTTGGCCGCGCTGGGGGTGGCGTCGGCGCTGTCGGGGTTGGTCGGATCGATCAGGTCGACCGCGTCGAGGATCGAAAGCGCGGCCTCCAGCGTGACGGAGCCGGTCTGCGACGAGATGGTGCGCACGTTCAGGTCGCCCACCTGTTCGGTCAGGGTGATGTCGCCCTTGGCGGTGGCGGTGACCAGGCCCTTGTCGGTGCCCACGTCGCCGCGCGCCTCGATGTCCAGCGCGTCGCCTGCCTGACCGATGGTGCCGTTGAGCGCCTTGAGCCGGATGTCGTTGGCTTCGATATTGACGAAATCATTGTCCTGCGCATCGACGATGGACCCGTCGGCGACCAGATCCACATCGCTCGATTGCGAATAGATCGTGTTGACGTTCATGTCGCCCGCGCGTTCGGTCAGGTATATGCCGCCCGCGCCACGCGCGGTCAGCGTTCCTGTCGCGCTTTGGTCGAGGTAGATGCGTTGCGCGGCGGAATTGCCGCCGATGCCGCCCTGTCCCGCTTCCAGCAGCAGGTCGTCGCTGACGATGTTGGTGGCCGCCGCGCCCAGCGTGTTGGTCAGGTTGCCCTGCGCCTTGATCCGCAGGTTGCCGCCCACATTCATCTGACCGATCGCGACCGCGGCTTCCGAGCCGAGGAAGCTCTGGCTGCCGGCGGTGACGTTCACGACGTCCTTGGCGAATATGTCGAGGTCTTCGCGCAGCTGCACCTGAACGGCGGTGATTTCGACGAACTGGTCCAGTTTTACCGACACGCCCGTCTGCGCCTCGGTGAAGGGGGAGCCGGTGAGCACGATCCGGTCGTTCGTCACCGACGCGATGGTGTAGAGCGACTGCGAATTGTTGTCGGCCTTGCTGCCCTTGATCAGAAGCTTCATTCCCGGCGCGAAATCGCCCAACCCGTCGCCTGCGGTGCGGGTGATGGTGTTGCCCGACAGGTTGACGGTCGCGGCCGCCGCCTCGCCCAGCGGGTCGAGCGCCAGCGACGAGACGAAGACATGCTGGCCCACTTCGCTGGCCTTCAGCGCCAGTTTGCCGGCATCGACCGTCAGCACATTGCCCGAAATCGCGCTGACCGTGTAGAACGGCCCTTCCTCGGTCGCGTTGGCGCTGCGGCCCTCGACCTGGATGATCTTGCCCAGCAGGCCGGAATCCCAGCTGCCGCCGTCGGTGCGGGTGATGGTATTGGCGCCCGCCTGGAAGGAGACGGTCGCCTCATAGCGGGGCGAGGTCAGGTAGAACACGTCATCGCGTTCCGCCGCGCCGAGGGTGACGCGCTGATCGGCGGTCAGATTGCCGCCCGCGGTGATCGGGATGATCACGTTGCCGTCGGTGCGCCCGATGGCGCCCGACACATTCAGCGTGATCCGGTTGCCGCTGATGTTGGTGTCTTCCAGCCGGACCTCCGTGTCGGTGACGGGCTTCAGCAGCCCCGCCCCGATGGAGTTGATAAGCTCCTCCTCGGTCCAGATCTTGATCGAGGCGTCGATATCCGCGATTTCCTGCGCGCTGAGCGTCACCTGATAATCGGCATCGAAAACGCCGCCGTTGGTCGCGGCGTATTTGGTATCCAGCCCGCGATACTGCGCCGTGCGCGCCACCCGCAGCGCAAGGATCGCGCCGTCGACATAGGCGGGCAGATCGGCCGCTGCCACATCGTCCGCCTGGCCCTGTTGGGTGTAGAAGTCCTCATAATAGGCCTGTTCGGCCTCGGTGAAGGCGACCAGCGGCGAATCCGCCAGATCGGCTGTGCGGAATTCCAGATAGTAGGCATCCGCCGTCGCGGCGATCACCGCCTCATCGGTTTCGCCTGCCGCGCGCAGCTCATCCGCCTTGGCGTCGCGCTGGGTGTTCCGCACGGTCCAGTATTCGCGGTATTCGTTGGTTTTCGCCGTGGCCAGCGCGGTCTTGGTGTCGGCGACCTTCTGGGCGGCCTTGCTGCCGGTCAGGGAAAGATCGCTCCAGACGCCGGCGCGCAATTCGGAAATCGCGCGTTCGTCGCGTTGCTGGTTGGTGTTCGCGTCCAGCAGGTTGCCCGACACCACGGTGATCGAGACATCGTCGCGCGCCAGCACCTCGAAGAGGCGCAGATCGCCGGATGTTTCGCGCAGGTGGATCGCGCCTTCGCTGGCGTAGGCGCGCAGCAGGTCGCGGTTGCTGCCGCCGGTGTCGATGTTGATCTGCGTGCCGGCCGTGCCGATGTCGCCCGACAGCGCGGTCAGCGTGATCGCCCCGCCGCTGACGAGCTGGCTGCCGGTGGCAAGGATGCTGCCCCCCGCGGTCAGCGCGACGTCGCGCCCGCCGCCTGCCGTGACGTTGCCGACCCACAGGTCGCCGCTGGCCTGCTGCACGAAGATCGCGCCGTTCGAGGTGGACGCGTCCAGCCGCGGATGATCCGCGACGCCGACGCCCGCCTTCGGCACGGTCAGATCGACGCGCACCGCGTCGCGGGCGATCCCGATGCCGCCGCCTGCGACCAGATTGACCTGCCGCCCGCCGATGGAGCCCTGGATCCCACCCGATGTGGTGCGGATCGTGCCGGTCGTGCTGATCGAGGTGACGCCGAATTCGTTTTCGAGCGCCCCGTCCACCACGACGTTGGAATTGCCGCCCTTCACCACGATCGAGCCTTCGGCGTCGCCGATGAACTGGATGTCGATGGGCCGGTCGGCCTGGATGGTATGGGTGTAGTAGTTCGAGAAATCCTTGATCGTCGTGAACTGGCGGAAGGTATAGCGCGAACCGTACCAGGTGGACCAGGAGTTGTAGGCCGTCAGACGCGGGCCGTCCTGATCGGTCTGAACCACTTTCTCCTGGAAGGTATAGAGCGGATCGCCAGTGACATATGCCGGATCGCTGCCGTTCGCATCCAGGAAGAAGTAGTTGGAATCGGGCAGGATCTCGCCTTCGTACTCGGTGGTTCTGGTGGGTTGGATATTGCTGGTGTCGGGGACGAAGGCGTCGATGCCCAGCCAGGACCCTTCGGTGAATTCATGCACGTCCTTGGTGCGCGTGGCCTGCACGATCGTCCAGCCATAGCGGAAGCCGTCGCGCGGGGTGTAGGTGTCGGTCTTGCCCGACAGGGTGGACTGCGCGCCGTTGACGCTTTTGGTGATCTGGCCGTTCTCGCCGGTGGTGTAGATGGTCGCGCTGATCGCGCCGTTGACCTTGGGCTTGGCCTTGTCCTTGATGATCAGGCTGCCCTCGCCACGGGTGGTGGCGTCGATGCGTTCCAGCACCAGTTCGGGGGCGTCGCCGTCGGCGAAACCCATCAGGTTGACGATGTCGATGTCGGGATAGCCGTTATAGACGATGATCTTGCCATTGCGCGTGTTCATCACGTTGCCGGTGATGTCGATCTGCCCGCCCGAGGGGCGCAGCTCCGTCACGATGACCTTGCCCTTGCCGTTGTTTCCGGTCGGATCGTAATAGGTCTGGAAGCCGTCGCCGCCGGTGTCCAGCCGGGTGACGCGCGTGGTTCCCGAATCGCGCAGCCGCTCGATCTGGGCCTTCACGTCGGCCGTCAGGATGACGTTGTAGTCGTCTTCGCCGGCCTGGATGATACCGTTGATGTTGACCCATTCGGAATCGATCAGGATCCGGCGCGCCTTGATCGACGGCGTTGTCGGTTCCTGCCCCAGGAAATCATTCACCGCCGCAAGGCTGGGCACCTCGATGCCCCCGACATTCACGACGCCCGCGTTGTGGGTCCCGGCGTCCACGTCGCCGTTTCCGGTCAGCGCGGGGGTTTTCCACTTGGCATAGGGATCGCCGGCCGCGTGATAGACGGATTGGTTGATATAGGCGGTGCCCCCGGTGCGCAGGATGAAATTCTTGGCGTCCACGGTGGCGTTGGTGAACACGTCGCCGTCGGCGCTGGGGTTGGTCGCGTTGTTCAGCAGAAACAGGTTGCCGCCCAGGTTCAGGACATCGCCCTGGATATAGATGTTGGGCCAGGTGCGGATGGTGGTGTCGCCGTTCAGGCGGCCTTCGAGGATATCGTAATCGGTTTCGATCAGGATCGTCGGGGCGTTGCTGTCGACGGTTGGCGTGGCATCGGGATCGGGGGCGGGGGCCGCGATGGACCGATCGGAGATGGTGAAGGCCGCCGTGATCGGTTGCGAGGCGGGCGAGACGAAGCCCAGGCGGTTGTCTTCGGTGTTCTGGATGCCGTTTTCCGTGTTGGCGAGGGACAGCTTGCCCGCGGCCTCGGCCAGGGCGATGCCGTTGAAATTGATGCCGCCGTTGATCTCGGGGATGATCGCGCCGAGGATTTCCATGTTGGCATGGGTCTTGTTGACGATCTCGATGCGCGCGTCGCGCGGCACGTCGAAGGTGCCGCTGCCGCCCAGCTGATCGCTGAGGATCGAGACGCGGCCCGCCTGCGCGGTGACCGGATCGACCACGATGAAGGGCGCCTGCACCGTGCGCGGAATGATCGTGCCGTCCGACAGCTGCACCGCTTGGCCGGAGGCCAGCAGGTTGTTGAGCAGACGGTTGATCTCTCCTTGGTAGAAATTCACCAGATCGGGGTTCACGTAATTGCCGCTGGTGTCCTTGACGCCATAGGTTTGCAGATTGTCGCGCGCCTTGGTCAGCAGGTTGTAATCGGGCGAATAGAGGAAGCGGTTTTCCACGCGCCAGGTGATGTCGCCCGTGCCGGTGCCGGTGTAGACGGCCGTGGCCGGATCGTTCGGATCGCTGAGCGCGAAGGTGACCTCCAGCGTTTTCTGCCGCCCCGCGCCGGTCTTGATCAGACCGTCGTTGATGACCTTGGCGTAGGCCACGGCCTGACCGCGCCCGTTGCCGATGTCGGTGTTGTTGCCGCCCAGGGCGCTGTCGATCGCATCGCCCACCGCAGAGGCCCAGTTGGTCGCCTTGGCGATCCCGTCGACGGTGGCGACGCCGTATTCATCGGCGTAGAGGTTGATGTTCTTGGCGCCCTCCAGCGTGGCGCCGCCGAACACCTTGATGGTGTTGTCGACCTGATAGAAGGCCTCGGTCTCGAGGTCGCTGATCGGGATGAGCGATCCGGCGAAATTGTCGACGCGGGCGACAAAGCTGTTGTTGCCCAGACGCTTGGTCGCATCGGTGCCCGCGGTGGCGTAGAAATCGCCGCCCGACAGTATCGTGCCCCGGATATTGACCAGATTGTCGGGCCGCACGTCGATCTTGGCATGGCCAAGCGCGACCGTGCCGACGCCGTAGGTTTCCGAATAGGATTGCAGGAAGACGTCGCTTTCGGATTGCGCGTCGAAATACATATCCCCCGCCGAGCGGACATCGGCATTCGCGCCCACCCGGATCTCGGCCAGCAGCACGGGCGTGTTGAAGGTCACATAGGCCCCGGCACCCGACAGCGCGCCCGCGGTGAACAACGCCACCTTGTCGTTGATGCGGATGTCGTTGAAGGCGCGGGCCTCAAGCTCGCCCGCGGTGGCATTCACCGCGCTGTGGTCGTTGACGTCCACGATGGTGCGCAGGCTGACCAGATTGGTCGAGGTCGCCGCCGCGCCGCTGATCAGGCCGCCCGCGTCGCCGTCGATGTGATTGCGCCCGATGTCGAGCTTGTTGACGGTGTTGGTCGCGCCCATGCTGACGGATCCCGCCTGGACACTGGCGCCGGAGGCGTCCTGGTCGTCGGTGCCGACGCGGGCGACGACGCTCGTCTCCACGGTGTTTTTCGCCTTCGCACCCGATCCGCCGATCAGCCCGTAGGCGTCAGAGGTGACGATGCTGTTGGGCAGCGCGGTATGCGCCGCCGCCAAGTCGAACACGCCCGACAGCACGACGGCTGCGCCGTCGTTGATCCGGGACAGCACATTCGCCTTGGTGGTCGAGGTGGGCGCCGCGCCCGCCAGCGCCACCAGACCGCCGGAGCCGCCGACCGTGTCGGCAAGGTTCCTGGCGACGCCGTTGGCCTGGACCGACAGATCGGCCGCATTCACCTGCGCGCCATCGCCCACGGTGGTGCGGATCGTGGTGTCGGATATCGCATAGGCAGTGGATTCGCCCGCGCCCACCAGACCCACGGCGGCGGAATTCGCATAGGATCTCTGCGACACGTCGCTGAAGGCCAGCAGCGACACCGCGCCGGTGGCGTTCACATCCGCGCCGCCCGCGATGCCCGCGCTGACCACGTCGCGGTTCTCGGCCGTGGTCTTGGTCGAGGTCGCGCCCAGCAGCAGCCCGCCGGCCGAGGATTCGGCCCAGGAGTCGCCGGTCCGGCCGCCGCCGGGGCGTTCGGTGCGTGCGCTGACGCTCAGGTTGCGCAGGTTCAGCAGGCCGCCCGCGCTGGCCGATACCACCGGCGCCGTCCTGACCGTCACCACATTGGCGCCCATCGACAGCCCGGTGGATACCGACATGCCCTTGGCAAAGCCCGAAGTCAGCACCTGGCCGCGCGCCGTCACGCTGACATCGCGCGCATCCACGCGCACATTGGTGACATAGGCGGAAACCACCGGGGTCGCCGTCACGTCGACCACGCCGCCCGCGGCGGCCACCGCGGCCAGCCCGGAGATCGGAAGAGCACACGTCTGAACTCCAGTCA
>OJIL01000064.1_pt1 | contig 18089 bp, 21 predicted proteins | sample 1595731 | NCBI WGS metagenome assembly OJIL01 (sample SAMN05416787, study PRJEB24817) | seawater metagenome | isolation source: Sea water | place: Canada:Atlantic | collected 2013-11
GTTATCGAGCACGATGCCTAATATTTCAGAAAAGTCGTGAGCCTCAATAGGCACTAGGTCTTTCTCGCCTGCCGAGTGGGTGAGGTTGAAGATACGCTCAGGGTAAAGGCTGCGGAACATCTCTATGAGCCGTGAACTATCTCGCGTGACGTTCGCCATTCGACCCGCGTTAGGCCCTGCAATACGCGAACGACGCAGCTCTGCAGCTAACTGAGCGTTAATATCTTCAATACGGCTGAGCAGTTTATGCCGTCGGTTTTCATCAATGGGCCGATTGCCGCGCAGTACTTGGGTAATTGCTGCCAGCGGGGTTTTTAAAGCATGAGAAAGATTGGCGACTGATTCCCGCGAGCGTTGTAATCGATGATCGATATCATCCATAAACCAGTTCAGCTGGTCGACTAATTCATCTAGCTCGGAAGGGGCTACTAATAACAAGCGATCACGTTTGCCTGATCGCAAGGCTTCAAGCTGTTGACGCAGTTGCCAAAGTGGCGTGAGGCCGCGGTTAACTGCCAGCATATTGAGTATGATGAGCATTCCTAAAAGCACGGCGGCAATTCCACCGACCCACCAATGCAAGGTAGCAAGTCCTGCTTCTACCTGAGAAAAATCCTCACCCACCAGTAATACGCCGTTAGAACCCTGCCACTCAAAATGGCGGCGGTAGACGAGCATGTGCTGATCGTTATGTTTAACGTCCACAAGAGCATCGCCGTTCTCTTCCAGCAGAGGCGCCAGCTGTTGCTGCCATTGCGGGTCGGAAGCGCTGACCGAACCGTTAAAGCGGAGTACGTAGAGATGATGAAAGACTTGATAGCCTTGGCTAACCGAGTCTAGCGCAGTCGGGACAGCCGTTTGGTCCTGCTCTAGCTGTGCGACCGCATGATTGGCTTCGCGCTGAAGACGCTCACCCAAAAAATCCCGAGCAAGATTCTGTAACAATATGCCATGCAGTAGCCAGGTCGTCACCACCACGAATAGCGCCACGCCACCTAGCCAGGCGAGTAGTCGAAAACGTAAACTGCGCCGATCAATGTGAAGCAAAGAAATACCCCTGGCCGCGCCGCGTTTGAATCACCGATTTGCCGAGATAACGGCGCAGACGAGCGACATAGACTTCGACCAAGTTAGGCGCGGCGGCATCCTGATCCAAGGCATAGAGCTGCTCTAGTAGCTGCTCTTTAGAGTGAATGCGATCAGGATGCAGCATTAAGTAGCGCAGTAACCGAAACTCGGTCGCTGTGAGCGAACGCCACGTTTCACCTTCTAAGCACACTCGTTGACCCGCTTCATCCAACGAAACGCCGTTAAGCGTGATCACTTGAGATAACTGACCAGACTGCCTGCGTAGCAAGGCCTTCAGCCGGGCCATCAGTTCGGCTTCGTGGAAGGGCTTGGTAAGATAGTCATCGGCCCCCGTCTCAAGGCCGACAACTTTATCTTCCCAGGTATCGCGGGCCGTCAGGATCAAAACAGGCGTGTCGCGTTTTTGCCTGCGCCACTGGGCGAGCAGATCCAGCCCTGAGCCGTCGGGCAAACCGACATCTAAGATCGCCAGTTCATAATGCTCGGTTGCCATCAGCGACTTGGCCGCTTTCAAGGAAGCGGCCAAATCAACTAGGTAACCGTTGTCTTTGAGACTCTCTGCTAAGCTTTCCGCTAGCAAGTCATCATCTTCAAGTAGCAACAGTTTCATGGATATACGTCAGATTAGAGAGAAAAATTGCCGTACATGCCGGATTCGTAATGGCCGGGAATGTTACATGCATACTCTAGCGCGTTAACATTATCAGGAACACGCCATAATAGAGACCCAGTCTCGCCAGGTGCAATGGTGACGCCTTCCATACTCATATTGGCCATATCGTGACCATCGCCGTTTGACATATTGGACATATCGTGGCCTTCACCGTGTGCCATATTTGACATGTCATGGCCTCCGCCATTGGCCATGTTTAGCATCATCTGGCGATGTTCTTCTTGGGCTTCTTTGCTACCAATCACAAATTCGTGTTCTAGATTGCCGGTGTTAGTAATTTCAAATTTAACCACCTCCCCTGCCGCCATTTCTAGCGCTTCAGGGTCGAACCACATATCGCCAGCTTCAAGGCTGATCGTGCGGTCAACGTCAGCCTCGGTTAGGCCATTGTCACCACTGCCTTGGCCGGGCGCAGCCCAAGCCGCACTCGTTATCAAACTTAGTGAAAGGGCAAACATAGACGTTGTTAAGGAGATGTTGCGCATGGTCATTTACCTCAGAGGTTAGTGTCACTTGTTCTTTATACGGTGTTAACCTGAAACGAGCCTGAACCTAACGTAAAAATATGGCCTGCTACCCAAAAGCATTTCTAACATGATGATGGATCCTGACCCCCTGATTAGAGTCAACGCTGCAGCAATGACTTTTCGTCTTGTTGGTGCAATTGCCTATGGCAGCCTCCGCCTAAACCTCAGCGTAAGGCCCATAAGAAGGAGACCGTTAATTTCGAGCTCTGGAACGGCTTAACAAGGTGGTTGACCTGTTAGTCACCCATTCGGTGATGACACTCTTGTCAGCACTGCCGTGATCAACAAGATAACCGCGACCAGCACCATCTCCAGTGCAATACTTCTCTGTAACCGTCCTGGGGCTGTTGCGTCGCCGCTCTCAAAGGCCGGAACAAGCCGCCACTTGTTCGCGGCAGCAAATAACAGTAGCACCGCCACAATCAATACCTTGCCGATCAAGAACTGTCCATATGCCGTGGTGAGCAGTGGCGTGAGACCGCCCGTTAGCAGCGTGGCCAACGTGACGCCCGCCAGTACCAACAAGCCGACTCCGCTTATGGCGATTTTCCCGAAACGGGTCAGAATGTGGGCGGTATTGTCCTGGTTGTGACCCCGTCCCACTAAATGGAACAGCGGCCACAGCGAGGCCACCCAGAATGCTGCCGCCATCAGGTGAACGATCAGCAAGCCAGCCAGAATGAGGCGTGGGGTGTTTACTGTATGCCCCACCTGCACGAATGCCAGCATCACCAGTAACACGCCTACTAGGCTCACGCTGTTGGCTGTTTTCGAGAGCGCTAAGTTATTAAGCTGAATCGCCTGGACTAGCAGCAAGCCAGTTACCGCCAGTATTAGTCGGACCCCGGACGCGCCATCGAACACGATTCCGAGCAGCATTGGGTTGGTTGCAGCAGCGATATTGCCGCCCCCAAGGTAACCAGCTTCTAAAGGCCACTGGAACAGAATCAGAATGACCCCCGCCCAGGCAGCAAAGATGCCCATGCAGGCGACGCGCCTCCGGTCGTGATCAGGGAGTCGGGGAAACGCTAGACGAAACAACACGGCCCCCGTCGCGACTAGGGCGTTAAGGTAAATCCCGGCCGCCACGAGAATCATCGCGACGGTCCAGACATCAAGGCTATTTACTGAGGGCCACCAGACCACGGGTCAAGGCTCGACCGAGAAGTTAAAACCGTCAGACATCATGTGCCCGTCATCCGATAGGCCACGCCAGCGCACCTGGTAATCCCCAGCCGAAAGAGTGTCACTGGGCTTTACGAAGTAGCGATCGACCTGTTCACTGCCTGGCTGACCATCAAGAGGAACGGGGCCGTCCGGGCCTGCCACTTCAAACTGGGTGATGCGCATCATGCCACCAAACTCGATGCCAATCTCTGCTGGGGAATCCTGAATGGTGACGCCATCCTTAGGCGAAGTGCTTGCGCCCCCTTCATGGGCCAACACTGGGCTTGCGAGCGACAGCAGCAGCGTTGCTAAGGTAGCGTGAATAATAGGGAGCGAAGTCGTCTTCTTTTGCATACCGTTTCCTTATATTTTTTTAGGCTTGAATGGTTCGTCGCGGAGGCTTCAAATCTGATTCGGTTGAGCCTTCAGACATCGTTCATGTGCCCTATTTGACGAACAAGGCACATGGCATCTTGCTCTTAAAGAACCAAGAGAGCATTCATGGATTCTTTGGCTGCTGGGTTTTCGCTTCTTGGGTGGCGATGTATTTGAGCAGCATTTGTACGCGCTCTTCTTCATGGAACTGAGTCAGTGTTATAGCGTGCCAACCTGAAACAGAGCTGAAAATGGCGGAAAAAATGACCTGTGACAAATCTAGCGTTTGGGATCAGTTTCTTCTTTACCTTTGGGCTACCTATAGGTTGTAGGCTTATAACAAAAGCTAACTCTGCCTTCTTCCATTTTTATCGGATAAGGCAATGTCTCGATCAGCAACATGATGAGAGGAAATATCATGGTTAAGCACACGATGAACTTTGCTATTGGTGGGGCTGCAATCCTCAGTGTCTTAAGTAGCGCCATCTTTGCTCAAGGCATAAATCAGGAGTGATGTCATGATGAACGCGGAATGCTTTGCTTTTATGGGGTCAATGGGGTGGTTAGACTGGTTGATGCCCCTGGCTATGCTGTTATTAATTGGCTTGGCGATCGCGTCGCTGGCCAAGTACCTCTTCAGTCGTTCACATTAAGGAGTTGAAATTAATGCAACATATGACCACCAAACTTTTGCTCTCGGGTTTCATGCTAATTGGGACGGTCTCCGCTCAAGCGGCGTTACCGCCAGAGGCGACACTGTATAAGAACCCCCAGTGCGGCTGTTGTGACGAATATGCGCGCCATCTTGAGGAACTTGGCGTAGACGTCACCGTTATTGATGACGTCGAGCTGGGTGATATCAAACAACAGGCGGGTGTTCCCTATGGTCTTGGATCGTGCCATACCATCGAAATCGGCGAGTATTGGATTGAGGGCCATGTTCCGATGGAAGCCGTACAGGCGCTGTTTGAGCAACAGCCTGATGCAGACGGCATTGGCCTAGCAGGTATGCCCATCGGTACACCGGGGATGCCAGGGCCTCAGGAAGCGCCCTATGACGTGTATTCCTTTACGGATCAAGAAGACAAGGCGTTTATGACGCTGTAGTAGGTTTTGGATGACATAATTAGACCTCTTGTACTACATGAGATGTTTGTTAAGCACCAGGTGTGTTTCGAGATGATTTGAAAATTGGTTGCGTCAGACGCTCTCTAACGTGCGACATGTTCAAGAAATCATCCAGAAATTGGCGGGGCCTTTCCCAGGGTTCGCTGATACTTTTAAGCATCTTAAATCCAAAAATGAACAGATACCCTGCGAAGCCTCTGTGTTAAATGCTTTTAGCAAGGTCAGTATTGGTCACAGTGACTTAGCATAGGTACTATTTGCCACCTTTATGAGTAGCGGTGTCTGTTTTGTCGGTAAGAGCAACCTGTACACCCCGTGTGCAGGTTGCTCTTCTGACGAAGAGCCGATACGGCCATCCCTTCAGTGGCGGGCGAGAATCTTCGCTGCGATGGGCGAAGTGATCATTTGAATCACGGCAAAAAAAGCGGCTGGAATCGCGATCTCTGATGGCAAGCCGGAAGCAGCGACAAACGCTGCAGCGATGCTGAATTCCTTTTTACTGACCGTGAAAAGATAGGTAATCACCTCTTTGCGATCAGAGGTGAGTAACCGTGAGGACATACCTACCAGGTACCCAATCAAATTGAGGCACAGGGCCGCGCCCGCAATCACAAATGCATACCAGCCATAACCAATGATCGTGGTGGCATTCGGACCTACCACGGCGAGTAGGATCAGCAGATACAGAATCGACCCTATCCCTGCATACGCTGAATCATGCTGTGCAAAAAAGGCCGAAAACTTTGTCCGCAAGCTGACACCAATCACGGTGGGGACAAGCACGATTAGTGTTAATTCAAGAATAATTGAACCAAGCGGCACGTCCAACTGGAGGCCGGTGAGCCATAAAAACAGGAAGGGCACAATAAACGGACATAACGCGGTGTTGACTGCGTTGAAAACAGCGGCAAGCGCCACATTGCCTTTCGCCATCAGTACCAAAAGAGGAGAGGACACATCCGTCGGCAGAGTGCCGAGCAAGGTTTGGCCAGCAGCCAGCGGGCCGCTTCCAAAAAATAGACGGCCCGTTAGCCACCCGGCAATCGACATAGGCCCATAGACCAGCCCCAATGCCAACAACTGCCGCGATGGCTTACGGAACACGATGCGAACTGCATGCGCGTCGAACGTGAGGCTGATGATCAACATCAGTAACGCCAGTAATGGCCCAATCGCGAACTCAAGCATTATTCCGGTGGCTGGAAAGAGTAAGCCTACCCCCGCGACGAACATCACAAACCAGACAAGGTGCGCCTCGACAAAATAAATGAATCTACTCATGGTGGATTGGACGTTACCGGTAGAAGTGGATTGAGCTCCGTACCTAAAACATGATCACTTCGGCCCAGCACGCCATGACTTGCTTGGGAGCAAGGGACGTGCTTCCCAATCCAGCGATACAAATAGACAATGCTCAAGGGTTGAAGCTTTAGTTGCTAGAGGTTTTATAGTACCAAGAACAGATAATTCGAGAGGAGCTAACAGATGGGACATCATCATGATCATCCCCACATTGATCCTGCCTCTGGCGACCGGCGCGTCAGTATTTCCATTTGGGCCAATGGGCTCTTAACCATCGCTCAAATCGTCGGTGGTATTATGGCGGGAAGCCTATCGCTGATCGCTGATGCGTTACATAACTTTTCTGACATGGCTGCGTTAGTCATTGCCTTTGCCGCTCGTAAAATCGCCAGGCGGCCCGCCGATGCGCACATGACTTTTGGCTATGGCCGGATCGAGATAGTGGCAGCACTCATCAACTACACAACCCTCATTATTGTCGGCGTCTACCTGATTTACGAAGGCGCTATGCGGATGATCGATCCTCCTGAGATAGAGGGATGGACGATCGTGATTATTGGTGGCGTCGCGCTTGTCGTCGATGCCCTAACCGCCATGCTCACGTGGTCAATGCAAAAAGGGAGTGTCAATATCCGCGCCCTTTTTCTGCATAACTTATCGGATGCGTTTGCTTCCATCGCTGTGATTATCGGTGGTTCGCTTATTTTACTGTACGACATGCGCTGGGTAGACCCCGCGATCACGATAGGGATTGCGCTATATATTCTTTACCTTGCCTTCTCTGAAATTGGTGGCCCTATCCGTACGCTAATGCTGGGATCTCCCCCGGACATTGACGGGCAGGCAGTCGTTGAGACCGTACGAGATATCGAGAGAGTCCAGGATATTCACCATGTGCATCTATGGCAGATGCAGGAAAACATGGCAGCCCTTGACTGCCACGTGGTTCTGACAGAAACCGGCTGGCAGCAGCTTGAATCCGTCAAAGCAGAGATCAAGGAGCAGCTTAAAATGCGCTTCAATATTGCTCATTCCAGCCTAGAGTTTGAGCATAGTGACCACGCGCATCAAAATGCCAATCTATATGGGCATGAGTGACAGACCGAGGCCGGCTCCCGGCTCAGGTTGGTAGTGGGGGCTTACTCCCATAGCGATTGGCTTGTTTTTCAACCCGACTTTTCCACCCCATCATTGAGACAGAGAGTGAAACATGTTCAAAAAAGCGTCTTTTATATTGGCCGGTACATTATTGCTGACCGCTGCGATCGTCGCCGTATCAAAACCTGCCCTCCTGGACATGCAGGCTCAGGCAGCAAAAGAGAATGGTGTCCAGGCCGAGGACTCACTGGTACGTTCACACTCCCCCATTTTGGGTCGAGAAGACGCGCCGGTGACGATTGTGGAATTCTTCGATCCGGCTTGCGAAGCCTGCCGTGCTTTCTACCCCCTGACAAAAAGTATTTTGGAAACTTACCCAGAAAAAGTGCGGCTCATCGTGCGCTACACTCCTTTCCACGGCGACGTATCTGATAAGGCCATTCGAGTATTAGAAGTCGCTCGTCGTCAGGGCGTCTTTGAACCGGTACTGGAGAGACTGCTGGCTCGCCAGGATCAATGGGCCTCGCATGGCAGTTTTGATGAATCCGCTATCCTTGATATCGCGAGCCAAGGGGGCCTTGATCTAGCGGCTGCCGAAGAGCAACTGACTTCTGCTGAAGTGCAGGCGGTGATTGACCAAGACATGGCGGATGTCAGAGCCAATCAGATTCGACAAACACCCACCTTTTTTGTCAATGGCGAGCCTTTAGACCCCTTTGGTATGCAAGAGCTGATTGATGCCGTTGAGAGTGAAGTAGCGGAGGCCTCTGGGGAAGAGGATGGTCAGTGATGCAGCGCTTGTGGTTATTAGGCTTGGTAGGCTTTTACCCCTTGCTAGCCGAAGCCAATTGGCAAACGCATCTTTCGTTGCCGCCGTCTGAACTTAGCCCTGTCAGGTTACAGGCGACTGGCGAGCAAGAAGGCACATTACCGCTTGATAGCGTTGATACCCTAACCTTTGGGCGTGATGTCATCATTGATACCACCCTCTACGAGGCTTTAGCAGCAGAAGGTGTCCCTACGCGTTTCGCCAGTAAACTGGAAACACTGCTCAGCGAGTTTATCGCAGCACCGCTGGAGTTTTCAGGCAAGGAACGTATTCAATTAGTGTGGGAGGAAGATCGACGCCAGGACGGCACCCGTGTTGGGCCACCACGCCTCAGTTATGCCGCTCTGCCTGATCAGGCAGAGCCCTTAGAGGTTATATGGCCGGTCACTCCAAAGGGGGACGTTGCTCTTTTCAAAAGCAATACCCTGCTAAGCACGTTGCGTTTGCCTGTGCTTAGTGCTCGCTTAACGTCTCGCTTTGGGAATCGGCGACATCCTGTGTATGGAGGGGTGCGCCCTCATAATGGAATTGATTTGGCTGCACCAACGGGAACGCCAGTCATTGCTACCGCACCTGGGCGCGTATCCTTTATGGGGCGCCAAGGGGGATACGGGCAGGTGATCGAGGTGGAACACGACACAGGGGCCATTAGTCGCTACACACACCTTAGCCGATTCTCTCCACAGCTAGTGGTTGGGGATTTAGTTAATGCGGGAGAGTCGCTCGGAGAGGTAGGTTCGTCCGGGGTCGCCACGGGTCCCAACCTGCATTACGAAGTGAGAGTCAATGACCAGCCTGTTGATCCCCTTGGTCAAGGTCAACGCATCATGTTGGGTGAGCAGCCGACTCAAGGTGAATATCAAGCGTCACTTTACGAGGCAAGAGATCGCTTGGAACAAGCTATCGGCACGGCGTCCATTTATGACTTGATCTCGTTTAACGAGCCGTAACCACCTGTGCTTAGCAACGTTGCATGGATTGTTAGTAACGTGAACGTGTGCTTGCCTCGTTATGGAACCCTAGCGCTGTGATCACTCATCTACCACAAGACAGGTAATCGGTATGGAAGAGGTTTCTCTCGTCACCATGGGGGTATTGGGAAGCCTTGCCGCGGGCTTGATGACGGCTGTCGGGGCGCTTCCCGTCTTGTTTACCAAAACACCGAATCGTGGTGTTCGCGATTTAGCGTTGGGGTTCGCCGCTGGCGTCATGCTAGCGGCCTCTTTCTTCTCACTGATCATACCCTCCTTAGAAGCCTCGGAGCTGCGTTACGGAGGTAGCGTGGTACCTGCTGCCATTGCCTGTGCGGCCATCTTGCTAGGGATTGGAATGGTCGCACTACTGAACGAACTCTTACCTCATGAGCACTTCGAACAGGGGCGAGAAGGGCCAGAGGCTGCCTCACTACGTCGTATCTGGTTGTTTATTATTGCCATTACGATACACAACCTGCCAGAAGGGCTGGCCGTTGGCGTGGCCTTCGGCGCAGGGGGAAGCGAAGGAGGCGTTCCACTAGCGATTGGCATTGGACTTCAGAATGCCCCAGAAGGACTGGCCGTAGCAGTATCACTGCTAGGCGTGGGCTATTCACGTTGGCGGTCATGGACGATTGCCGCCCTTACGGGGCTTGTTGAGCCGTTGGGTGGCTTATTAGGCGCTGGAGTCATCAGCATGTCACAAGCGCTACTGCCCTGGGGGTTGGCCTTTGCGGCGGGGGCGATGTTGTATGTGATCAGTCATGAGATTATTCCCGAAACTCATCGAAGCGGGCACCAAAAAAAGGCCACGCTGGGCCTCTCTATCGGATTGGTACTCATGCTGTTTTTGGATGTTTCGCTGGGCTAACCATTGGGCGTGGGGCGTAGCGTTAGTGCTAACCTAAGTCGTGAGCCCCTCCGTGCGATTTTTCAGTGATACAGAGCTGATGATCACTGATGACCTCAATGATTCGGCAGCTTTCCACTTTACCACCGGCACACTGCGTGACCATCCGTTGAAGCTCCTCACGCAGTATGGACAGTCGTTGAAGGCGGGACTCCACTTTCTTTAGGTGATGCGTGGCGATGGCATCGACTTCTTGGCAAGGCATATCAGGTTGATCTGACATGGCCAAAAGCTCTCGCACTGACTCCACCGAAAAGCCAAAGTCTCGGGCATGACGAATAAAGGTCAAGCGCCGCACAGCGTCGTCTCCATAGCGGCGCTGCCCCCCACCGGTTCGTGTTGCATCGCGCAGCAGCCCAATACGCTCGTAATAACGAACCGTTTCAGGTTTGCAATCGGCTCGTCGTGCTAACTCACCAATGCTGATACTTTGCCCCATCATCGACATGGTAAAACTCCTTACGTAGGGCTTGAAGCTATAGTTGCTACAAGGTTTACACTTCAAAACCATAGCCCATTGAGAGAAGAGGCACCATGAAAACATCAACGCCGACAACAGCGCCAAACGTCTTGACGCTGCGTGTTGAAGGCATGGACTGCGGCGGTTGTGAGCGCAAGGTTGTATCGGCGCTAGAGCGACTGGAAGGCATTGAGGAAGTCACGGCAAGCTCGGTCACGGGATCAGTGAAGATTCACCACCACGATCACGGGGCCCCCTCGCGAAAGACCATTGAGGGCATCCTGAACGAACTAGGCTATCAAGTGGCTTCCCATGATGGCCAAACACGCGCATCTGGTGCTTCATCCTCTTGGTGGCAAACCGCTAAAGGGCGCTTGGTCATTATCACAGGAAATCTGCTGATAGTGGCCTTCGCGCTTCGTTTAGCATGGCCTGCGCTGGGTAATATGCCTTTCATTTTGGCCACGCTAGTCGGCTTAATACCCATTGCGCAGAGTGCCTGGGGCGCCCTCAAAATGCGCAATCCCTTTACCATCGAGATGCTGATGTGCATCGCTGCGCTTGGCGCATTGGCCATCAATGCTGCCGCTGAAGCTGCGATGGTCGTGTTCTTGTTCGCCGTAGGTGAGCTACTCGAAGGGGTAGCTGCTTCACGAGCGCGCCGCAGTATCTCAGCCTTGGCAAATTTAACACCCTCAACGGCGAGGCTGATGGACAATGGCCAGCTGCGTGACGTCTCGGCGGAGTCACTTAAACCCGGGCAGCGTGTGCTGGTGCGGCCCGGTGATCGCGTACCCTGCGATGGACGCATCCTGGTGGGCACCTCCGACATTGACGAGTCGCCGGTAAACGGCGAGTCCATACCCCGTTCGCGAGCGCCTGGTGATGACATTTTTGCTGGCACAGTGAATCTTGATGCCGCCCTGGAGGTGGAGGTAACACGAGGCGCTGATGACAATACGATCGCTCGCGTTATTCGTCTGGTTGAAGAAGCACAGGCCGCCAAGGCACCGATAGCACGCTTTATTGATCGTTTTGCGTATTACTATATGCCCGCCGTCGTCTTACTCGCCCTACTGATGGCGATAGTGCCACCGCTGGTATCGACCATGGCATGGTCGGAGTCGATTTACCGTGCGTTAGCATTGCTGTTAATCGCATGCCCCTGCGCGTTGGTCATTTCTACCCCAGCCGCCATCGCCGCAGGTCTCTCGGCGGGCGCTCGGCGCGGACTACTGATCAAAGGGGGAGCCGTTCTTGAACAGTTAAGTAAGATTCGCTTGGTGGCATTAGATAAAACGGGCACCCTCACTGCGGGTACCCCAAGAGTCACAGATGTGGAGTCTTGGATTGCTGAGGAAGACGATAACAGCGTATTGCGGCTCGCCGCCGCGATAGAGCGAGATTCCAGTCACCCTATCGCCACGGCTATCGTTGAGCATGCCCGACAGTCGGGCCTAAACCTCCCCACCGTCACCGGCAGTCGTGCTTTGGCGGGGCGCGGTGTCTCAGGCCAGGTGGAGGGTCGCGAGCTGAGCTTAATGACGCCTCGTCATCTTCACGAGAAAGTCATCCTTGAGGTAAGTCTCAGTGCTCGGATTATCGCGTTAGAAGAAGCCGGTAAGAGCCTCGCACTCCTCGTCGAAGGCGAGCGTTTGTTGGGCTTGATCGCTGTTCGCGATGAGCCACGCGAAGATGCCCTTGAAGGCCTAGCGGCGCTATCCCGTTTAGGCGTACAGGCTGTCATGCTCAGCGGTGATAATGCCCGCACCGTCGCTGCCACTGGGGGTCGCTTAGGCATTGAAGCGTACGGCGAACTCATGCCTGAAGACAAGGCAGCGTATGTTCGAGACTGGCAAGCGGCAGGTCGTGGCCCCATCGGTAAAGTTGGCGATGGCATCAACGATGCACCGGCACTCGCGGCAGCCGATGTCGGTATCGCGATGGGGGGCGGCACGGATGTGGCGTTGGAAACCGCCGATGCAGCCTTGCTCAAGAACCGCGTTACCGGCATCGCTGAGCTGATAGACCTCTCTCGTGCCACGCTGCGCAATGTGAAAACCAACGTTGTTCTCGCCCTTGGCTTAAAAGCCATTTTCCTGGTCACCACAGCTCTGGGTATTACCGGTATGTGGATTGCGGTGATGGCCGATACCGGTGCTACCGTCCTAGTGACGTTGAACGCCATGCGACTGCTGGGTTATCGCTTTTCGCCCAGTACCGCATTGACAGGCCTGTCACAAGGAAAAACAACGTCATGAGCACAGCGCAACACGACAGCCCTTCACGACGTTGGCCATGGTTCACATTTGCTTGCGTGTTGGCTCTAGCCGATCAACTGGTCAAAGAAATCGTGCATGCCCGGATGTCGTTTGGCCAAGTCATTCCGCTAACACCGTTTTTTAACTGGGTTTACACCGGTAATACAGGGGCCGCTTTCAGCTTTCTCGCGGAGGCAGGTGGTTGGCAGCGCTATTTCTTTCTTGGTTTAGCGTTGGTGGTGGTCGTCGTATTGGTTGTGCAGCTATGCAAACCCCTGTCGCGCTTAGAGGCCTGCGCGTACAGCCTGATTCTTGGCGGCGCGCTCGGTAATACCGTTGATCGCTTAGCGCGAGGGTACGTCGTCGACTATCTGGACATTTACTGGGGCGAATGGCATTGGCCCGCCTTTAACATGGCCGATATCGCGCTGTTTGCAGGTGTATTGATGTTCGCAGTGGCATTATGGCGTGAAAGTCCTGCTTTTAAGCGCGCAGAGTAACAGTATGGATTTGGTCGATAAAGATAAAGAATATACGCTTTTTGCTGGGCGCTCCTCACCAATAGTAGATTGCGTTGTAGCGCTAGCCGCTGGGGTACTGACCACCTTGAGTGCCGCCCCTTTTTCCCTATGGTGGCTTGGCCCAGTGGGCGTAGCACTGGTCTATTGGAAAATAGCATCGCTAACGCCCGCCATGGCCACCCTGCGTGGGTGGTGTTATGGCGTAGGCCTGTTCGGTTCAGGCACGTCGTGGGTCTTCGTTGCTATTCACGATTTCAGTGGCACCGGGGCCTTAGTAGCGATGTCCCTCACCACTCTTTTTGTCAGCGTCCTGGCGCTCTTCTTTGCAGTTCCCTTTGGGCTCTATCGACGCATCACGGGGCCACGGTTCGCCTTTCTTAGCTTTGCCGGTATGTGGGTGGTGAGCGAATGGCTACGCACCTGGTTGCTCACCGGCTTTCCCTGGTTATTGCTGGGCACCTCTCAGATAGATTCTCCACTAGCCCCATGGGCGCCCGTTGGTGGTGTGTACTTGCTGTCACTCATGACCGCGCTGACAGGTACGTTAGGGGTAGAGGTACTGCGTCGCCGCTGGATTTTCCTCGTCCCAATGGCCGCCTTGTGGATCGTTCCATTCCTATTGCCAGCCCAATGGACAACCCCGGCTGGCAAGCCCATCCGGGTGGCATTGCTGCAAGGGAATCTTGACCAGCGCATTAAGTGGACTGCCCAAGGGCAGCGCGAAGCGATCAGTATCTACACGACGATGACACGGGAGCAAGCAAGGGATATCGACCTCATCGTTTGGCCTGAGGCAGCCCTTCCCATGCTTGAGCAGGAAGCACAGCAAATACTGGAACAAGTAGCGTCCGATCTGGGGCCTGACACCGCCTTGTTGACCGGCATTTTGCAACGCGACAGTGAAGGGCGCTCTTATAACAGCGTCATAGGGCTAAATGATGTGCAGGGCGAATACCAGAAGGCGCACTTGGTGCCCTTTGGCGAGTATTTGCCATTCCAAAGCCTCCTCGCTGACACCCTTGCTTTTTTCGACTTGCCAACACCCCGGCTGACCCCAGGGTCAGACGGACAGGCTCCGTTACACGTGGCTGGAACCACCATTGGCAATGCTATCTGTTACGAGATCATTTTCGCCGACCATGTCGCCCAACAGGCGCGTAATGCCGAGCTGCTATTAACGGTTTCCAACGACACGTGGTTTGGGCGTTCCATTGGCCCACACCAACATCTTCAAATGGCGCGTCTACGTGCCCTTGAAAATGGTCGTCACCTACTTCGAGCTACCAGTAATGGCGTGACAGCCATCATCGATTCACAAGGTCACGTCACAGCCCGTGCCCCACAGTTTGAACCGGCCAGTTTAACTGGCGAGGTGACCCCGATGCAGGGCCTAACTCCTTTCACACGCACCGGTAGTGGCCCCGCTTGGATACTCGCTGCCTTGCTGACGCTGCTCGGATTACAACTAAACTTATCTCGATCAAAAAACGACGCATTAGATGAAAAAGGAACCTAGCGATGCTCTTGGCAAAGAACGCAGCAATACTTAAGAGATTCCTCCCATGGCCAATGCAGATCGGCTTCATCGTGAGTGTGATGGTTTCGTTTCTGGCATGGCTCCCTGTCGCCATGGCGGCACAACCTTCCACTGCCCAGGAGACGGAATGGCCCAAGGGGCATTACCCGCTACCTGAGGAAGGCAATATTATCGGAGAGGCTGACACCTTCACAGTGAAGGATTACGACGATACCTTGATAGATATTGCCAAGCGTCACAACCTTGGCTATTTGGAGATGATCCGTGCAAACCCAGAGGTCAGCATCTGGGTTCCAGGGGTGGGCACGGAAGTGACTATTCCGGGACGTTTTATTCTGCCGAATGTAGAGCGTACTGGGATCGTTATAAATATTGCCGAGCTGCGGCTTTACTACTACCCAGATGTCAAAAACGGTGAGACACCGCGTGTTGAGACCTATCCTATTGGCATTGGTCGCGAAGGGTTTGATACCCCTCTCGGTGTGACCGAGACCACCATGAACATTAAAAACCCCGCATGGTACCCGCCTGAGTCGGTAAAACGTGAAGCTGAAGCACGCGGCGAAACCGCGCCAAGTGTTGTCCCGCCCGGCCCCGATAATCCGCTGGGAGACCACGCCATTATCTTAGGCTTCGATGGCTATTTGATTCACGGTACCAACCAGCCCGATGGCATTGGCATGCGTGCAAGCCGTGGCTGTATACGCATGTTGCCTGCCGATATTGAATCAATTTTTGACCGCATACCGGCGGGCACCCAGGTCAATATCATCAACCAACCTATTAAAATCGGTTGGGACAACGGACAGCCGCTGATACAGGCATTACCTCCTTTAGGGGTGGAGGATCACACCATGACCGCTATATCAGATGCCATTTCACGCCTTGAGCAACGCAATGCAGATGGCGTTAGCTTCGATTACGAACAGCTTGGCGATTTACTAGCATTATCCAACGGGCTTATCGAACCTCTGTATCCGAAGCCGGAACCGAGTAATAAAGAAGACGACAATATCAACAGTGTTTATGAAGAACTGACACTTCATTCGTCGTGAATGTCGATAAAGACAAGGCAGAGCGTTTTTTCAGCCCTTTGGAGAACAACGGCTTGGCTACCGTCAAACCCTTAATATTCGTCGTGTGTTGTTGATTGAGCTCTTCCATCACTAGCGTAGAAAGAGCTAATGCGATCATCACAACGTTGGTAGCATCCACTTTCGGTAGCACTGAAGTGTGACGAAGAGGATCTATTCTAAGCCCCTTCCACTGGCTGGCAGGGGCTTTTCTATACCTAGGCAAAGTGATAAATATTATTTCCCTATTAAGATTCATTTATTCCAGTGTTTGTTTAGTGGCTGATGCTCTGGGTTCGCCTTATCAATTGCAGCACCGATAGCAGCATAGGCGTGTTGGTACGTCTTATAGTTTTTCTGATTGCTGTAATACACGTTAAAATCAACAAGGCTTCGCACCACTGCCAGCAGGGTTTCTGGCTCACCATCACGAGTGATAACGTCAATAGCGTCGGTCACAGATTCATCGTAAACGCGCATAGCTATCTCGGCGTGAAACGCCTCTGCGTCGTGTTTAATCTTTGCCAAGTTCATTCTCCTTATATGCGTTGCTAATCACTGTACTTTCAAAGCCCGCTAACAGCCTGGTGGTTCTACGCGCTGCCGCAATAACACCAGCTGATGTCAGCCCTGTCCAATGGATGTGCCCAGTTTTTTTCTATTGTTGTTTCGCCTGCTTGCGTAAGAGGTCGCAGAAATCGAGCCAGCCGTAAGCTCGGAATATATCGGCTACGCCCATGGCTTTGCTGTTCTCACAGGACAACAGTAAAAGGTGATGGCCATCCTGCCGCGGCGGGGGTGCTGAACAGATGGCGAATGGGATCTGCGCAGCCTCCATCCGCTTCATAAACGCTTCGTTCATTGTGTGGTGCTCTGGCTCGCAAAAGATGTCGAAGGCGCTGAGAATAACTTGGGCGACCTCGGTGTTCAGTTCATGCCTGGTCAAGGGAGCTTTTATGCGCAGCTCAGGATCGAGGAAGCCAGCAATCAGACAAGCTGTAGCGAAGTGATGGGCGCCACCCTGGTTGTTTAGATGGTATCCCCAGGGCCGCCAACTGAAACCTTCTACTGACTCTTCAGCGCCAGAACCGCCATGGAAGCGGAGTTCATGCCAGTTGGGCAAAGGTTCGATGCTGGCACGGTTGTTGTGAACCAATTCGCGACATTCGCCGATAGCATAGGCGTCGAGAGTGGCGTAGCCGACGAGATCGCCTTTCCCAGACGCCAGGGAGATGATGTCTCTGATCGAGCAGCTGAAGTTGTCATCGTAGGTGGTCGATGTGAGTCCAGCGGCCGCTGGATAAGGCAAGCGCTGACATTGCAGCCCCGTTCGCCCTGGTCGCCAGTAGGCAATATCGTCCCCTAAGCAAAGCGGCCATCGGTGCCATTGGATGATGCCGAGTTCGCTGGCGCTAGCTGCTGGGAGCGTTACCCGGGCTGCTAAGTGTGAAAATTCAATAGCGTGCTGCACGGCTGCTGGGCTGGCCCAGTGAGCATGGCGCAGCCAGCGGACCAGTAATGTGGTCGCCAGCATAATATGTTCCCCCAAACCCTAACCGTTACGGTCACCCTCGGCTCTATCTTGGAGTGACATTCTGATTTTATTCTGGAGCCCAGGTGATAATGTTTCAGCGTCAACAAAGGCTTGTGGGATTCGATCGGCCCACGACCCGAAAAAGTATCCGCATTTTGGCGCTTTTCTTGATTGGCACTGCTCTAATCACGGGGATGATTCTTCGACAGGCCACTGCATTTTCCTCTGGTGTTTTGCACGCTAAGGAAGGCCGATATTCGCTCATGCTTGAGGTGGCATCTACCTCGCGCCAGCGTCGCAATGGCCTAATGGAGCGTGACTCAATGGCTCCCGATGCTGGCATGCTCTTCGTCTATGATGAGGAGCAGACAACCGATCATGCTTTCTGGATGTACCAAACTCGTATACCGCTTGATATTGCCTTCCTCGACCATGACGGAGAGATCCAGTCGATCACCAGCATGGCCCCCTGCACGAGAGAAAAAGAAGCCTGTCCGCGTTATCCAGCTGGCACGCGCTTCTGGATGGCCCTGGAGGTAAACGCTGGCTACTTCAATGAGCATGGTATAGCCGCTGGAGATCGCAGATCGGAAGAGCACACGTCTGAACTCCAGTCACGAATCTCATCTCG
>OJIL01000065.1_pt1 | contig 18043 bp, 15 predicted proteins | sample 1595731 | NCBI WGS metagenome assembly OJIL01 (sample SAMN05416787, study PRJEB24817) | seawater metagenome | isolation source: Sea water | place: Canada:Atlantic | collected 2013-11
GGGACCCCATCATTATGAGTGATGTGCTCTAACCAGCTGAGCTACGTAGCCTTTCCCTCATCAACGGGTGCAGATTATGCCTATCTTAATAACGAAAGGCAAGCCGGAATCCGGCTTGCCTTTAGCGCCTAAGCGACTTTATTGGATAGCAGCACGTACCGCTTCGATACCGGATTCGCCGTCACGCGTGGTCACGCCGTCTAACCACTCGTCCAAGACGTCATCATTGGCCTTCAAGTAAGTACGCGCAGCATCACGGGGATCTTCACCGTCATCCATGATGGCGCTCATCAGCTCGTTTTCCATTTCCAACGTGAACGTCATGTTACGCAATAGTTCGCCCACATTAGGACACTCTTCGACGAAGCCGGCGCGAGTGTTGGTGTGCACCGTGGCGCCACCTAGGTTCGGACCGAAATAGTCATCCGCATCGGATAAGTAAGCCATATCGAAGTTGGAGTTCATGGGGTGGGGCTCCCAGCCCAAAAACACCATCCACTGTTCGTTCGGCACCCGAGCGCTCAGCTCGGCCAGCATTCCCGCCTCGCTGGAGTCGATGACTTGCCAATCGCCCAGGCCATAGGCGTCGTCGTCAATCATTTGCTCGATCAACTCATTGCCATCATTGCCTGCCTCGATGCCATGTACGCTGCGCTCGAACTGGTCGGCATGCTCCGCCAAATCATTCACCGAGGTGACGCCTGCGTCATAAACATACTGCGGCACCGCCAGGGTGTATTTGGCCCCTTCCAGGTTAGCGACCAAGCGCTCAACCTCACCACGCTCGATATAGGGGTCGCTGATGGAAGCCATAGAAGGCATCCAGTTCCCCAGGAAGACATCAAAATCATTATTGCGCATACCGGCATAGGCAATCGGCACAGAAACCGTATCCACGCTTGGCTCGTAGCCAAGCCCTTCAAGCACTTCACTGGCCAGTGCGGTTGTCGCGGTGATATCGGTCCAACCTACTTCGGCAAAACGCACACTGCTGCACTGATCTGCAAACGCCACGGCTGGTAAGCCTGCTGCCAGTAAGAAGGCGCTTGCATAACGTGAAGATGATTTGCTCATGTTGATGTTCCCCTTAAACGTCTGCCGCGAACACTCGGTGATGGCAGTGGTCGCAGCCAGTGTAAATATCGGCGCCTTTTTATTGATTGAACGTTCAATAAAAAAATGCCATCATGGTTAGGTAATCATGCTTGCACTTGGGTTTCAAGCATCAACTCATGTAAGCATTCAACGGATTAGGAGGACGCTGTGCCAAAGGTGGGAATGGAACCGATACGCCGCCAGCAGTTGATCAACGCGACCATGGCAGCCATTGACGAGGTCGGCCTCGCCGAAGCAACCGTTATGCGTATTGCACGTCATGCGGGCGTTTCAGCAGGTATTATCAGCCACTATTTTGGCGGTAAAGACGGCCTGCTCGAGGCGACGATGCGGCAAATTCTGACCGACCTCACCGAGGCGGTAGCGGTGCGCCGCCATGCGTTGGAAGACGACTCCCCGCGTGCGTACATCGGCGCCATTATCGAGGGTAACTTTGATCGCACCCAGGTCACCGGCCCTGCCGCAAAAACCTGGTTAGCCTTCTGGGCCAGCAGCATGCATAAACCGATGTTGCAGCGTTTGCAGAACGTCAACGACCGCCGTCTTTACAGCAACTTATGTCACCAGTTCAAACGCGTCATGCCTCACGCCGAAGCTCGTAATGCGGCCCGCGGTTTGGCAGCCATGATTGATGGGCTATGGCTGCGCGGTGCCTTGACCCCTGAAGGCCTTAACGCGGTGGAAGCTCGCCATCTTGCGCACAACTATCTAGACCAACTGTTTGCTCATCATGGATGCACCAAGAAAGCATCCCACGTTTATCGTTAATTTCTTAATTCATGGAGACCGACATGGCCGCTCAAGACGTACAGCCACTTTACATTGATGGTCGCCAGGTGAACGCTACTTCAGGCGACACCTTCACTGTCACCAACCCTTATGACGGCAGCCTGCTGGCCACCATCGGTCAGGCAAGCCAAGCAGATGTCGACACGGCCGTAGAAGCTGCTCAGCGCGGCCAGCAGGAATGGGCTGCCATGACAGGCATGGAGCGTTCACGCATTCTATTACGCGCCGTAGCGTTATTAAGAGAGCGCAATGACGAGCTTGCCGAGCTGGAAACACGCAATACCGGCAAGCCGATCAGTGAAACGGCTAGCGTCGACATCGTTACCGGCGCAGATGCGCTGGAGTACTACGCTGGCTTGGCACCGGCCATTGAGGGCAGCCAGATCCCCTTGCGTGATAGTTCGTTTGTTTATACCCGCCGCGAGCCGCTCGGCGTAATTGGCGCGATTGGCGCCTGGAACTACCCCATTCAAATTGCCTGCTGGAAAGCCGCCCCAGCGCTGGCAGCAGGCAATGCGATAGTGTTCAAGCCCAGTGAAGTTACCCCCCTCACCGTGATGAAACTGGCGGAAATCTTCACCGAAGCCGGCCTGCCCAACGGTGTGTTTAACGTGGTACAGGGCGATGGCCGCGTAGGCGCCATGCTCACTGAGCATCCTGGTATCGCGAAGGTATCGTTCACGGGTGAAGCGGGCACCGGCAAGAAAGTCATGGTCGCTGCCGCCAGCTCTTCACTAAAAGATGTGACCATGGAGCTGGGCGGCAAATCGCCGCTATTGGTGTTCGCCGATGCCGACCTTGACCGCGCCGCCGATGCCGCGATGATGGCCAACTTCTACTCCAGCGGCCAAATCTGCACCAACGGCACGCGGGTCTTTGTTGAGCGCAGCGTAAAAGACGCCTTTGAAGCCAAGCTGGTAGAACGTGTTAAGCGCATCAAAGCAGGCGACCCAATGGACCCGAGCGTCAACTTTGGCCCGCTGGTCAGCTTCGAGCATCAGGAGAAAGTGCTTTCGTATATTGCCTTGGGCAAAGAGCAAGGTGCTCGCCTGCTCGTGGGTGGCGACGATTGGAACACCGGCAGCTTTGCCGATGGCGCCTGGGCGGCTCCCACTGTCTTCACCGACTGCACCGACGACATGCGCATCGTGCGCGAAGAGATCTTCGGGCCCGTGATGTCAGTACTCGCCTTTGATGACGAAGACGAAGTCATCCGCCGCGCCAACGACACCCACTATGGTCTGGCCGCCGGTGTCTTCAGCGAAAGCCTGAACCGCGCTCACCGCGTGATTCATCAGTTGGAAGCCGGTATCTGCTGGATCAATACCTGGGGCGAGTCACCTTCCGAGATGCCGGTTGGCGGCTATAAAGAGTCGGGCATTGGTCGTGAGAACGGTATCGAGACACTTAACCACTACACCCAGACCAAGTCAGTTCAAATCGAGATGGGGCCGTTTGAGTCAGTGTTTTAACTTTCAGCACTAAGCTCCGCCGGCAGGCATAACACGAAGACGCTGTGAACCCATCCATGGGCGCTCGGCTTTTTTCATCTGACCGCCAAGGATGGCGGGAATGCCGGAATCGCATGGAGCACTTTCCGGCCCTGAAAAAGACGCTTCGCTTTTATGCCTACCGGCTCCCTTCCTCGACTCAGCAAGATTTCTTAAGGAGACTCTATGTCTCAACCACGCGAATTTGATTACATCATTATCGGCGCAGGCTCAGCGGGCAATGTGCTCGCGACTCGCCTTACCGAAGACAGTAACGTCAGCGTATTGCTGCTAGAAGCGGGCGGGCCGGACTATCGCTTCGATTTCCGCACTCAAATGCCCGCCGCCCTCGCCTTCCCGTTACAGGGGAAGCGCTACAACTGGGCATTCGAGACCGATCCAGAGCCACATATGGATGGCCGACGCATGGAATGTGGCCGTGGCAAAGGCCTGGGCGGCTCCTCACTGATTAATGGCATGTGCTATATCCGTGGCAATGCACTCGATTACGACAACTGGGCCAAACAGCCCGGCCTGGAAGATTGGGACTACCTGAGCTGCCTGCCCTACTTCAAAAAGTGCGAAACCCGCGACATCGGCGCCAACAGCTATCACGGTGGCGAAGGGCCGGTCAGCGTGACCACGCCAAAAGCGGATAACAACCCGCTGTATCGCACCTTTATCGATGCCGGCAAACAGGCTGGCTATCCGGAAACCGAAGACGTCAACGGCTACCAGCAGGAAGGCTTCGGGCCCATGGACCGGTTCGTCACCCCCAAAGGCCGCCGCGCATCCACGGCCCGGGGCTATCTGGATACCGCCAAAAAGCGCCACAATTTAACCATCGAAACCCATGCCGTTACCGACCTGATCGAGTTTGAAGGCAAGCGTGCGGTGGGCGTTCGCTACGAACAGAAAGGCGAAAAACAGCAAGCCTACGCACGCCGCGAAGTACTGCTCTGCGGCGGTGCCATTGCCTCCCCGCAGATTCTTCAGCGCTCGGGCATTGGTAACCCAGAACTGCTAAAAGAGCTCGATATTGAGCCGATTCACGCACTTCCCGGCGTGGGTGAAAACCTCCAGGACCACCTGGAGATGTACATTCAATACGAGTGCAAAGAACCCATCTCGCTCTACCCGGCCCTGAAGTGGTACAACCAGCCCAAGATCGGTGCCGAATGGCTGTTCAATGGCACCGGCGTTGGCGCCAGCAATCAGTTTGAATCCTGTGGCTTTATCCGCAGCCGCGATGAAGAAGAGTGGCCCAATCTGCAGTACCACTTCCTCCCCATCGCTATTAGCTATAACGGCAAAAGCGCGGTGGAAGCCCACGGCTTCCAGGCCCATGTGGGCTCTATGCGCTCGCAAAGCCGTGGCCGTATACGCCTGACGTCAAAGGATCCCCACGCGGCGCCCAGCATCTTGTTCAATTACATGGCCAAAGAGAAAGATTGGGAAGAGTTCCGCGATGCCATCCGCCTCACCCGTGACATCATTGCCCAGCCCGCGTTTGATCAATACCGTGGTCGTGAAATAGCCCCCGGCCCTGAGGTGCAATCCGATGCCGAGCTCGATGCATTCGTCAAACAGCATGCCGAAACCGCTTACCATCCTTGCGGTAGCTGCCGCATGGGCGAAGGTGAGATGGCCGTTACTGACGGCGAGGGGCGCGTGCATGGTATCGAAGGGTTGCGCGTGGTCGACGCCTCGCTGTTCCCGGTGATTCCTACCGGCAACCTGAATGCGCCTACCATTATGCTGGCGGAAAAGATCGCGGATCGCATTAAAGGTCAAACACCGCTACCGCGGGCGAATGTCGACTACTATGTTGCCAACGGCGCACCGGCTAAACGTGTTTAAACGCACCCGTGGCGCGTCGTGGGATAGGGTATAAGGTGGCGTTACCCCGCCAATTGGAAACAGCCTTCAATTGGCGGGGTATTGCTGTGAGCAGGCACTACGCCGAAAAAGCCTAGCGATTGATTGAGGTCAGCAGGTAACGCATTATCGCGCTGCCAAGGCATCCAGGCCACGCGCTAGGTCACGCTGAATATCGTCTTGACTCTCTAACCCGACAGCCACCCGAATGAGCCCCGGCGCTATACCAGCGGCGGCTTTTTGGTCATCCGAAAGGCGGCCATGCGTGGTCGTCGCCGGGTGGGTAATGGTCGTTTTCACATCGCCTAAATTGCCCGTAATAGACAGCATACGGGTAGCATCTATCACCTGCCAAGCGCCCTCTTGGCCCCCCTTCACTTCAAAGCCTAACACCGCACCAAACCCCTTTTGCTGCTGTTTGGCCAGCGTATGCTGAGGGTGGTCTTCCAGGCCACTGTAGAACACGCGGCTCACCGCAGGGTGTGCATCCAACCAGCGGGCAAGCAGTAAAGCGTTCTCGCAATGCGCTTTCATGCGCAGCGATAAGGTTTCCAGGCCTTTGGTGAAAATCCAAGCGTTGAATGGGCTCAAGCAAGGCCCACAGGTGCGCACTACGCCGAATACTTCTTCAAGCAGCGTGTGGCTTCCCACAACGGCTCCGCCAATAGCGCGCCCCTGCCCATCGAGATACTTGGTAGCCGAGTGAATCACTAGGTCAGCGCCTAATGCCAACGGCTGCTGAAGTGCGGGCGTAAGAAAGCAGTTATCTATCGCTAACAGCGCCTCGTGGCGTTTAGCCAGTGCTGCCAGCGCCGGGATATCGGCAATTTCAGAAAGCGGATTCGAGGGCGTTTCGGCAAATAACAGGCGTGTCTTGGGCGTGATGGCGGCTTCCCAAGCGGCGATATTGGAAAGCTCCACATAACGCGTGGTAATGCCAAATTTACCCAAGTACTTATCAAACAGACTGACCGTAGATCCAAACAGCGAGCGGGAGGCGACAATTTCATCGCCCGCCGATAGCAGCGCAAGCGCAGTAGACAGGATAGCCGACATCCCAGAGCTAGTGGCAACGCAGCGCTCACCGCCCTCTAGCGCCGCTAAACGGCGCTCAAAGGTGTGAACCGTCGGGTTGGTAAAGCGTGAATAGACATTGCCTGGCTCCTGCCCACCGAACTTGCGCGCCGCTTCTGCCGCGCTTTCATAGACAAAGCTCGAGGTTGGAAAGATAGGCTCGGCGTGCTCTTGCTCAAACGTGCGCTGATGCCCTGCACGGATCGCCAGTGTTTCCAATGACCACGCATCTTGAGGATTGTCATTTTGCATCGGGCTTCTCTCCTAATCGTCCAGGTCATCGTCCTGATTGTGCATATCGACCAGGGCATGGTCACCCGCGCTTTGATCCTTGGCAGAATCGTTCCGGCTGGCTTCCAGGGCGGCCAAGTAAGCATCGTCGATATCGCCGGTCACGTATTGGCCATCAAACACCGAACAATCAAACTCTTCCATTTCAGGATTCACTTCACGACAGGCCGCTTTAAGATCTTCCAGGTTTTGATAGAAGATACGGTCAGCGCCAATCAGATCCCCCACTTCGGCTTCGCTTCGCCCGTGCGCAATCAGCTCAGAGGCGGCAGGCATATCGATCCCGTAAACGTTCGGAAAACGCACCGGCGGCGCTGCAGAGGCAAAGTAAACTTTACGGGCACCGGCATCACGCGCCATCTGAATGATCTGCTTACAGGTGGTGCCGCGAACGATGGAGTCATCGACCAGAAGCACGTTTTTACCCTTGAACTCAACATCGATAGCATTGAGCTTTTGGCGTACCGATTTCTTCCGCTGGGTTTGCCCCGGCATGATAAAGGTACGGCCGATATAGCGGTTCTTCATGAACCCTTCGCGGTAGGTCACCCCCAGGTGCTGCGCCATTTCTAGCGCTGAGGTGCGCGATGTGTCGGGAATTGGAATGACCACATCGATATCGTGATCCGGCCATTCGTTGAGGATGCGATCGCCAAGCTTGCGCCCCATCTGCATACGGGTACCGTAAACATAAGCGCCGTCCAGCAGCGAATCAGGGCGCGCTAAATAGACATGCTCAAAAATGCACGAGCGAAGCTGTGGGCGGTCAGCACACACCTGGGTGTGAATATTGCCTTCGATATCGACAAAAATAGCTTCGCCGGGGGACAGGTCGCGCTCAAGCTCAAAGCCGCCCACATCCAACGCCACGGACTCAGAGGCGATCATGACCGCCTGGCCGTTTTCCTCTTCGCGGGTACCGAATACTACCGGACGAATACCGAAGGGGTCGCGAAATGCCACCATACCGAAGCCGTTAATGATAGCGACTGCCGCATAGCCGCCTTTACAGCGACGGTGAACACGACGAACAGCGTCAAAAATATCTTCCGCTTCCAGATGCAGACCTTGCTTACCCAGCTCATGGGCAAACACGTTAAGCAGCACTTCTGAATCGGAACTGGTATTGATGTGGCGTAAATCGGTAGAGAACAACTCCTGCTTCAGCTGCTCAGAGTTGGTCAAATTGCCGTTATGCGCCAGCGCGATACCGTAAGGTGAGTTGACATAGAACGGCTGAGATTCAGCTTCACTGGAAGAACCTGCCGTGGGGTAACGTACGTGTCCAATGCCCAGATTGCCTTTCAGGCGGGCCATATGGCGGGTGTGGAAGACGTCACGCACCAATCCGTTACTCTTGCGCAGTAAGAAGCGTCCCTCGCTCCATGTCATCATGCCGGCAGCGTCCTGGCCACGATGCTGAAGTACGGTCAGGGCATCGTAGATTCCCTGATTTACCGCTTGTTTGCCCAGAAGGCCCACTATACCGCACATTCACGTTACCTCGCTTAATGCCATGGCTCACCTAACTCTGTAAGCAAGCCCAAACGTTCGTAGAATCGACTTCAGTAACAGGTCAATCACCTGTCGGGATTACTTCACGCTCCGCCGCACCGGGCAGACGCAGCTCAGGCAAAGAAATATCACGCAGTGACGACGGCGCCTCTGGAAGCTGGCGGTCCCACTGGTTTAATTGGCTCACCGCCCAATCACGCAGTTGCATAAACGTGGGTCGCAGCTCGGCTTGCTGCCACGCCTGAAGCTCCGCCAGCGGCGTAAACGTAATCAGCACCGTCGCCACTAGCAAAATGACCGCACCGCGTGCCACACCGAAAGCGGCCCCTACGACCCGGTTCAGCAAGCCCATGCCGACCCACTCTACGGCAGCGTGCACCAATCGAATCACGATGCCACAGAGTAAAATGACGGCAAAAATCACCAGCACGAAAGCGAGCACCAGGCGCGCATCAAAACTTTCGATGAACCCGCTCATTAGGTCAGCCACTGGCTCGGCGAGCACACGGGCAACCATTAACGCGACCACCCAGGCAGCCAACCCCAACGCTTCGCGAACAAAGCCTCTTACAAAACCGGCTAACATCGATAGTGCTAGCACGGCCAAAAACACGGCATCAATCCATGTTAACGCCATGGTTTAGTCTCTTACCCGAACAAGTAGACCTTGGACATTGGCGCGCTCTTTAATCGACGACATGGCGGTCTCACCGTCTTCAGACGTCGCGTAGGGGCCAACAAACACAGTGGTCATATTATTGTCACGCTCACGCTGGTAAACGCTAAATCCCGCACTCGAGAGCTGCTCACTTAAGCGTTGCGCGTTACCCGGCTCACCAAAACTGCCCACTTGAACCGCCCACTCACCCTGTGCAGAAGGCGCAGGACTGGAAGCGCTTTGAGACGCTCGCTGCGGCTCGCTAGGCGGCGCGCTTTGTGTGCTGCTGTTAGACGCAATCAAATCAGCGATAGGATCGCTCTCGGCGGCTGCGGGGGCCTCGGCGGGTTCACTTGAGCCCGCGGCTTCTGCACTGGAAGACGACTGGCTTGAAGCCGCGATTTGATCGGTTTCGGGCGCGCGTGGATTGGCATCAATGGGAATCAAGTCATCATCACTCTCACCACGCGGCGTAGAGGATGCCGACGGTTCGTCGATCGTCGAGGGCCTTTGCGGGGCGGGTACGTTACGCCGCTCGGCTTCGACCGGCTGTTCAATGACGAAACTCGGCTGAGGGCGCTCTTCTCGCGGTGCCGGGTCACTCATTAGCCAGGGCACAAATATCGCCAGCAGCGCGAGCAGAATAACAATACCGCTGATGCGTTCTGTTTTACCGTATTTCATTTACGTCTCCATCAAGCGACGTGGCGCCTGTTGGCAGCGGTCGAGCGAGCAGTGCCGCCACAGTAAAAAACGACCCCGTCGCCAAGACACGATCATTGGGTGTTAGCACCGTCGCGAGCCAATCGACACCAGCATTCGGCGACTCTGCGCAAAAGTGCACCCGCCCTCCCAGCGCGATAATCCGTTGCGATAACTCACTTGCCTGGCAGCCCCGCTCTCCGGTCAGCGTGACACATACCCAGTCGCTGATGCGGGTCGATAAGGCCTGTATGACGCCATCGACATCCTTATCATTCAGCATACCAATAAGGCCCCATTGCCGCCCCTCTTTAGGCGGAGCAGGCAAATGGCGGGCAACGTACTCTGCCGCATGTGGGTTATGGCCCACATCCAGACACCATTGCCCTATCCACTGTAAGCGGCCTGCCAACTGCACCGTTGCAAGCCCCTCACGCACATGAGCAGGTATCAGCTTAGTCTCGGCCAGTGCAAGCGCTTGCAAGGCCGTCGCCGCGTTATCGATAGGCAGGCCAGGGTCTGGAAGCTCATCAATAGTGAAGCACTCCCCATCACTACGCTGACCGTGCCAGCGCCAGGTAGCGGGCTCTTCACCCATCGTTTGATGATCGAACTGCTGTCCTAAGGTAAAAGTAGGTGCTGCCAGTGACTGTGCACACTCTGCCACACTGGCCGGCAGGGTTTGACTGCCCAACACGGCAGGCTTGCCAGCGCGGAGAATGCCGGCCTTTTCGCGCCCAATCTGGGCTAAATCGTTGCCCAGAAAGTTGGCATGATCCTGAGCAATAGTGGTGACGATGGCGACGTCCGCGTCAATGATATTGACCGCATCGAGCCTACCACCGAGGCCTACCTCCAGCACCGCAAGGTCGAGCGCTGCATTGGCCAAGCACCAAAGTCCACATAATGTGCCTGCTTCAAAGTAGGTCAAACTGATGTCGGGCGCCTGCAAGCGCGCGCGCTCTACCTGTTCAAAACCGTGCACAAGCAGTGAATCGTCGGCTTCTTGACCCGCAATCCTGACGCGCTCGTTATAGCGCAACAAATGCGGGGATGTATAGGTACCCACGCGCAAACCGTGGGCGCGGGCGACGCTATCTATCAAGGCAAGGGTCGAGCCTTTGCCATTGGTGCCCGCGACGGTAATCACGCGGGGCGCAATCGGGCGTGAGAGCAGCCCCATACGCCTTGCCACTTGCGATACCCGCTCCAGGCCCATATCAATCCCGACCGGGTGCAGCGTTTCCAAATGTTGAAGCCATTGATTTAACGATAATGGCGGCAAGGCGTCAGGCTGCAAAGAATCAGGCATTGCGTGTATGGTCGTCACTCTTAGGGGCTGCGGTCTCTTGCTTGACCGACGCTTCTTTGTCCAAGGCGTCCTCTGCCGTTTCAGCGAGCACCGCTTCTTCGACGATGGGTTCAGAAACGTCTATTTCATCGCTGCCAAGCGGGCTAACCGGGGTCGCCTCGTGATGGGTCAGCTTGCGTAGCACGCTACCTACGCGGGCGCGCATTTCATGGCGATGAACAATCATATCCACCGTGCCGTGCTCCAGTAGAAATTCGCTGCGCTGGAAACCTTCGGGCAGGGTTTCACGTACCGTTTGCTCGATGACGCGGGGGCCAGCAAAACCAATCAAGGCATTGGGCTCGGCAATGTTCAAATCACCCAGCATGGCAAGCGAGGCCGAGACACCGCCAAAGACAGGATCGGTCAATACCGAAATATACGGCACGCCATTTTGCTTGAGCTTTTCAAGCGCAGCGGAGGTCTTGGCCATCTGCATGAGCGAGAAAAGCGCCTCCTGCATGCGTGCGCCACCGGATGCTGCAAAGCATACCAGCGGTATATTCTCTTCCAGCGCGAGTGTCGCGGCACGCACGAACTTCTCGCCGACGACGGCCCCCATCGAGCCGCCCATAAAGGTGAACTCAAAGGCAACCGCCACTACCGGCAAACCATCCAACTCACCACGCATGGCAACCAGCGCATCTTTCTCGCCAGTATCTTTCTGCGCAGCCGTCAGGCGGTCTTTGTATTTTTTAGAGTCACGAAACTTCAATCGATCATTGGGTTCGATCTCCGCGGCGATCTCTTCACGTCCTGCTTTATCCAAGAACCAGTCCAAGCGTTTACGCGCCGTCAAACGCAAGTGGTGATCGCACTTGGGGCAGACGCTGTTGTGTTTCTCTAACTCAGGGAGATAGAGAACCGCTTCGCACTTGGGACATTTACGCCAGAGGCCGTCGGGCACGCTAGCGCGACGGTCTTTACGCTGGATACGACCCATGGAGGGTACGATCTTATCTAACCAGCTCATATCAAAAAGGCTTCCGTTATACGTCAACGCCCGGCATAACCAGGCTTGATGAGTGTCGTCAATCTACTAAGTAAAGGCGCTAAGCGACGCGCTCTAAGCATCCATCGCGGTGCGCATTTCTGCTAATACACTTTTCAACTGGCCCGCAATGGTTTCCGGCGCATCCAGGCTTTCAGCTATGCGGTTAACCAAAGCGCTACCGACAATCACACCGTCGGCGACTTTGGCCACTTCCGCCGCCGTCACGCCGTCGCGGATACCGAAGCCAACACACAGCGGCAAATCGGTCATCTCACGCAGCGGAGCCAAATGTTCGGCAACATCAGTTGCATTCAACGTGGCGGCACCTGTTACGCCTTTCAGCGAGACATAGTATAGGTAGCCTTCGCCATGGGCGCATATTGTAGCGGCACGCTGATGGGAAGTGGTAGGCGCAACAAGAAAAATTGCCGCTAAATCGCGGGATTTCAGTAGCGGGCCGATCTCTTCGGCCTCTTCAGGCGGCATATCAACAATCAATACGCCATCAACGCCGACGCTGGCCGCTTGATCGGCAAAATTCTCATAGCCAATCCGCTCGATGGGGTTCAAATATCCCATCAGTACCACGGGCGTCGTCGTGTCAGTTTGGCGAAACTCTTTGACCATCTGCAGCAGGTCAACCAGACGCGTGCCCTGCTTCAATGCCCGTTCGCAGGCTTTCTGAATCACTGGGCCATCGGCCATTGGATCAGAAAAAGGCACGCCGAGCTCGATCACATCAGCCCCCGCATCGACCAGAGCGTGCATAAAGCCCACGGTGTAGTGTGGTGCCGGGTCCCCTGCGGTAATGTAAGGGATCAGGGCCTTGCGGCCCTGCTGTTTAAGTTCACTGAAACGCTGATCAATACGGTTCATGCTTACCCTTAAAAAAGCTGCCCTTAAAATTCAATGCCATCAATCTTGGCCACTGTCATGATGTCTTTATCGCCGCGCCCAGAAAGATTGACCACGATATGTTGGTCAGGGCGCATCGTCGGTGCCAGCACCTTGGCATGAGCCAACGCATGGGCAGACTCCAAGGCAGGCATGATGCCTTCCATATGCGTCAACTCACGAAACGCCTCTAGCACTTCATTATCATTGGCCGCTACGTAGCTCACTCGACCAACGTCTTTCCATAGCGCGTGTTCGGGGCCTACGCCTGGGTAATCGAGGCCCGCCGAAATGGAGTGGGTATCGGATACTTGACCCGCTTCATCGGACATCAAGTAAGTGCGGTTGCCGTGCAATACCCCACGTGGCGCATTGGAAGCCAGCGGTGCCGCATGGCGACCAGTAGCCACGCCATCGCCACCGGCCTCGACGCCATACATGGCCACGTCATCGTCTTCAACGAACGGATAGAACAGACCCAACGCATTCGAACCACCGCCGACACAGGCAATCAACGCATCCGGCAAACGGCCGATCTGCTCAAGCGATTGGCGGCGCGCTTCACGCCCCACCACCGCGTTAAAGTCACGCACCAGCAATGGGTAAGGGTGCGGGCCTGCCACGGTACCAATAATGTAGAACGTGTTGTCCACGTTGGTGACCCAGTCACGCAGCGCTTCGTTCATCGCGTCTTTGAGCGTGCGAGTACCCGACTCGACGGGAATGACGCGAGCCCCCAACAGGCGCATACGATACACGTTCAGTTTCTGACGCTGTACGTCTGCCGCGCCCATGTAAACATCGCACTCAAGCCCCAGGCGCGCAGCCACTGTCGCCGAGGCAACGCCATGCTGGCCCGCGCCGGTTTCAGCGATAATGCGTGGTTTGCCGGTTTTCTTGGCCAGTAGCGCCTGACCAATGGTGTTGTTTACCTTGTGAGCACCGGTGTGGTTCAGGTCTTCCCGCTTTAACCAGATTTGAGCGCCACCCAGGCTCTCCGACCAGCGCTTAGCGTGGTAAAGCGGCGATGGGCGCCCCACATAATGGGCGAGATCGTAGTCAAACTCCGCTTGGAAATCAGGGTCGTCGCGCAGGCTAGCGTAGGTTTTTTCCAGCTCTTCCAACGCAAAGCTGAGGGTTTCTGACACGAACCGGCCGCCATAGGGGCCAAAATGACCGCGGGCATCCGGCATACGGGTCAGGTCGCTGAACTTCGTCTTTGGAGCAGGCGTCGCAGAAACAGTCACAGTGATACCTCACAAGATCGCCAGAACAGGCAAACAATAAATGATCAGTGTAAAACGCAGCTCGATACAGTGGCCAAAAGCTGCGAACGAATTCTAACCGGCGTCGGCTAACGCCACATGACGTACAAAAGAAGCCATCTTCGCGGCATCTTTACAACCAGGGGTGGCTTCGATGCCACCGGAGACATCCACCGCATAAGGCGCTACTTGGCGCACCGCGGTGGCAATGTTATCAGCGCTTAACCCACCGGCGAGGATAACAGGTTTTGCAAGATTTGCGGGGATTCTAGACCAATCAAAGGTCTCTCCTGTGCCGCCAGGCACCCCGGGACGGTAGGCATCTAACAGCAGCGCCTGCGCCCCTTGATAGCGCTCAGCTTCGTGGACCAGATCGATTTCATCACGCATGCGCAGCGCTTTCATCCAGGGCAGCGAGTAACGCTGGCACTCCTCAGGCGACTCGCTGCCATGAAACTGGAGCATGTCCAGATAGGGAAGGCAGCGCTCGATCAGTTCCGCCGGTTGATCCACAAACAGCCCGACACGGGTCACAAATGCTGGCACGTGCGCGGAAAGCAGCGCCAATTGCTCGACATCCAGACCACGCGAACTGTTTGGCCACATCACAAAGCCTAAAGCATCCACCCCTAGCGCCACGGCGCGATCGATATCCACAACGCGGGTAAAGCCGCAGAACTTAACGCGTGTTCGGGTTCGGGGCATATCACTCATGAAGACGCCTCCTGTTCAGGTCTACTGGCCGAATTGCTGAGGGACCGGTTTCGACGATAGGCAACCCGTGGCGTATCCGGGATCTCACGTTCACCTGTCCACTCGCCGGTAAACGCGAGCAGTTGCGGCCCTAATGGCTCTTTCGGCAGCTCAAAACGTTCATCGTATACCGAATCAACGAAGTGAAGACCACAAGCCGGTGCCGTCACATCCCCTTTGCGACGGTTCTTAAGCGCTAAAAGTTCACCTATATACGCTTCATTTTGGCTACCGCGCCCAACACTCACCAGTGCACCGGCAATATTTCGGATCATGTGGTGTAAAAAGGCGTTGCCTTGGATGTCGATCATGACCAGTTGGCCGTAGCGCTTCACATCGACAAAGTGCAAATGCCGCCAGGGCGTTTTTGACTGGCAGCCAGCAGCACGAAAGCTGGAAAAGTCGTGCTCCCCTACCAGCGCCTGGGCCGCTCGATGCATGGCATTGGCATCGAGTGGGTCACGACACCAGGTTACATTAGCGCGCTCTAGCACTGGGCGACTAAGCTGGTTCAGCAGCACATAGCGGTAGCGACGGCCAAGGGCACACAGGCGAGAGTGAAAGTCCTCGCCCACTGGCTTGACCCAGCGCACGGCCACATCCCGGGGCAAATTCGTATTGACCCCAAATATCCAGGCTTTTTCAGAGCGCCCAACGGGGGGATCAAAATGGACGATTTGCCGGGTGGCATGCACGCCAGAATCGGTACGGCCACTGGCATGCACGCGAATGGGCTCGTTGGCCACCTTGGCCAAGGCAGCCTCTAACGATGCCTGAACCGATGCGGCGTGCTTAAGGCGCTGGAAGCCGCAGTAATGGGTGCCGTCGTACTCGACACCCATTGCCAAACGACCCGTTAGCGGAATTTTCTCATCGAAGTGATAAAACAGCGTCATCAAGCCACATCATTTTGAAGATTTTGAAGGTTAGCTATTATCCAGGCCTCGCGGCTTGAATGCTACCTCTTCAATTTCCCAGTCATCTTCCGGCAGTCGTCGGCTTTTCTTGGCAGGGGCGGAAGGACTTTCCGTGGCGAAATCAACGGTGGGCTGCTGTGGCGTTTCATGACGCATGCCAGTGTGGCTGCTCACTGGTTTGGTTAAAGTGGGCGGGTGATAATCGATGAAGCGATGTTCAGCCTCAGAGGGAGTCGGGACGTGCACTGATGATTGCATAGCGGGCTGTATCGCATCATGTTGCGTCGCGTTATTCACCGCTGTCGGCTCGCTCACCGTTGCATCAGAAGTGTCAGCACTGAGCGAAGCCAACATTTCACGCATGGGTTCTGGGCTTGAGGGCGGCGCTAGCGACACCTGTTCGGCGTCGCTAGTCGGCGCCACATGCAAGCCTAAACGGCGCTGACGCCCTTGTTCAGCCAACCCGGCGGCTTGGCTTTTTTCATAGCTAGTTTCATAGCTAGGCGCGTCTTCTCGCTCAATCGTTTGTTCATGCTCATCGAGAAGCCACTGATCAGTGTCCGGCGTTGATACCGTGTTGGGATAAGCAATGTCGGAGGATGCGCCACTTGATGTTGGCGGCTCGCTTTCGCTAACCGGGGCGCTGACATCCTCTTCATTGGCATGAATCGGGTACGTAGCGGTAAACGGCATAGCCTCAGGCATGGGCGTTGCCTCAGGCGCAGGTGCGGCGTCAGAAACAGAGGCTGCCTTAGGAGCGTCAGTGGCGGCGGCGCGCGGGGAAACCGTGGGCTTTACGGCAGGTTCGGCAAGCGGGGGGACATCTTCCCAGTTATTCTCGCGCCGCTTACGCAACCACACCAACAGCGCCAGAAGTAGCGCAATGGCTGCTAGCGCCAGCGGCCATTGGTAGCGCTCAACGAACGCCGCGACGCTTGGGTTTTCCTCCATGCTGGCAGCCAGTGGCTGTGGCTCGGTTTCTGGCGACTGCGCTTGCGCAGCCAACGCGTCACTTAGGGCTTGATTCAGCGAGGCAACTTCCACACGCAGCGCATTAAGCTCAGCGCGCATTAATTCGCGCTCATCCAGTACTTGCTGAAGCATCGCTTGGCTTAGGCGCAACTGTTCGGTTAATTCTGCCCGCGTTAGCGCCTCAGGTTCATCGGCCGCCGCCGACGCCTGCGCGGTTTGATCGTCGGTTACTGGCTCGTCCGCTGCTGGCTCACTGAGCTCAGCGCCGCCCGCTGCAAGCGCAGTGTCTGGCTCTGGCGCGGCGCTTTCCTCAATGGCTGGCTCTACAAGGGCCTTACTAGCGGCGATCGCGGGGTCTGAAACGACATCAGTTGCAAGGTCAGGTAGGGGCACTGCCTGAGGCGTGCCATTACGGCGGGCGCGCCAAGCTTCATTCATCGCTTGAATCGCCGCATCGGCATCGCTGTGCGAACGCGCCATCACACGTTCACGATCGGGCACGCGCAACGTTTGCCCTGCACGCATGTCATTGATATTACCGGATGGAAAGACGTCAGGATTCGCTTCCAGCAGCGCCACCATCATCTGCTGAACGCTCACTTCATCAGGCTTAGTGCGCTCGGCAACGCTCCATAATGTATCGCCACTGCCCACGTAAGCGCCGCTGTTAGTGTTGCGACGATTGTTGCTAAGACTGTTGGCACTGCCCTGCTCACGCGCGCTTGCAGAGGCTGGCGGCACTGAGCTCACTTCAGAAGGTGCAGTCGAAGCAGCATAGCTCGCAACCGGAGCGGCCGTTTGCGTTTGGCTCTGTTGGAAATAGCCAGGGGGATCAAACAACAAAGTTACATCGCGAAGCTGTTGCCCGTCTGGGGACTCAACCGCAAGCAGCAGATCCAGCCAAGGCTCCTGCATCGGTTGGTCAGAACTCAAGCGCACCTGACGTTGCCCCTGCTGCTCAATCACCTGGGCACGCACACTTGCGGCAAGTGGTGTCCACTCAAGCCCTGCAGCAGCGAAATCTGCCGGTTCGGCAACGCTTACGCGGAGTTGGTCAAGGGCATAGCCGCTGCTTTCTAGCAGCGGTATCGAGGCGTTTAGAGGCGCATTCAGATACGAGCCGACACTCGCCTGCCCTAGCCCAACGGCTAGCGCAAAAGGACTCACTGCACTCAACGAGAGCCATGTAATCCATGTCAGTGTCTTTTTCATGAATGTTCCCTGATCGCCTACTTACTTTTTTACTATCGTCACAAGTACTGTGATCGCAAGTACTCTGATCTCAAGTACTCTGATCTCAAGTACTGTGATCTCAAGTACTATGGTCGCAAGCTTATTGTATTAGGTCTTTTAGATCGGAAGAGCGTCGTGTAGGGAAAGAGTG
>OJIL01000067.1_pt1 | contig 17897 bp, 10 predicted proteins | sample 1595731 | NCBI WGS metagenome assembly OJIL01 (sample SAMN05416787, study PRJEB24817) | seawater metagenome | isolation source: Sea water | place: Canada:Atlantic | collected 2013-11
ACGAGATGAGATTCGTGACTGGAGTTCAGACGTGTGCTCTTCCGATCTGGTGCGGAAGGGATCTAAGACGATCTGGCGCAGCACATGGCTACTTGCTGGTGCCAGTTCCATGGGCTTGGGCGTATGGAGCATGCACTTCATCGGCATGCATGCCTATCGGTTGGACTTTTCTGTCAGTCACGCTCCTTTGCCTACAATGTTATCCATTATTCCCGCCATCCTCGGTAGTTTATGTGCCATGGCCGTCATTTCGCGCGATAATCCTTCCCATCGCGCCCTAGTGATAGCAGGGCTTGGTTTAGGAATTGGTATAGGAACAATGCACTATAGCGGCATGGCTGCGATGCGCATGTCCGCCGAGCTATACCATGCACAGGACCTATTTTTGTTATCGCTGCTGGTCGCCGTTGGCTTAGGCATTGTCAGCGTTTATGCCTATCGCCTTTGCCAGCATGAATGGGGTATGAAGCGCGCCAGAACCTGCGCCTTTATTGCGGCACTTTGCGTTTCTGTCGCGGTTTGCGGCATGCATTATGTCGCCATGCAGGCTGCCTGGTTTTTGCCAACTTCTGATGCTGGCACGCCTGCCTTGTACATGTCTCACTGGATAATTTATTTAATTGGTAGCGTTGCTGTATTAATAGCATTACTAGCGCTAATCGCTACCCGAGTGCAGCGCCGTCTGCATACCAGCGAGCGCCATGAACACATGACTCAAACCCGCTTACTTGAGGTGATTTCCGCTCTTCAGGATAGCGTGATCCTGCTCGATGAACAGGCCCGGATTCGTCTGTGCAATGCTGCGTTTGAACGGTTGGTGGGTATCAGCAGCAAGCAGCTTGAAGGCATGCCGGTGTCACAACTTAACTACGCTGAAGAAAGCCATTCACTCAGCAAACACATACGCCAAGTATTAGAAAAAAAGGGTGAATGGAGTGGAATGATCAACGCACTGAGCGCCAATGGTGAAAGCTTTCCCGCATGGCTGAGCGTAAGCCGTGTCATATACGCCGACAGCAACGACCAGGACTACGTTGCGCTGCTCAGCGACCGCTCTAAAGAACAGCAGGCCCAACAGCGTATTCACTACCTTGCCTATCACGATAGGCTGACAGAGCTTCCCAACCGGCGAGCGCTGCAGGAAAAACTTGCCGAGCTTGGCGCCAAGAAGTCCCTCCCCCACCCGTATGCATTTTTGGCTCTATTCGATATTGATCGTTTTAAAGTACTCAACGACAGCCTAGGGCAAGATATCGGCGATGAGTTGCTTCGCCAATTGGGCGGACGCCTTAAACAGTGGCTAGAGACTGAATGGCTCGTTGCCAGGCTCGACGGTAACGAGTTTTCCTTAGCAGGCACACTTGCTTCGCACGAAGCGCCCAACGCCGAGCAGGAGGCAATGCGCTTTATTGATGAGGTAGTGCTATCGCTGACGGCTGACTATTTGCTTCAAGGCCATACCTATCCGTGTCAGTTAAATGTCGGTGTGCTTATCTTTCAACCCCACGACCGGGAGATGACGCCGCAGCTGTTCAAACGAGTAGGACTTGCCCTACTGGAAGCCAAACAACACCGGGATGGTAAACCTAAGCTCTTTCATCAAGCACAAGAAGACGAGCTGGAAGAGCGCCTGACGCTTGAACGTGAATTGCAATACGCCATTGAGCACGACGAACTGTGCCTCTATCTCCAGCCTCAGGTCGATGCCGAAAGGCAAGTAATCGGAGCCGAAGCTCTTATACGTTGGCAGCATCCAACACGAGGTATGGTTTCACCTGGGCGATTTATTCCCGTCGCTGAAAAAACAGGGCTAATTTTGCCGCTGGGGCACTGGGTATTGAAAGAAGGCTGCCGCCTGTTAGGCGAGTGGCGTCATATGCCGGGGTTCCAAGACCTAAAGCTGTCATTAAATATCAGCGTTCGTCAATTCCAGCAGCCTGATTTTGCTGAACAAGTGCTGGCGCTCATCCAACGCTATGATGCGCCACCCGCACGCTTAACGCTGGAGCTTACCGAATCGCTGTTATTAAGTGACACTGATAGCACCATAAAAAAAATGGAACAGCTACAACGAGTGGGAATCAGCTTTGCACTGGATGACTTCGGCACGGGCTATTCATCACTTTCGTATCTCAAGGTATTGCCCTTGGACACGCTTAAAATCGACATTGCATTCGTCAGGGACTTAACCCTGCATATGCAAGCCACGCCAATTGCTGCCACCATCATTACCCTTGCAGAAAGCCTGGGACTGCGGGTGGTTGCCGAAGGAGTGGAAACCGACGAGCAGCGCGTGGTGCTGGCTCGACTGGGCTGCCATATTTATCAGGGATATCTGTTTGGTCGTCCCAGCACGGTAAAGGCTTTCTCAAATGCAATAGTTGAATACGATGCAGTAGATCATGCCAGCTTTACGTAATAATTAATCATCATGTACTGCTCATTTTTATAAGCATACTTGTACAATGCATGACATGTATTTAGCAATTATGAGCATTTATAATACTAAAAAGGACATTAAAATAATGGCTGATGCATCACTTTCAAACCATATCGCACGCACCGACAGACTCATGTGGTTGCCGATAGGCTTTATCGTTTTCTTATGTGTAGTTGTGGGTATTTTCACCCAAACCCTATTATTGGCTGTCGTAGTGGGGGTGATTACTCTGCCGCTGACCTACATCGTCCAACACCAATGGCGCGGTTACGTTATTAACAGCTTCGTCAAAGCTGCCGTGATGATGGTCTGGTCAGCCGTGTTGATCGAACAAAGTGGTGGACTGATTGAGGCACACTTCAGTATTTTTATCCTGCTATCTGTATTGATCCTTTACAGCGACTGGCGGGTTATTGCATTTGGTGGTCTAGTCATTGCGCTACACCATGTTCTATTTACTTGGCTCCAATACCAAGGTGTCGTCCAGCTCTATAACAGTATGGGCGATATGGAAAGCATGATAGCTGGTGACAGTAGCCACGGCTTTGTAGATTTACTCTACTGCTTGCTAATGCATGGCGGTGCTGTTGTTATCCAGGTGGTGATTCTTGGCTATTTGGCCAAGGTACTGAGAAACATGGTTAAAGAAGGACTTCACGTGACTCACTTTGCGGTTGCCGCAGGCAGTGGCAAGCTCGATATGACTTTTAATGATAGAGAGCAGCAGTTACCTGCCGTAGCCGCCGTCATCAAAATGCGTAACCAGGTCTCGGAAAGTTTGCGCAAAACACAAACCGCAGCAAGTCATGTCACAGCTTACAGCCAGCAGCTTTTCGTTGCCCAGGAACAGTTACGGACACAAACAGCACGTAACAGTAGCCAAACCGAGCGTATATCCACCAGCAGCACTGAACTCGCCACCACTACTCGCGAGACCGCCGAGGAATCCCAGCACATTCGCAAACTGGCCAACCATGCTGAGCAAATCGCACGTCAAAACGGCGAACAGGTGGAAGAAATGCGTAAGATGATGCGCCTGCTTAATCAAAACACAGGCAACATCCATGAAATGCTTAGCAAAATTGATAACATCACATTTCAGACTAACCTATTGGCGCTAAATGCTTCGGTGGAAGCCGCAAGAGCAGGCGAACACGGGCTAGGCTTCGCCGTGGTGGCTAACGAAGTTCGAACGCTGTCGAAAAATACTCATAATACGGCCTCTCGAATACGCCAAACCATCGCTGCCACTACCGATCAGATCTCAAAAAGCGTTGATCAAACATCCATCATTGCTGACACCACCCAGTCCCTTATTCAAAGCTTCGAGCAAGTGGCGATGCGCTTGACTAATATGGACAACGCTATCCAGCAGCAGCATCAGGGCGTTGAAGAGTTAGAGCAAAGCGTGAACGAAATTTATAATGCGTTGGAGCTTTCCCGCGAAGCTGTGGATAACTCACACCTTTTGGCAGAGCGGCTCTCCGGTACTGCGGACACTATGATGCAAGCAGTAAGTGGTTTCACACTACCCTCACTTTCCCCATTGACCAATAAGCAAACACTTATCGCACATTCTTAAGGCATAACGCCAAACTTTAACGTCGCACGATAATTCTATGTATTTAAAGCCCAAAGCAACGTCGACTCTACGCCCCAGGTATACGCCGGTGATCAGCTGATCACCGGCTAAGAAGCGCTGTGTGAGCATTTGGGGATGGACATTCCTCACGCCATAGGGCACAACTTACCGGCCATTGTTGGCAATTTTGCGTCAGCACTATTAATTAAATTTGTCATTGGTTGTATCGCGCCAAGGGCTTGCTTTTTTACGGTGCCCATACCCGGAATACGCCGTCGACACGGCCATGGTAGTGCTGAGCCTATAAGAGTTACAGGATGTCGAGAGCGTCTCGCAGCATGTTATTGAACTACGACCCGCTACCCCAGCGCTATTACCTCTACAGCTATTTTTATTCCTATGCCAAAACTGACAGTAAACCTCCCCGAGTATTGCGAAGCCGAGATTTTCGAGTGTCGTACTAAGTACCCAGTTAATGCGCTGCGTCGAAGTAGTTATGAACCGAGTTGTTTTATCTTCAGCGTACAACGCATAAGGCCGGTCTTCCAAAATGAACTCACCAAGTGAAGGCAGAGGTTTACAAATGAACATTTTTACCTAACTGCGTTAATCGCTGCAGAAAGCCGTTAAGATAAAGCAGTGGAGTGCCTCAGGTTTTTGGCAACCGAAGCCTCACGCTAAGGCTGTCTCGAAAGCCTCTGGGCTTAAGCTGCCCGGACGGCTGTGGCGTCGATTTCGATTATAGAATACTTCGATATAATCGAAAATATCTGCTCGAGCTAAGTCTCTGGTTTTGTAGATGCGCTTTTTAATTCACTCTTTTTTTTAAACTGCTAAAAAATGACTCCGCAACAGTATTGCCCCAGCAATTGCAGCGCCGACTCATACTGGGTTCAAGGTTGTGGTGAAGACAGAATCGTCTCCAGTCGTCGCTTCCATACTGAGACCCTTGATCTGAGTGAACCAGTACTCTGCTACGAGGCTTGCAACGCCAGACGGCCATCATTAGTGTATCTAAAACGATCTCGCGCGCTAGCGTCGGCTTCATGGACCAGCCCACTACTCTGCGTGAGAACAGATCCAAAACAACCGTCAGGTACAGCCACCATTGCCATGTCCTGAGGTAGGTAATGTCGGTTACCCAAAAGGTGTCTGGTGTGGCCACCTTAATCTCCCGGTTAAGCGTAATAGGCGCCAGGAACGTTGGGCGGCCGTTCACAACTCTTGGTTTTTTTATAACCGGGTATCGCTTTGATATTGTGGGCCTTCATGATGCGATAGACTCTGTGCTTACCGCACGTTTCACCAGTCTCTTTCAGGTCCATTGATATCCGTCGATAGCCATAGACGCCAAAGCTGGCACCGTAAAAAGCATGTATCAAAGGCAGCAGCCGAGCATCTTCGATAGCTCTGTCGGACAAGGGCCGGAAACGCCATGCGGTAGTAGCCGCTTCGCGAGATATTAAATAGGTTGCACATGGTACGCACCGGAAACTCGTCATTGTGGTCGGCAACAAACCGGTACTTCACTCGGGCTGGATTGCGAAGTACCGAGCGGCCTTTTTTAGATATCTCGCTCCTCCTCGGTTCGTCTAAGCTGGTCGCACAGTTTAAGAATTTCCTTTTTTGCGTTGTTGAGCTCTGAGGCCTGTTCGTCGGATTTACTCGACTTAATGGCCTTACCTATTTGTGAAGGCTGTGGCCATAGACGCCCAGTCGCTCCGACACCTCGGTTACTGGGTATCCTCTTTCGACGATCTGCCGGACGGCTTTGTCTTTGAATTCGGGTGAATATCGTTGGTTACTCAACACTCCCTCCTACGCTCAAATAAAAGGCTAGAAGTGTCCGGAGCACACAGAGCAGTTCAGTCGTCGCCGTAGACTAGTCGCTTTCACGCTGATGCGTATGCATGCTAAACCTGCATCTAGACTATAATTAGGGTAAAAGAGGGTGGAGTATACCGAGATCACTCAAAATAGTCGTACAACCATCTCTTTTGTTGACCCGCATAGCCTACACGGCAACGAGGCACCAATGAGAACACCAAGAGGCTGCTGAGGCAGTACTGAACACAGGGCACAAACATGTTAATTGACAGCCTGGAAGAACTTAACGAGATCGCCAGCTCACTGAACACAATACGCTAGACCGATGATGCGTCACTGGACGTCTGCGCAGAGATGCCCAAGAAATCTGCTGCCAGACCTAGGACCCTTCAATAATGCTGTGCTCGCAATAACGTTGTGTTTGAAAATGAAAACCCCTGATATTCTCTATAACCAGGGGCTAAATTTCGTCAAATGTTCAGCTTATATGAAAAGGGAATTACATGAGCAGTTCGAATAACCAAAAAATGGAAAAGCTACTCTCTACTTACAAAGAGCACTTACTGCTCTATAAAACTGAACTAGAAGCAGATTGGCAAGCCGCCCAACACGATACTAAACGGGTACAACATATTATGAGCATGGCTCATAAGCTTAGCGGTTCTGGAAAAGCCTATGGCTTTGTCGAACTGTCTCAGCTGGCCCGGGAGCTAGACCACGCCTGCGATATGGCAAAAAACATGCCGCCAAAAGAGCTTATATCCAGTTTAACACGTCCAATAGATGATTTGCTGAGTGCCCTTGAGCGTGACTCAGACTCTAACGGTGAGAGACATACTCCCAGTAGCGACTCTGCTAATGCATTGTTCGAAAACGATACCTCCGAGGCGATCGATATACTGTTGGTAGATGACGACACTGATTTTTCAACAAATTTGAGCGAAATACTTAGCCAGTACGGATACCGCGTTCATTGGCAGGATGATATATCTCAGTTAGACCAAGCAATAACAGACCATCAACCTTGGGCCTTGATTGTAGATATGGATTTTTCTGGCGAACGCTTTGCCGGTGCCAGTCAGGTAAGCACTTGGCACCAGAAAAATGGCACCCCCTTGCCTGTATTTTTCGTATCTGGCTACGACTCTTTTGATCTGCGACTAGCATCCGTTCGTGCCGGAGGGACTCACTTCCTTAGAAAGCCTCTGGATATCCCTAAACTTGTCTCACTACTCTACTCGGAACTGAATCTTGCCCCTAGCGAGCCTTATCGAGTGATGCTAGTAGATGATGATCATGATTTGCTCAGCCTGTATGCGGAGTTTTTAACTAAGGCAGGCTATAACGTCACTAGCGCTACCAGTGCCCAGGAGGCACTACGCTTATTAGAACAAAGCCATCCTGAGCTGATATTAGTAGATGTATATATGCCGGGTTGCAGTGGTATTGAGTTAGGAAAAATTATCCGTCAGCATGAAGAGTTTGCCACTATTCCGCTGATTTTCATGTCTGCCGCTGCGGATACCGATTTGCAGCTGGCCTGTGCTCGCTTAGCTAATGATGAATTTATCAATAAACCGATCGAACTATGGCGTTTATTGATGATTGTCAAATCCAGGGTGACAAAAGGACGATACTTACGCTCCCATATAGGGGCGTTAACAATTGCAGAAACACAAATCACCCAAGATTCACTGACAGCCTTACCTATGCTTGCCAACATACGGCGTGATATTGAAGACGCACTACAAAAGCGGGCCCCAGACAACATAATGGCAGTTGTTAAATTTGATATTCGTGACTTCCACACTATCAACAACCTCCATGGTCATCATTTTGGTGATGAAATTTTACAGCGGCTTGCTTGGGAACTCACCCAGACTATAAGCCCGAGTGACACGCTATACCGCGAAAGCAGTGATGAGTTTCTACTCCTGACAAAAGAGCATGCAAGCCAAGCGTCGTTAAAGAAATATGTTACTGGCCTTACCAAGTCGATTGAAGAGATTAAAATAACGTTAAAGCACGGTCTCATCGCGCTTTCGGCAGACACCGGTGTCGCATTTGCTACGCAAGATATTAGCAAGGCTAGTGAATTACTCGATAATGCAGACATGGCTATTTTCAAAGCGAAAAAATCACCTACTACAGACATATGCTACTTTGATGCATCTTTAAAAACCATGCAGCAAAACCGCTTTCTTTTGGAGAACTCCATTAAAGAAGGGCTGTCTAGCGATCAATTCATTGCCGTTTATCAACCTATCTACACGGTGAATGAGAATAAGCTTATCGGCTTTGAGGCCTTAGCCCGCTGGCAACATCCCGAAAAAGGGCTACTCAGTCCCGGAGAGTTTATTCACCTGATGGAGCAACGCGGGCTGATACCTCTTCTCACCCAAAAAATGCTAACACAAACCTTATCAAACTTTGCATGCTGGCAGCGTAAACATCCTCATTTATTTCTGTCGCTTAATCTGTCTGCCCAAGACATTCAGGAACCCATCTTTTTAGACCATTTAGAATCATTATTGGCATATCACTGCTTAAACCCAAACAATATTGTGCTAGAAATAACAGAATCCGAACTGCTTTTTGACTGGCAGCAGGCCCGTAACTTACTTCGCCAACTAAAAGACTTAGGTGTTCGTCTAGCAATAGATGACTTTGGCACCGGCTATAGCTCACTAAGTTATTTACAGCGCATTGATGCCGACAAGTTAAAAATAGACCGGAGCTTCATACATCATTGGTCCCAGACCGGCGACGCTCGTTTACTTCAAACCATGGTGCAGTTAGGAAAGACGATGAACATGAGAGTCATCGCAGAAGGTGTAGAGAAAACAGAAGAGCTAGAATTTTTACAGCAACTGGACTGTGATCAGTACCAAGGCTTTTTAGCCGCCAAGCCCATGCTGGCAGAAGAAATAGAACGCACACAGTGCATTTAATATCTTCTTATTAAAATAATCATGGCCAAATCACATATATACTCATGCTGATAAACGGCCTAGTACGTATTTTAAGCGAAAGGCCGTTTCATTATGGCTAACCAATGAAGCTGATGATAGCTCACCTCAATAATCGAGATGAGCGAATACGTGAACTGATAACCTCTACTAACCTATCCGTCGATAGCCGAGACTTAAGTAAAACAGCTTCTACCTGACCGTGCTGTTGGTTAGTCATATCGGCTCCGGATAGAATGACTACTTTTGCTTCAGGTTGACACGCGCGGATATCAGGAACAAGCTCCCACCCAGACCCATCCGGAAGCTCTATATCGAGCAATACGACGTCAAACGCTTGCTGTTTCAGACATATGCGAGCATTTCCCAGTGTATGAGCCACCTCAAACTCAAAGCGCTCACCTGCCATGGCAGAGACTACTTCGTGCAAGTCCAGGTCGTCTTCAACATGGAGTATCCGAGGATGGTCTTGGCGGCTAGCTGACAACTGCCGATTAACTATATCGATTAACTTATACTTATCGATAGGTTTCGCTAACCAATCAATATTGTCAGAATCACCTTTAATCGCTAAGCGCCCCTGCTCTACCTTGGCTGAGATCACGACGATTGGTATGTCAGCCGTGCTGGGTTGCTCACGTAATATGCGAATAATATCCAGCCCAGAGGTATCTGGGAGCAATAAATCTAGACTAACAAGATCATAATGTGTCTTGTGCAGTCTGTTCAGGGCATCTTTACCATTTAAGGCAACATCAACTTGATACCCTGCTTGATTAAGCATAATGCTTAACAGATAGGCAACATCTTCATCATCTTCAACAACCAAGATACGGGGAGATTGACTATATTCAGTAGCATTCGCCTTTAGTAAAGAGGTTTCCAACGCCGTTTGAACTAAAGGTAACTCAAAGAAGAAGCGTGAGCCTTTACCTTCGTCAGACTCAAAATTAATCCGCCCGCCCATATGCTCGACCAACTCTCGCGTAATGGCCAAACCAAGCCCAGTACCATCTTTAGCGCGAGTATCTGAAGAATCTGCTTGAGCAAAGCGCTGGAAAATTTTCTCGCGAAATGCATCTGTGATGCCGGGACCATTATCTATCACGCTGACGATTATCGTTTTATCTGACACTTCAACAGCAAGTGTTACCTCGTCGCCATCCGGTGAAAACTTGATCGCATTGGATAAAAGATTGGCGAGAACTTGCGATAACCGCTGAGGATCAACAATGACAAGTGCCTCTAATGCGTCGTCGCCACATGCCAATGAAAGCGTCACGCTCCTATCGCTTCCATAGCTGCGATTAGACTCCAGCGCCTGTTCAATCAACGGCATCAAAGGCTGCACTTGCATGTCAAAATGCAGTTTGCCTGCCGCAATCTTTTCGATGTCCAGTAAATCATTGATCAAGTGAGCTAAACGCTTGCTATTACGATGGGCAGTCGTCAGTAGCTTTTGTACTTTTTCAGGCAGCTCACCCAACGCTCCTCCCATTATCAAGCCTAGAGCACCAGAAATAGAGGTTAATGGAGTACGAAGTTCATGGCTTACGGTAGAAATAAACTCATTTTTCATCTTATCCGCTTGTTTTTGCTCGGTAATGTCTTCAGCAATATTCAGATAGCCACTGATTTCACCGGTACTATCACGCATGGGAGTCACGACAAGAGATACTGGCAAATAGTGGCTATCCTTGTGGACATACGTCCACTCGCGCGTTTCTGAGCCGACTTGTTCGGCTTTTTCCACAAACACTCTAAAGCCCTCAATGGGTTTGCCTAGCTCAGCACTTAGCTGTGCAGACCGCACTTCCAGCTCATCTTTCAGGTGCAATATCGCCGGGGTCTGCTTGCCCAAAACATCTGTTTTGCTATAGCCCAGCATATTCTCGGCACCTTTATTAAAGGCGGTGATAATGCCGACAGTATCAGTAGCAATAATGGCGACTTCAGATGCAGCTTCAAGTATATTAGATAAAAAACGTTCAGCTTCGCGAATCGCATCATCTGCCACTTTTCGCTCATTCGCTAAACGGTTCATAGCACGAGCGAGCGCACGTACTTCAGGGCCGCCTTGTTCGCGGAAATCGCTATCAAACCGAGCATCATCGGCCATGTGATCAATGCGATGTGTGATTCGCTCGATGGGGCGCGTCAAACTTTGCGCAATCCATGCCCCCGGCAGTCCAACGAGCGCCATGGCAATCAGTGCGATTAGCAGAAACTGTCGGAACGCTGCTTTGGCAGGCGCGATGGCGTCACTGTAAGGCAGAGCTCGTAGCACAATCCACCCTATAGAATCCAATTGTTGGCTGGCCACCAGGTATTGCTGTTGCTGATACTCAACAAATGTACCGGCAGGGCTGAGCGACAGTGCAGCGTCTACTAGAGCGTCCTCACCATTCTCAGGTAGCGGCTCGGGTGTGTCGAACCGCTCCCGCATGGAGACAAACAGGCGGTGTCGCGGGTCAAGAATCAAGGTGATAGTACTAGATTCGTCCTCAGCCCAGTTTCCCGAGTCGATAAGCGGGGTGTTTGCGAGATCCACTATTCCGGCTGCATATCCAATAACATCATCATTGGAAGACAGAATGGGTTGCACATATGAGATCAGTGGCAACCCTGTGGTACGCCCCATTATTGGCTCTGAAACTACCGCTTCTTTGGTTTGCTGGGCGCGCTGGATATGAGGACGGTCGGCATAGTTAGTACCTATACGCCCTGGCACATGCCGGTTTTCTGCGATAGCAGTGCCATCACCATCAAAAATCAACAAACCATCCGAAAACAGTTCACTGGCCACAGAAGGCTGCTGCAGTAGCGATTGCAGTGCTTGCTGACTACGTAGCTGCCCACTATCGGTCAGTAGGCGTGTTGCAAACGCTTCTAGGGCAAGCGTCCGCTGCTGCTGTGATAATTCAAGCTCAAACGCTAGTCGGTTTATTTCGGCTGTTTCACGCTCTGCCATGATGGTTTCATAATTGGCCACCATCAGTTGGTGAACCGTCACCAATATTCCGCCGACTAAAATACCACTCATGACTATCACAAGTAGAACAATACGAACGCTCAATGGTAGTTTCACGATGGGTATTCCCTAGGCAACAAAATAAAAAAGTTAGCTCCCCCGCCCACCGCATTGCGGTAGCCAACTTCTCCGCCCATCTGCTGGCAGATTTCTTGGCTGATTGCTAAACCCAGACCGGTACCCGGTAGTTTTCGAGTATCGCTGCCATCCGCTTGAGCAAAACGCTGAAAGAGCCGATCGCGAAACGCCGGATCAATGCCTGGCCCGTAATCACGCACAGAAATCTCGATGGAGCTCTCAGTCGATGAAATATCTAGCTCAACCGACTTTCCTTGCGGTGAAAACTTGATCGCGTTGGACAGCAAGTTCGTGAGAGCTTGTATCAAGCGAGGGCCATCCACATTACCCCATATGGGAGGCCAAGCACTGGAGACCTGAATCATCACTTGATGCTGCTCGCTATAGCCTTGCAAAACGTCAACGGTTTCATTTAACAAAGGGGCTAGCCGTTGAACATTTAAGTGCATCGGCATTTTACCAGCCACCAGTTTTTCCATATCCAGCAAGTCGTTAATCAACGCCGTTAAGCGCTGGGCGTTGCGTTCTGCGGTATTAATAAGCGACTGAGCTTTATCAGGTAGGATACCCGCTGCACCGCCCCTCACAAGGCCGAGCGAGCCCTTGATCGATGTCAAGGGCGTACGAAGTTCATGACTGACGGTAGAAATAAACTGATCTTTCATTTGATCCAGCTTGTGGCGTTCAGTGATGTCCTCAACTAATGACCAAATCACTTGCCGGCCATCTTGCTCTTGGCTCAGCATACCCTGTAAACGCACCGGATAACGACTGCCATCTTTGCGGATATATTCCTTCTCGAAAGGGCCGTAGCGGCCTGTGGCTATTAAGCTAGCAAGTGCCTTTTCTTCTTCAGGCTTATATTCTTTTGGTGTGACATCCCAATAGCTAAGCGATACAAACTCATCGCGGGTATAACCCGTTGGGGCAATTAATGCATCGTTTAAATCAATAAAGCGCCCAGTTGCAAAATCATTCAGTGCGATGCCTATGGGGGAAAACTCAAAGAGCCCCCTTAACCGTGTTTCGTTGTTTTCCAAGGCCAGACGTGCCTGCTCCCACTCATGAATATCATGCAGGTAGCCATGCCATAAGATACTCCCGTCCATAAGGCGCTCAGGCTTGGCATGGCCCATTATCCAGCGATAGCCATTACCTTGACACTGCACACGATACGTCGCCTTCCAATAGGCCAGCGTGCTAGCTGAGTGTTCTATCGATGCACTGACGGCTTCCAAATCTTCAGGGTGAATCCGCTCATAGGCTGGGGCGGCATCTTCAGCAGCCTGTGTTGGAGTAAGGCCGTAAAAATCCTCAATTTGAGGAGAACTAAAGGGGAATGTAGTGCGGCCGTCCGCGAAACGTCGAAATTGATAGGTCACACCGGGCAGTTGCGCCGTTAACTTGATGAGACGCTCGTTATGGATATTGTTGGCTAGCAGGTCGGACAACCAGCGCGCCAGTAAGCGTATAAAAAACTTTTCGCTATCATCATAATTTTCAACGCGTGCTTTGCTGGCCGAAAAATTCAGCGTGCCAAAGGCTTGGCCTTCTACCTCAATGACAATGCCTGTATATGCGCCTAACAGATTTGCCTGATAGCAGGGATGGCGTTTGAATTCACTGAGTTCAACATTCGCAATGAACAGTTCACGCTCCTCAGCAGAGTCGGCAGAAAAAATAAAGTGGCACCATGTGTGCTCCAACATAAATTGCTGACCTGGGATTAATGCAGCACTTGCTGCGGCCTCCATCCAGCGCACCGTATAGACGTCACCCTCGATCTGACTAAGAATTGCCAGGTCCACTTGCAGGTATTGCCTTGCCGTCGCAAGGGCGTGGTTGATTTTCCCATCCAGCGTATCTTGCGAGGAAAACACGATGTCGTTAAGCAGCACCAATGCATCGTGGTGTTTTTTAAGTTGGCTTACCGTGTTCTGTTCGCGGGTAATGTCGACAATGAAACCTTCTCGAACCATCGGATGTTGAACATCGCCTAGAACGCTCTGGCCCCGCTCTTCCACCCAGCGCCATGTGCCATCTCGATGCTGGATACGATACTCAAGATGCCAACCGACCTCGTTGGCAATCGCTGTCTGTACCACCTCCTCCACCGCTGGCGCATCGTCGGGGTGGATTAAGTCTGCGTAACAGACGCTTTTATTACCGACCAGCTCGTCTGCCTCATAACCACTGACCCGGTCGACCTGCCCACTAATGTAAAGCATGGTCCAGTGCTCATCGTGTAAGCAGCGGTAGGTCACCCCAGGCATGTTATTAATCAGAGAGGCCATGTGATCGCGGCTAGCAATCAGTTCAGATTCTAGTGCTGAATATGATGTTTGGCTGATTTCGTCAGCTTGTATCAGCTCCTCCACCGTCGCCGCCAGGTCACCAAGCATATCAACTTGCTCAGCAGATAAGGTCCTTGGCTGTGTATCAATCAGACAAAGAGTGCCAATCCGATAACCGTCGACGGTGTGCAAAGGAGCACCGGCGTAGAAACGAATATTAGGAGCGCCAGACACTAAGGGGTTGTCGGCAAAACGCGCATCGTCTAGGGCATTTTCCACAATTAATGTTGAATCGGACAGAATAGCGTGTCCACAGAAAGAAATGTTGCGCGGTGTTTCTTTCGCCTCAAGCCCTTGGCATGATTTAAACCACTGCCGGTTCTGGTCAATTAACGATACCAGGGCAATGGGCACTGAAAACATATGGCGAGCGATGCGTGTAATGCGGTCGAAACGTGCTTCATGATCACTATTAAGCAACCCTGTTTTGTTCAGTGCACACTGGCGCTCAGTTTCATTTTCCGGGATCAGTGGTGCCTTCATGTTCAACCTCAGCTGTCACATCGCTCTCGGTGCTAATCTACCGCTAAACAGACGCGGTTACGGCCGCTGTTCTTGGCTTGATATAGCGCTTGGTCGGCCCGGTTAAGCAGCGACTCGGCGGTATCGTCAGGAAAACGCTGGTTGTCTACCACTCCAGCGGACAAGGTGCAGGCGAACTGATTGCTGCCTCCCGTAAACTGGATAGCGGCAAAATCTTCGCGAAGGCTGTTCACCATGTTGGCGGCATTGTCAGCAGCACAATCAATCAGTACCAGCGTAAACTCCTCTCCACCATATCGGCCTAATTTATCGGTACTCCGGAAACGCTGGCGTAGCAAGGTGCCCAAAGCAGCAATCACTAAATCACCGACTGCATGGCCATGCGTGTCATTAACCGACTTGAAATGATCAATATCGAGCATCACCACACAAAAGGTCTGAGGTTTTCGCTGCGCCAGTTGCCACTGGTCCTGCAGAGCCTCCTTGATACTGGCGTGCTTAAGGAGCCCGGTTAAAGCATCTTTATTTTTGGTGTGCTCTAGTTTGCGTAGCCGCATAACGCGGGCGCGGCACAAGTTGACGAGCAAGTCCTTGTCGATGGGCTTTTCCAGAAAGGCATCGCCCCCCCTTAATAACGCTTGCCCGCGCAGTTCGGCATCGGGTTCGGCCGAGAGATATACTATCGGTAGCTGTGACCAGCGCTCTAGCTGGCCCAGCAAGGCAGCAATTTCTGCGCCGGTAATGCCGGGTAGCCATAGATCCATAAGGATCAGCTCAGGATTGAAATCATTGATAGCCTCGAACAGAGCGTCGGGACGATTGAACGCTCTGACCTGCATACCCGCGTTTTCCAGTACGTACTCAAGATGCCGTGCTAATTCGACATCATCTTCGACAATCATGACCCGCTCTGGCTGGCTATCCTTTGTCTTGATCAGCTGCGCTATGTGAGAAGCAAGCTTAATCATGTCTAGCGGTTTGACGAAATAATTTTGCCCACCGCTACGCAAAGCATGAAGTCGCGCCGTAAAGCTCTCCTCACTACCCGTAAAGAGAATTGGGCAGGTGTAATCTTTGAGCTGCATACGCCAAAAGGCCACCGGATCTACGCTGATTACCTGGCGTTGAGTAGCGCGATGGTCAATCAATAGTAAGTCAGGGGGTGAGTGTTTCTCTTGCTGGAGCTCCTGGGCATCACTGAAATGCCTTACTTGAAAGCCAAAGCTGTGTAGTTGTTGAACCATATATTCTGCCAGCATGGCATCACGCTCTACCAGCCAGATGGAAGGTTCACCATCAACATTTTCCAAGCGAGTCGTTTCCATACCCACAACCGCTTTCTTTTTTCTGTCCGCTGCAAGCGTGCTTTGTAATTGCAATACCCAACCCGAGATAGGGAGTGGCTGCTTAGCGTCTTGCTTCAGAGCCTTTGACACCTGCAACTCGTACTCTCGAGCCTTACGCCCAAGACTTTCAAAGCCAAAAGTCCCAGCAGAGCCTGCCAACGAGTGTAAGACTGAATGTAATTGCTGAAGTGACTCAGTACACGAGGGATCTGATGCAAGCCGGTCAGCAAGCACGGTAAGTCGCTCGAACTCAGCTGTAAGACGTTTTGAGTAAGCATCCGAAAGCGTTTTTAAGCGCTTGGCGTAAGCCTGGGAAGAGGTTGAATCAAGCATGAAACGCTTTCCAGATAGCGCGAACGTCGTCGGCGAGGGTCATGGGGTCAAAAGGTTTTGCAATAACGTCTATGGCTCCGATTTCTTTATAGCGCGCCACTTCTTCGGGATGCACTTTTGCGGTCATGAAGGCGACGGCTATAGAGTCACTAATGTGCCCTTTTCGCTTCAATTCCAGTAGGGTGCGGGGGCCGTCCATGCCGGGCATCATAACGTCCAGCAGAAACATTTGTGGCGCGAAATTTCCCGCTTCACTTAATGCTTGTTCGCCAGACTCGCATACTTTCACCGTTAAGCCACCTACGTCCTCCAGAGCCATGGCGGCAATATCGCGAATATCAGGATCGTCTTCGACGTACAAGACTCTTTCAAGTGCGTCCATAACACGTCTCCTTAAAATTCTTTAATAAGAATACCTATATTAGGTCACTGTATAAGCGATATATCAGAAGTGCTATGCTTTTTGCATAATAAGGCCGATTGGCTTTTCTCAACAAATAGAGCAGGTGGTACTCGATCCTACCCCTGGCCGAGTGAACACCGGACGCTGCGCGTCATACGGCTACCGCGGACCACCAAGTACTTGATCGCTCGCCATTCAAGGCCTTATTCATAAGGCCTGCGAGTAATACTGCGGATCTACCTCGCGGTTACCAGTATCCTGCTGATACGACGTGATGAGAGAGTAAGCACTGCCAACCGCCCGCGTTCGGACGAGGAGCTACGCTTGTAAGTGCCACGACATTGCATTGCAAATTACTGGGAAGATGAAACAGCGTCTATGCGCAGGGCTTCCAAGGACAACGCCATGTCCTCGGCAAGATCATGTACAACAGCGCTGTCTACGTCGCGCTGGGCAAAAGCTCTTAGTCCTATTACCTCGGCCTGCAATCGCCGTCCTAGCCTGCTGGGATCGAGTCGGGAGTCCAACTCGCCAACCTGCTGAGCAGCAGCAAAGCGATCAATGAAACGCTTTTCCATACCTGCCAGCAACTCCTCTGCTTTGCGCCAAGCCGCCTGCTCTCGTTCGCCCAATTCCAACAGGCTCTTCACTAACATGCAGGCGCGGTTTGGCAGCTCTTGGTCACAAAGTCCGCCGAGCCGTCGTACATAGGCAGCCAGGCCTGTCAGCGGTGAGTCATGAGCGTTTAAAGTACGCCCAAGCTCGGCCAGAGCCAAACGTGCGTAGCGCTCTAGAGCTTCCTGAAACAGCCGGTCCTTACTACCGAAGGTGGCATAGATACTGCCCGGGCGCATATCTAGGGCTCGCTCCAAGTCTTTCAGCGAAGTGGCATGAAAGCCCTTCCGCCAGAAAAGCTGTAGAGCCCGCTCTAAGGAGTCATGGCGTTGGTGGAGAGTTGCACGAGGCATGATCGAATCCGATTTCACAAGGCCGCTAGGCCGAGTGAACACCGGACGCTGCGCGTCATACGGCTACCGCGGACCACCAAGTA